>Ga0208279_1001769_pt1 | contig 11264 bp, 12 predicted proteins | sample AntAceMetag02UKM_FD_184766 | JGI IMG/M metagenome (GOLD analysis project Ga0208279, IMG submission 184766) | Saline lake microbial communities from Ace Lake, Antarctica - Antarctic Ace Lake Metagenome 02UKM (SPAdes) (version 2) | ecosystem: Environmental > Aquatic > Non-marine Saline and... | reverse complement strand
AGCCAAATCAGCCACTCTGTCTGAATATGGTATTCGCAAAGTCGAACGCACCCTGTCGGTCAAAAACTTATATGAAGAATCTTTTGCCACCATTCATTACATAGAAAACGCCATCAAAGCCCAAACATTATTTCACAAAGACAAAGATTATGTGGTTAAAGACGGTCAAATCATAATTGTCGACGAGTTTACCGGCCGTCTCATGCCCGGTCGTCGCTGGTCGGATGGTCTTCATCAGGCCATCGAGGCCAAGGAAAATGTTACCGTCCAGCAGGAGTCTCAAACTTGGGCCACTATCACCTTTCAGAACTATTTTCGTTTGTATCAAAAACTTTCCGGCATGACCGGTACCGCCGCCACCGAGAGTGAGGAGTTCAAAAAGATCTACAACTTGGATGTTATTCGGATTCCCACCCACAAACCCTTGGTTCGCCTTGATAACCATGACCTGATTTTCAAGACCAAAGCCACCAAATATGCCGCTCTGGTTGGCGCTGTTACCAAGTTTCACCAAAAAGGCCAACCGGTTTTAATCGGCACCACCTCCATCGAAAACAATCAAATCGTTTCCTCCCTGTTGCGTAAAAAAAATATTCCCCATCAACTTTTAAACGCCAAAAACCACAATTCCGAAGCCGCCATTATTGCCAAGGCCGGTATTAAAGGCGCCATCACCGTTGCCACCAATATGGCCGGTCGAGGTGTTGACATCATTTTAGGTGGCCCCAAAGGTGACAGAAAACTATCACTTTGGCAAAAAGACCATGATGAGATTGTTAAAATGGGCGGACTGGTCGTCTTGGGTACCGAACGTCACGAATCCCGTCGTATTGACAATCAATTACGCGGTCGGGCCGGTCGTCAGGGCGACCCCGGTCATTCCCAGTTCTACATTGCTCTGGACGATGATCTTATGCGTATCTTTGGCGGAGAGCGCATCAGTACCTTAATGACTCGTTTTAATATGCCGGACAACACCCCCCTGACTCACCCCATGGTCTCTCGGGTTTTGGAACAAATTCAAATCAAGGTTGAGGGTTATAATTTTGATATCAGAAAAAATTTAGTTGAATACGATAATGTCATCAACAAGCAACGATCCATTGTTTATGACCTGCGTGACCGTACCCTCAAAAACGACAAAAAACATCCGGGGCGTAACCAAAAACAAGCCTTTATGTACCTGTCTCGCCAATTGAAATCCTTAATTGATATTCACACCAGCTCGGCCACCGGTAATTTTGAGGCCACCAAAGCAGTTTTGGAATTTTCCGAAATCTTACCCTTGGATGAACCCAGTCGTCAAAAATTGAGCCAAAAACTGAGCCGGTCGGACAACCCGGCCTCACTCCTGCTTCAACTGTTAAAAGGCCAATGGCAACAACGACTGGATCACTTTGGCCGAGAAATTGGCTCCAACATTCTGACTTTTTCTATCATTAGCACCCTTGACCCTTTGTGGGTGGACCATCTGACTGCTTTGGATAATCTCCGTCAAAGCATCAGTCTCCAATCCTATGCCCAAAAAGATCCCTTGATTGAATATCGTAAAGAGGGTTACCAAATGTTTCAGGAGCTGATGGGTAAATTCGAATATAATTTAGCCAGAAAACTTTTTCGTCTTCAACCTACCCGCCCTGGTGAGTCGGTTCAACCCCCCCCGGATCTATCTCCTCAAAATGTCACCGAAGCCAGGGGAAAATTGATGGCGCCAACTAAAACCGAACAGAATCAACCGGCTCCTGCCATCGACCCATCAGCCCCTCGGATCAAACCGGTCCAATCATCGGCCAATACTCCCGGCCGTAACGATGACTGTCCTTGCGGTAGTGGTAAAAAATATAAAAAATGTTGTTATCCCAAATTTGGTTAAAATAAAACAATGAAAAATTTCGCCCGACTGGCCGCCAAAATAAAAAAACAAATCGACGAATCTTCTCGCATCCTTCTTCATCTCCATCCCGGTCCCGACGGTGATTCTGTCGGTTCGGCTCTGGCTTTTTATCATGCCCTAAAACATCTCAAAAAAAACGTCGAAATCATCGGTGGTGACTCACCTCTTCCCGGCTATTTATCTCATCTGCCCGGTTTCAAGCACATCAAACCCCAAACTTATTTTCAAACCGACCTGGATCGTTTTGACCTTTTTATCATTCTTGATTCCGCCGCTCCCAAAATGATCTCCTCTCTCAACACCGTTGTTTTTCCTCCTCATCTTAAAACCATTGTCATCGATCACCATTCCACCAATCCCGGCTTTGCCGATATCAACCTCATCGATACCACTGTTCCCGCCGCCGCTCAAATAGTTTACTCTCTTTTTTCCTCTTGGAAAATCAAAATCACTAAAAAAATTGCCGCTTGTCTTTTGACCGGCATTTACACTGATAGTCAGTTTAAATATGACCAAACCAGCTGGAAAACTTTTGAAGTTACTTCTAAATTAAGTAAAATCTACCCCCAATTTCCCGCCCTTTTTTCCCAGGTCGATAACAATAATACTCCTCAGACTATCAAACTAGTCGGCCTGCTTCTGTCTTCGGTGGAAACTTATCTGGGAAAACATCTGGCTATCGCTTCCATTTCCCATCAACAACTCAAAAAAAACCATCTATCTAAATCAGACGGTAGTGGTATCAGCACTGCCAACATCCTCAAAAGTGTAACCGGGTGGGATATTGCCGTTACTCTTTTTGAAATCAGGCCGGGAGTTGTCCGTGCCAGTTTCCGTACCCGTCAACCCCAAAAGTATAATTTGGCCAAAATTGCCGCCACCACCGGGGATGGCGGAGGCCATCCGGCCGCCGCCGGGGCTACTCTCAATTACACCCTAGAGTCGGCTAAACAGGAGATTGTTGCCATTATTCATCGCCTCCATCCCGATTTAGGCAAAAAATAATCTTTGCTACAATTAATTTATGAAGACTAAAAATAAAGATCAATCGCAAACCCAATTGACCGACCAATTAGACCGACTTAACCGAAAACTGGGCACCATTAACCTCAACAAAAGCCGCTTCTTTGTTTATAATGCCAATCCCGCTAAATTTGCTTTCTATAATTTTATTGCCGGCGTTTTTCATTCTTTGGGCTCTCTTTTTGGCACCCTGGTCATTGCCGTCGTTATATTTTATTTCATTTCCACCATCGACTTTATCAAACCGGTTACTGACTGGATAGAAACAGTCGGCAGTCAAGTTAATTGGCAAAAAATCATGCCCCTGCCCGACCCTTCCTCAATCGACTTAAACCAATCCCACCCGGATAAAAACCTCTTTGATTAAATTAAGCCGTTTCTACCTGATTTTAGCCATTATCACCATTCCCGCTCTCTTCTTTTTTGTTTTTTCATCAAGCAAATCACCGCCGCCGCCATCTCAGTCACTGCCATCCGTCAATCTGCCTCCGTCGTCATCGTCGCCAACCGGTACAATTTCCCTTAGCCCCACCCCCACCTCTTTCCCCGCCAAACATTTAATAAAAACCACCTTTATCCCCCAGGCTCCCCAGAAGAATTGGGATCAGCCCTGGCAAGATGCCTGTGAGGAAGCCGCTCTGCTAACCGTTGCTTTCTATTACCAAAACAAACAACCCAGCCAAGAAGAAATGGTCAGCTCAATTTTAAGCCTGATTGACTATCAAGCCACTCAAGGGTTCAAAAAAGATGTCGATATTGACCAAATGGCCACCATCGCTTATGACTACCTCAATCTAAAATACCAAATAATCCTCCAGCCGAATTTAACCGATATAAAAAGTTATTTAATCAGAGACATTCCGGTTATAATTCCCGCCAACGGTAAACAACTTTTTGCCGAAAATCGTCACTTTGCCAACGGTGGTCCCTATTATCACAATCTGGTTATTTTGGGTTACGATGACAAAAAAGAGCAATTTACCGTCCACGATGTTGGTACCCGTCATGGCGCCTATTTTAAATATTCATACCGTCTCCTTCTGGCTAGTATCCACGACTTTCCTCCATCCCAACTCAAACAAGATATCGAACAGGGTGACAAAAAGGCCCTGGTTTTGCTAAAATAGACCCATGAAAATAACCAGCCTAATTCTCTTTCTCTCTATTTTTGCTTCATCTCTTTGTCTGTCAGCTTGTTCTCTTATTCCTCAAAAAACCTCTACCGGTGATGACTCGGCTGACGATCAAAGTTTTGAAACCGTCACCGACGATCAACCATCTTCAACTGACTCCGCCGATCAAGCCACTGACACTATGGTGGCTATCAATACTGTCCACGGCCAAATTGTCATTAAACTTTTCCCCGACCACTGTCCTCGTACCGTCGAAAATTTTTTAGACAAAGTTAATTCCGGTTTTTACGACGATCTTACTTTCCATCGAGTCGAACCCGGATTTGTGGTTCAGGGTGGAGATCCCCAAGGCAACGGCACCGGTGGCGGCATTATTAAATCCGAAATCAATCAAATTCCCTTTAAACGAGCTTCCGTCGGTCTGGCCCGAGGTGGCATTAAAGAACAGAGCAACGATGCTCAATTTTTTATCTGTCTGGCCGACTCCACTTGCCAATCTCTCACCAACCAATATGTCAATTTCGGTCAGGTGGTTCTCGGCATGGATGCGGTTGATCAGATCAGGGTAGGGGACAAGATCAATTCCGCCATCACCCAGACCAAATAAAACACCAAGATGATAAAATGTTTCTGTGGACCAAGAAGTCAAACAAACAGCTAATTTTGGCTTGAAAGTAGTTGTCAGACTACTTCTCTTTTCTTTAGCTATATACCTAGCCATCTCCTATTTTTCCCGTTATACCAAACAGCCGGAAGCCCTAAATGACCCCACTATTTTGGGCCAAGAGATTGACAATCAGCCCCATATCAACCTAAAACCCCTTTTTGACCAAGCCTATCAATCACTTCCACCCGATAGCCGCCAAAAACTCGAAAACATCAACCAAATTCCTGTTATAATTTACACTCAAGAAAAGCTCCAATACCTAAAAGACCAAATGAAAGACTTTCCTCGTCGCCAAATCAATCAACTCAAAAAAGAGATTATTCAAAGTGTCTACCAAGATCTTATGAAGGATGTCGAAGGGGATTCTCCTTAAATAAAACCATAACAATGATTATTATTACCCAGCTCAATCGTCAATTGAACCAACTCAAGAAAAAAATCAATTTTGACGGTTTGACCAAACAAATCAAACAACTCGATTGTCAACAGCAAGACCCGGCCTTCTGGAATAACTCTCGAAAGGCCAAACAAGTCTCCACTACTCTTTCTCATTTGGAAAAAGATGTCTCCATTATCAAGCAATTAGAAAAAGATATAAAAAACGCCGAAGAATTCAACCAAATTCTAACCACCCAGCCCGACCCCTCTTTGCAACAAGAACTAGACAAAGCCATCAAACATATCCAAAAAACTTTGTCTCTATTGGAAAACAAAACCTATCTGTCCGGTAAATACGATAAGAATTTTGCCATCCTTTCTATCCATTCCGGTCAAGGCGGTACCGAAGCCATGGATTGGGCCTCTATGCTCCAACGCATGTATATGAAATTTTTTGACAAACAAAAATGGCCCTATAAAATCTTGGATATCCAGCCGGGCGAAGAAGTCGGCGTCAAATCTGTTTATTTTAACGTCAGTCAACCGCTGGCTTACGGTTATCTTCGTCGGGAATCGGGAGTCCACCGCCTGGTTCGCCTATCTCCTTTCAACGCTGACAAACTCCGACAGACCTCCTTTGCCAAAGTTGAAGTTATGCCTATTATCGAAAACCCGGATGAGATCACCATTAAACCGGAAGATGTCCAATTTTCCGCTTTTCGTTCCGGTGGTAGTGGTGGTCAAAATGTCAATAAAGTTTCCACCGCTGTTCGGCTGGTTCACCAACCTACCGGGGTTACTGTAGCCTGTCAATCCCAACGATCTCAACAACAAAATAGAGAATTGGCCATGCAAATGCTGACCGCCAAGCTTTGGGTTCTGGAGCAGCAACACCAGCAACACCAGCAACAAAAAATCAAAGGTAAAAATGTTAACGCTTCTTGGGGACATCAAATCAGATCTTACGTGCTTCACCCCTATAAAATGATCAAGGACCTACGCAGTCTCCACCAAACATCTGATACCGGCGCCGTTTTAGACGGAGACTTAGACCCTTTTCTTCAAGCTCAACTTAAAATATGACCTTAAAAAAAATCGTTAAAATTATTTCCATCACTCTTCTTTCCTTGCTTTTCATTCTTTTTGCCATAGTTTTTTTTGCCTTTCAATATTTTGCTTCCCGCACCGACCAACCTACCCGGCCAGTCTATCAAAACATAATTCAGGCCGTTAACAACAACCTATATCAAGGCCAAGAGCAAATCAACTTCCTTATTCTTGGTCTCGACCCTCGTGATGATCAATTGGAAAAAACCAACGTCACCGATACTATTATCCTAGCCTCGCTTAATCTCAAAAACTACCGACTGACTATCATACCCTTGCCCCGCGATCTCTGGTTTTACCCCCTTAACGCCAAAATCAACCAAATCTATCCCTTGTCTCTCCAACAAGACGATGACCAGCTAAAATTCATTCAGGACCAATTTTCCCAACTCACCGGTCAAACCATCGACCACACCCTTATCGTCACTACCGAGGATTTAATTGACTTCGTCGGACTAATTGGTGGAGTTGACCTGTTTTTGCCTCAAGGTTTTACCGACGATCAATATCCCAATCCGTCATACATTGCCAACCCTTCTCCTCAAATCCCTATCTACATCACCGTCCATTTTGATTCCGGCTGGAACCATTTGGACCGGTCCAACATATCTTATTTTGTCCGTTCCCGTAAAAACGCCCCCGACAGCCTTAATGGTGGCACCGATATTGGTCGCAGTCAACGCCAACAGCTCCTCGTCGAAGCCGTTGTAGGTCAACTTAAAAACACCCCTCCCCAGCCGACTCGACTGATTAATTTATATAATTTTTTCCATCAAAAAATTCAAAGCAATTTTTCTGACAGACACCTTTTTAGTCTACTTTTTCACTTGGGAAAAAATATCATTCATCTCCATATAGAAAAAATTAACCTACCTACCGGAGAAAATCCTCAGACCGACCTTCTCTACTACCCCGGTCATCTTTTCCAGGGTCAATGGGTTTTTCTTCCACAGGACCAAAATTATCAAGCCATTCAAAGCTTTATCGCTGAGTCCCTTCTATAATTCCTTCCCTTATCTTTTGATATACTGAATCAAAGTATTAGTTATTAAAAAATATGGATATTCCCAACCTCAATCAAAACACTCCTGTCTCTAAAAACGACAAAATTACTCTTTTTTCCACCATTGCCATTATCGTTGTTGTCGGCATTGCCTCCGGCTTCTGGCTTTCCCGCTTTTTTCCCGGTCGTAGCAACAATCAGACACCTTTATTCACGTCGGGTGAATCTCGACCTATTTCTGCCGATACCATCAGTAACGCCGATCAAGTTAAGGTCGGTCAAGTTTATGGTAACGCCAATGGAAACTTTAAAGACAAGGCCATCGGTGTCGTCGAGTCCGGCGGAGTCAATGGCGAAGGCACCCATACTTTGATTCGTCCCGGTGGTGAAGACCAAAAAGCCGCTCTGACATCTTCTACCCTTGACCTTGACCTCTTTGTCGGTCGCCAGGTTGAAATCAAGGGTGAGACCAATGATTCTCGTTGGGCCGGCTGGTTCCTGGATGTTGGCAGTATAAAAGTAATTGAATAATCTATGCGCATAGTTTTTAAACAAGTCAGTAAAAATTTTGGCTTTATAGACGCCCTAAAAGATATTGACTTTGAGATCAAATCAGGTGAATTCGCTTTTCTTTTTGGTCCCTCCGGTTCTGGCAAGTCAACCATTATCAAGCTCATCTTGTCTCAAATTACTCCCAGTAGTGGGCAAATTACCATCGGTAAACACCAACTTTCCACCATTGGCAAAAAAGACATAGACAGTGTCAGAAAAAAGGTAGGCATTATTTTTCAGAACTACCAACTTATACCGGACAGATCAATAGAAGAAAATATTGCCCTTAGTCTAGACATAACTTCACATCCCAAAGATAAAATTCAATCCAAAGTTGATGAAGTCATCAAAAAAGTCAACCTGACCACTCGTCGCCTGCTTTATCCCTCTCAACTTTCCGGGGGCGAACTCCAACGAGCTTCTCTGGCCCGAGCCTTAGCCATCAATCCTGAAATAATCCTGGCCGATGAACCCACCGGCAATCTCGACCGGCAAAACTCATGGAACCTGGTTAAACTCCTCAAAGACATCAACCAAAAACACCACTGTACCATCCTTATGGCCACCCATGATGTTGATATAGTCAAGTCTTTAAACAAAAAAATTATCCATCTTCAAAATGGTCGCATCGTTAAATCTAAGAAAATTTAATAATTCAATAATTTATTTATGGCCACTTTTAAAGCCACCTGGCACCACATCCGCAGATCACCCTTCCAAAGCTTAACCGCCATTTTCATTATGATTATATGCTTTCTGATTATGTCTTTCTATGCCCTCACCAGTCACGGTCTTTCGGCTGTTTTGCAATATTTCGAAACTCGTCCCGAAGTTACCATTTTTATCAAGGATGGCCTGGATCAAAATACAGTTGAAAGTTTACAAAAAGAATTGGCCGGCTATCCTGACGTTAAGGAAATCCGGTTTATCTCCAAAGAAAAAGCTCTGGATATTTACAAAGAGCAAAACAAAGACAACCCCCTGTTAACCGAAATGGTTACCGCCAGCATCCTGCCCGCTTCCTTTGAGGTGTCTGTCTCCGATCCGGCCATTCTTTCTCAAATCGCCCAAAACTTTTCCGCCAAAACAGACATGATTGATGAAATTATTTACCAAAAAGATATCATCCAAAACATGCTCATCTGGACAGCCTTTATCAGAAAGATAGGACTGATTATTGCTCTGTGCACCGTCACCGTTACTTTCTTTATCATTTCCATAATTATTGGCATGAAAATTACCAACCGAAAGGACGAGATTAGAATCAGTCGTCTTCTGGGCGCATCAAAATTTTACGTTAAAAAATCTTTTCTCTTGGAAGGAGTTACTTACGGCCTTTTGGGTAGTTTATTGGGATCCGGTATTACTTTCTCCACTATTCTTTATTTCAAAAATAATATTAATGTTTACTTCCAGCCCATAAATTTTGTTTCATCCGATCCCAATTTTTACGCCGTTATTCTTTTGGCTCAGGTTCTTTTTGGTATTTTGGTCGGTTATTTGGCCAGCTGGATAGGTGTTAAAAGGTATATCAAATACTAAATTGATTAAAAAATCAATTTTATTTAGCTTTATTGCCTTAATTCTTTTCTTTTCTCCTTACTTTCCCTCTCCTAAGCTTTTCGGGGAAGACACCGTCGTCACTGATTTACAGCAACAAATCAACCAGTACACTCAAAAATTGGTGGAATTAAGTCAAGCCAAAAAGACTCTTAAAAATGAAATTTCCTATATAAACTCCAGAATCGAACTGACCCGTCTTCAAATACTTCAAACCGAAAATTCCATCCAGACTCTACAAACCGAAATTGCTGACCTTTCCATCAAGATTGATCAGCTGGATATTGATTTAAATGCCCTTTCCTCCATTTTCATCCACCAAACTGACCAAAATTACAAACTCCAAAAAAAACTGCCACCCTTTGTCTCTTTGATATTCGGCAACTTCAATGAATTTCTCAAGCAACAAAAATATCTGACCGTAGTTCAAAAAAACGTTCGCAACACTCTGGTAAACATGGAAACCGTTCGCACCAACTATGATATACAAAAACAAAAAAAAGCTAAAAAGCAACAAGAGCTGGAAACCTTACAAAAACAACTGGCCACCCAAAAAACCGATTTGGCTCAACAAAAAGAATCCAAATCCAACCTCTTGGCCATTACCAAAAATGATGAATCCCATTATCAAAAACTAAAACAAGAAGCCGAAAACGAACTCCAAGCCCTCTTATCCGCTAAATTTGTCGGCAAAAGACAGGTTAAAAAAGGCGATGCCTTGGGTACAATGGGAAGCACCGGTTATTCTACCGGCCCACATCTTCATTTCGGCCTTTATAATCTCAGGGAAGAAGACCTCAATTCCTGGTCATACTTCAATGACATCAATCCACTTCAATATTTAGCAAGTCATGCTTGGCCAATGAATAATTTAAATCTCCCCACCGACATTAACAGAGAATGCACAAAAGATTATCAAATGGCATCTCTCCCTGAAAGTCCTAGAAACCAAGAGTTGGGTAGCATCACTCAGTGTTATGGCCAAACCAGATATTCATACGCAATGTACTCAAACCACCTACATGGCGGAATTGATATAGTGTCATCTAGCAAAACGATAATCGCCGTTAACGATGGGGTAGCATATTTCTTTAAGGATCCTTATCCAGGTCAGAAAAGAGGGTTTGGGAACAACGTTAGAATTTTTCACTCCGACGGTAAAATGACTCTCTATCTCCACCTTCTTCTTCAAGAATAATTTTGAAAGTACACCTTAGAGGTGTTTTGCCCTTGACACCTCGGCCAAAATTTAGTATCCCCTGGCGTATTTTCTCAAAACCCATCCACCGCTTCCGACCAACACCACCAGTATGGTTTGCACCCATAAACCGGCATTTCCGGTACCCGGTACTTCCATTCCACCAATAAAGTAGCAAGCCGTATCGCTGTCAGAAATGTCGCCAACCCAAGCCTCTGCCTTATTGCAACGTTGACTATTCAATTCAACAGTATTGGTATCATTGACTTTTGCCCTAATCAAATAGGTTTTTTCCTCTCCGACCGCCAAACTGTCTATTTGCCATACCAATTTATTATCCTGATCATCAAATTCTCCCGGATGAAAAATCAGACTCAAATTAGCCGGTAACTGGTCAGTCACTCTGATATCATTTAAACACACATTCCCACTGTTCTTAATTAATACCGAAAACTCCACCAGATTATCCTCATAAAACACCTTAACCGTTTTGTCTATATTGTCTCTAAACTCACTACCGGGAAAACTTCTTAGTTTTTTGTCTAATATCAGCTGGGCTGTATCATCTCCCCCCCCATAGTATTGGGCATTTATCGGAGTAGTTGACGCCAAAAAAACCAGTCCCGCCAACAACAGACTATTTTTTACAATTTTTCTTAATTCCACCTGCTTTACTTAATAGTTAAGATTACAGGACATTATAACCTCGTCTTTATTAAAATGCAAGCATAATTGATATACTTCTTACA
>Ga0208279_1001767_pt1 | contig 11273 bp, 14 predicted proteins | sample AntAceMetag02UKM_FD_184766 | JGI IMG/M metagenome (GOLD analysis project Ga0208279, IMG submission 184766) | Saline lake microbial communities from Ace Lake, Antarctica - Antarctic Ace Lake Metagenome 02UKM (SPAdes) (version 2) | ecosystem: Environmental > Aquatic > Non-marine Saline and... | reverse complement strand
CAAAGACGAGCTGGTTGCCGCCATCGTATAGGTGTCGTTCGCCAAACCATAGTCGGCGCCAGATCCGGTACAGGTCAGCGGCGCAAAAAAATCAGTGACAAAATTAAGCAAAATAATTGCCTCTTCTGTTGTAACAATCTTCTCGACGCCGCCATTTTTTGCGCTCAAAGACAGGGCTGTATTCCCAAGCTCAGAGCTATACGCCGCATTTGAAAACCGATGCCGAATCAACTGCCAGTCATCGCGACCGTATAGCGTCGCACCGTTATATTGTGTGTCAAAAAATGGATGAATTTTTTCCCACGCCCAGTTTGTTGTCATCTTGTCCCCTATTCGAAATTAGAGATTTCCTGTGCATTGCGAATCCCGCGCAGCAGCCGCGTTTGTTCCTTCGACTCTTTTTCAAGCGCCGTCAGCTCTTTGGGCGGCACCGCCGGGTTTGCCATCAGGCTTTCAATGCGCCCTATCACATCGCTCATCGCCGCTTGGTTGAAATCCTTGCGGTCGTTTGCGCGGGCCGAGTGGAACGAAGCATTCCAACCCAGCGAAGACCCGTCCACCCCGCCGCGCTTTTGGGATGCCGCCATTTTGTTTTTCCAAAAATCAAGTTGATCATCCAGATCACCGGTACCGATGTGGAAAAAATCTTTTGCCGCCTCAATCGACTTCCCCATGCCGCCGGAATAGACCGTACCGAGATTTTTGGTTTCGCTTTTTTCAGCATCAGGCGGCGTCTTTAATAAATCTGAAACCTGCTTGGCGGTGGACAGCTTCTTGTCTTCCAGCGCATGGGACTGCTTAATTAGATCCCGCTCCACGTCCGACGTGGCCAACGAAAGCTCCTTAGACCGCTCGGCGGCTTTAATCTTTGCGTCTGACGCGGCCAGCGCATCGGTGTTCCCCTCCTCTTCCCAAATCTTCCGCTGCAACGCCTCGACGCGCTTCTCCTCGGCAACCTCTTTTGCAACGCGCTTTTCTTCCTCTGATAATTTAGCGGACTCGGCCTTTGCCTGAAGTGCTTCAAGTTTTTTGAGGCGGTTTGCTTCCTGCGCATCGGTTACGCGCTGTTTGGATTCTTCCCTTTTTGTCGCCGAAGCATCCTTTTCCTCTTGCTGCGCATCGTTCATGTCGGTAATGCCCTGCCATGCCGCCCCGGCTGATTCCTTTACAATTCCGGCTGGCGTCCAAACAACATCCTTAAAGTTTCCCTTCATGATGTTTTTTATATTTTTAACAACCCGAGCGGCGGCGGTTTCCAGCCCTATAAAAATGGCGGCAATCCCATTGGAAATATGCTGCCCGTAGCCAAGAATAGAATTTAAAATGCCGCCCCAAAACGTTTTCATCCTGATCCCTAGCCGCTCCATTTTGTCGGCCAACTCATCAAGATTTAAAATATCCTCCTCGCTCATGAGCAGGCCCATCTCTTTGGTTTTATCAATAGACTTTTGGAACCCATTATCCGCAAGAGAAATCAATGCCTCCTCAAGCTTCCCGGCGTTGCGCGCTCCAAGGAGATCCCCTAACGCTGAAAAACTCTCAAACGCGACGTGGCCCTTTGCGACCGCCTCCAAAAGTTGCGGCATACTCTTTCCCGCCAAATCCTCCATCGAAATGCCAAGGTCTTGAAAGGCATCCGCATACAGCTTTTCCCCACTCAACGCGGCGCTTTGAGAATCCCGCAACTTAAGCAGGGCCTTCCCTGCATTCTCAACACTCCCACCGGCATTCGTCACCGCAACCTGAAACGCCTGCAGTTCGTCCGTTGAAAGTCCCGTTTGAAGGGCCAAGTCCGAAATCTGCGAGCCGTATTGAATCACCTGTTTCGTAAACCCGGCAATCGCACCAATCGAAAACGCCGCAGCCAATTGCGGGCCGATCTTGGTCAGCTGTTTTGAAAACCCGTCAACGCTCTTGCCTGCTCCCTTCGCCCCAGCCTTCACGCCCTTCGAGTCCAGGCTCATCTTCGCTTTTAAATGTGCGCCGCTCATATTGTTTTCTCCATTCCGCACTGTCTGCCGCAAGAAGCGGCAGAGAATAAATAGGGTGCAGGCTCAGCCTGCCATCATCTTGCTATAAATTTCCATCTCGGCCACGCTCACCAGTTTGTCGTCGCCCATGTTCGCACCGATCACCGCCGCCAGCTCAAACGCCCGCGCCACCGGCAAATCCCAGGTTTCCGAGGGTTGGAAATTCGTTTTCTCCTGCAACACACAGAAAACCGCCAAATGCCACGGGGCGCGGATCTGACCCCCGCCCTCGCCCGGCTCTTCCCAGCGCGGAGGGGTCGAACTATAAACGCCCACATAATCCTCAAACGCATCGAACACCGCGCCAACCTCTTCCGGCCCCATCCGGCCAAACCGACGCCCCATCTTCCGCAGTGCCCGCCGTGCGCTGCGCCCGCGAATCTGTCTCGCCGCCTTCTTCCAAGGTCTGGAACAAACAAACAGTGCCACCGCCAACTCCTCCACACCGGGAACCGCGCCGCGAGTAATTGGATGATCCAACCCGCACAGTACGTCCGCGTGCCCCAGCGTAAACGGAACCAACCGAACACCGGCCACTCGAACCGGCCTTAGAAATTGATGTTGAGAATAGGTGTACATATTTGAAACCCTGAAAAAAGAAACGCTGAAATCCCGAAATCTCAGGCTTTCAGCGCTTCCGCATTTCAGCCTTTTCTTAGGCGTCGTAAGTCGTGGCCATGCTGGTTTCACGAATCAAACCAAGGCTCAACCGGCTCACGCCGCGAGAGAATGCCACGCTCGACGCCGTCACCCTGTAGTTGGTTGCCGTGGCATCGTTCGGGCCGGTCAAACTCAGCACCGCATTCTTCGCGGGCGGAACAATACTGCCGGTCGATTTAATCAAAAACGTCAGCGAAAGAACCGTGCGCGGGTCCATATCGATCACCGTTGCGGTTCCGCCGTCGGTGTCCTTAATGATCTCCTCGTCGGACTCCTGGCTCTGCGAAGCGTCCTCAACCTGATAGCCGACATACGCCGTGGTTCCGTAGCCCAACTTCCATTCAACGCCGGTCTGTGTAGGTGCTGCCATAATAATTTCTCCCTGTTAAAATTCCCTCACCCTTGCCCCGGTTGTTCAGTGGAGGGAGGGAGGGAGAGAGGAAGTATGAATTATGAAAGATGAACTATGAAAATAGTATTTTTTCTATAAGCGCCTGCGGCACCTCTTTCATACTTCATCTCTCATCTTCCCGTTCGATTTAACCCCACTGCTCTGCCATCGCACGGGCAATACCTGGATATGTTTTCGACCTTAGTTTTCCACGGTCTTCAGATGGGGGCATTTTCCAGATTCTTTTTTCTCGCCCGTCGACAATATCTGTAGGATGCAATTCTTTTAGCCCGCGGAGCCATAGTCCGGTTTTCTTCGTTTCGCCGTGGCCGAACTGCCAAGGCTGAATGTATTGAGGTTTTGGAAAAGCATCACTCATGCGACTAAGAACGCCAACCGGATTCTCCAAATAGACCTTTTGGCAATGTTTCTTCGCCAGCTCCCACACAGACACCATCCATTCCACGGCTTGGACTCTTTTGTGAGCCATCGGCATTTTGTTTCCATACCAACGATTTCCGGAAACGGCGACGGCTGTGCACGGCAAATGTAAGCCTATAAGATCCCATGGCCCGGCGTTCTCGATTGCGTCGGCTACGTCGCCCTGTATGTGCCACTCTGGGTGACCTCCAGAGCATTCTTGCAAGTCGCACGAAAAGGCTTCATGTCCCAATTCTCTAAACGCAAGGCATACAGCCTGGCTTTCTTCACACCCTATTAATATTTTCATTTTCATTTCCTCCGTATAATTAAGAATCGAACAAAGAAATAGAGAGTACGGGATTACCCGCCCCTCATTGTTTTTCGTTATTCGAAATCCGCCGGAGCCGCCCACACCTCCGCCGTCATAATGGATGTAAAACTATTCCCGTCCGCGCTGCGCACGTTCTCGATCAGCCGAAAATACATCGCCGTGAATTCCGCCACCTCGGCGGTCAACCGGGCGGCCACATCAGAAGTCATCAACGCATCACGCACCCGGCCCGTCAGCTCGTTATGTTCCGCACGGCCAAAATCCGAATGGCACTTGATCGAAACGCCCAGCATCAGCATCCGGTTTCCCGTCGGCTCAATGGCCTCCTCATCCGGCGGCACCCCATTATCCTGCGCCGCAATCAGCACCGCCGGTTCCTCAATTGGGTCATCATCAAACGCCCGATGAAAACTCAGCTCTGCAGGCAGATCCGCCAGCCCGCTCAAAATCGCAAGGGCCGCCGTTTCCAGTTTCTCTTCCAATGTCTGCTTGGGTGCTTCCATTTTTTTACCTCCTAATTTTAATTCCAATCAATCCCCTCCACCGGAGGGGTGCCCGCAGGGCGGGGTGGGTTCATCTCGCGCTATGCTTCTTTGCAATCCGCGCAAGCATCCGATCCATGCTATGCACCATCTGGTTTTGAGTGCTGTGCAAAGACCGCTCAACCAGCGCCCGGTGCCGCGCCGCGTGGGGAACCGCATTCACCGCTTCCAGATACCAATCCGCCTTACCGGGCCGCCACGTATCGCGGCCATAGCCTGGGGCCGAGCCATGGCGATCGATCCACGTTGGAAACCGAAGCCCAAACTTTTTCGCCGCCATCCGGAACCCCGCCTTGGCCATCCCAACATGCGCCATCTTTGCGCGTAAAATCGTGTTTTTGTTTCGTTTGGTCGTGTACATTTTTCCCGAAAAAGTCGTGCCGGTGCCCTTCATCGTAACCGGAGACGCCCGATACTTGATCCGTCCGCGCTTGCCCCGATACTTCTCCGCCCACGCCGAGGCAACATACAAATTGTCCTCGAACTGCAGCGGCCAAAGCCGATCCCCAAACATCTCATGGAACTTATTAAGCGCTGGCTTACTGCTTAACTCACCCAAAACGCTCGACAGATCCCGGCGAATGGCATCCTTTCCAACCTTCGCCGTCTTGGGCGGCATCGCCCGAACCGCGCCGCGCAACATGCTTTGCATCGCATCCGTCAGCACATCGTGAGCGCCGAGCCCAGTATCCCGCTCAAAGTCGCGCAACGCCCGGTCAAACGCCTTGCGCTCAATCTGCACGCCGCCGTTCATTATGGAATTACGCAGTTCGCTGCAATACTGGCCTTGCCCGGCAACTTGGAAACGGAGTCCACCATATAGCTCATGTCATCATAAATCATCCGGTCGCCCGGCTTCGGTAGATCGCCGTCAAAATCCGCCCGACGGAACGTCAGCGCCAGGCTCGTGTCCGGATCATAGCCCTCCAGCTGCAGGGCGGCCCCTTCGGAAAGCTCACCGACAATGGCCTCGTAGGTCTTGCCCTTCCAATCGACATCCTCGCCCAGATCGCTCTGAACGGCCCGCATATCGTTGTCCATCATTCGCTGGAGTTTGTTCATTGTTAAATCCGTTTAATATTAAAGCCCGACAGGATTCCCGCCGGGCTTTCGTTCAACCCGAAGTGCAGCATCGGCTATTCTTTTTTATAGATCACCTTCACAGTCAAGTTCTGATTGGTTGCGGCGGCATCCCCAGCCTTAACCGTCAGACCGGCCACAAAAGGCGAGATATAATTCGTCGTGCCGGCACCTGCCGAATCCGTCAGTTCCCAACTTGGAAACAACGTCACATCGCTGGTCACTGCATCGGCGCTGTAGACCGTTGTCCCGGTCTCCGTATCCGTAATATCAATATCGATCGCCGTTGCGGCCGACACATCGATCACAATTTGATACACAGATCCGACCACCGACAAATCGGCACTATTGAGCACCGTATCGTTCGTCGTCACATTCGCAAAGGTCGCCGAGGTTTCCTTCACTACCCCACCGAACGCCATCGCACCAACCAGCGCCAACACCGCCATCATCCACATAGATTTCTTCATAATCATTCCCCTCTGTTTCTTGTTTCCGTTTTGGTAGGGAAGGCTCTCCGAGCCGTCCGCTCCCCTTATTTTTTGTAGGGCGGGGTCCGCGACCCCGCCGCCCGGTTAATCCTCAGTCCCCGCCGTCACAAACGCCTGAATGGCCTCCACATCGAAGCATCCGGCTTCGTTCTTATCGCCGGGGAAGCCCTCGGCTTTGCGCAGCTCATCGAATTCTTTTTTGTCCTCGATCCCCAGCGCGGCCTGCAGATCCTTAAGGTTCTTCACTCCGTCATCCTTTTTTGGTGCATCCACCGCCTGCTTGAACTTCGCCTTTTTGCCTGCGCCAAGCGCCAACTGCTGCGCCTGTACCAACTGCACGGCGCGTCCGTCCAGCTCGATCAGTCCGTTCCCGGCCCGCAACTGCTTCATATAGGCGTCCTGCTCCTGGACCGGAACATCCGCCTGCGCAAGGGTCAACCATTGGCCGTCCGCTGTTTGCGCTGTAATAATTGACTGTCTCATTTTAAACCCTTTCTGTTAGGTAGGGATGGCTCGCCGAGCCGTCCGAAAACGGCGGGGCCGAAGCCCCGCCCAACGAATCCGCTTATGCAGACACGCAGCGAACCAGCGCGGCACCGTTGCCGACGCACTTGCCATAGTTGACCTCAAGAATACGGCGGGTCTTCTTGTACTTGGTGTCGTACCATTCCTTAAAGGCAATGGTCATGCCGCTGTCGTTGGTGGCCACTTCGTAGCGCATCACGTTATCGCTCGACGCATCCGGAGTGACCGGGCGGAAGGCAATGCCAATGGCTTCTTTGTTCACAGCAAAACCGATCAGGTTTTCACCATTGGCCGGAATGACCGTGGACTGGAAGATGCCTTCGAACGTTCCAAGGTTCGGAACAACACCCTGACGGAGCGCTTCCGTGCCGCCAGCGGCCGCCGCGTTTTTAACCGCCGGATCTTTCGCCAACTCGGTGTACACATCTTCGTCGAAGATGGCATTGCGGCCCATCGCCGGGAAGTTGAGCTTCGTGCAGGCTTTGCCAAGATCAAGGATCTCGTCAGAGTCATACAGCGCAGCGGCTTTCACAAACGAATTTGCAAAGTTGCCAGCAGTGATGATGCTCCAAACATCGGCCAAAACAGCCTGGGCCAAAGCCGCGCCGTACTGCACGCCAATTTCTTCGAGCTTCAGCATGCCCATGGTCGCCAGTTGGTCGTCGGTGTACTCAAAACCGACGTACTTGTTCTTGTCGATTTCCAGCGTCTTAGGAAGCTGGCTCGGCTCTTCGGTCACATAGCCGTTGTCGGCGTTGTAATCGGTGACGGTTCCGCCAGCCGGTGTCCACGTAAACTTGATCGTGTCGCCTGCTTGACGAAGCGCGTCGGCGCTCATGTCAACCGAGAACGAATTCAACGGCTGAATGATGGCATTGAACCCGCGAAGGGCTGCCTGCGAAATAATATCAATTGCTAATCCTGCATTAAGTGCCATGGGGTATCTCCTTTATTTAATTTCCATGCAATTTTTTTAGGTAGGGATGGCTCGCCGAGCCGCCCGCACCCGTTAACGAACCTACGCCCGCTCTTCCTTCAAAAGTTCCGCTTTATTCTGATCAAGGAACGCGGCTTTTTCTACCGGATCTTTAATCGCGCCGTACTGCTCCATCAGCGTTCCGGCCTGCTCGCCACCCGCTCCGCCGCCGCCAGCTCTCTTCGGATCTTCACCGTCAATCGCCGCCGCTTTGAATGCGGGATTCGCCAGCTTGGTTTCCATGTCCGCATTTTTAGCGGTCAGCGTTGCAACCGATGCAGTTGCGGTTGCCAGTTGCCCGGTCAACTCTGCGTGTGCGGATTCCATTGCTGCGGCATGGCCATCAATGGCCGTAGCCTGCGCGTCCATCGTGGCCGCTTGGCTATCAATGGTTGCCTGTGCAGTGACTGCCCCGGATTCTAGCGCCACAACCTGTCCCGCCGCTGCTTCCAGCTTCGCGGTCTCGGCGGCAAGCTCCGCCTGAACTTTTCCTAATTCCTGTGCAAGACTCATATTCTCTCCCTCTGGTTAATTTCCCTCTTCATGGTTTCATTGCCCTTGCCCCATTTGTTCAGCAGGCCGGGAGAGAAACTATAAATGATGAACTATGAAAATTGTATTTTCCCTATAAGCGCCGGCGGCCCCTCTTCCTAATTCCTCATCTCAATCAGCGCCCGCAGCTCCTCAACCGCGAAATCAAAATCGCCGATTTCATCCACCAGCCCGCGCCGCTTCGCTTCGCGGCCCATGAAGTCCTGACCCTCGAACGTGTCCTCTCCGGACACCGGACGATGTTCGGAAACATGGCCTGTGAACCACGCGTGCAACTCCTCCACATCGTTCTGCAAATAGGCGCGTTGCTCCTCGGTCAAACTGGTTCCGGGATAGCCCATCCCCTTGAACGTCCCCGTCTTGAACAGCTCAACATTCAGGCCCGCCAACTCCATCGCCCGGCTTTGATCCATGAAGGCCATGTAAACGCCAATGCACCCCACCGACGCGGACCCCGTCGCCACAATCTCATCGGCACCCGCCGCAATCCAATAGGCGGCTGAATCGCACATACTCTCCGTATAGGCCACCAGCGGCTTACAGCAATTCGCCACCAGATTTCCAAACTCAGGAACCCCCGTCACCGACCCGCCGGGGCTGTCGATGTTCAACAAAATCCCGGCCACACGCGGGCTCGCTTCGGCATCCTTAAACGCCTGCGTCAGATCGCCCAAATCCGTCATCCCGCAAATCTCCTTAAACAACTGCGGCACCCGCTGCGTAATCGGACCCGACACATTAATAATCGCCAAATCGCCCTGATATGAAATTACCCCGTCGCCCTCGGTCTGCGTCCCGTTCCCGGCAAGAGCCATCAGTGGGGTAGACATTCCTGTCTGCCCAGCATCCGCACCGGCCGCCCCCGTGTAGTGTTTCATAAACACGTTGGAAATCACTTGATGGGCCTGCGGATTAATCAAACAAGGCCGCCCATAAATCTCTTGAACCAACTGCGCAAATCGTAAACTCATAATCATTACCTCTTTATTTTATTAGGTGGAACTCGACCTCCGGGCGGGTTTGCCCCTGCTAGTCTTCCTCTTCCCCGTCCGGATCGGCGCCCGCACCCTCCGCCTCAAAATCATCTTGAGCTTTCAACGTGATTGGCCGGCGTGCTCCGCCGGCATCCTTCCACGCCTGCTTAACCACGTCTTCCTCTTCCGGCAGTCTCAGCACCTTGCGAAAATGAACCTCGTCGCTTTCTTGCGGAGTCAGTGCGCCAGCTCGAACGCTGACACCGTAAGCATCGGCGGCGGCCTTCACATCAACAGATGTTCCCTCGGAGGGAACGCCGTTCTCGCCATCTTCCGTCGTCTGACTTCCGTCATCCGCCATCTCGGCGCTACTCGCCCCCGGCGTCGCCGCATTCGAAAAGTGATCAATACTAACCAGTGCCGAAGGATGCGCCGCATTATGGGCCTCCACCTTTTCCGCACACTGATCCAACCATTGCTCGGTTTCCCTCAGCACCTGCTCCGGCTTCCGGTTGCGCTTTTTGATCAGGTTCGGCACCGTCTCCACGCCCAATTCCACATACGCCTTGTCGCCCTGGGCCTGTTTGTTCGTGTCGTTCGCTTCGAAATAGGGAGTCGTCCACTCAACGCGCCACCATTCCGACACGCCATCTTTCAGCGGGGCCGCCGGAAGGGTCCCGTCCTTGATCGCCTTCGCAATGCGCCAGCGCCACAGCTTATCCATCATCTTCGCGGCCAGATCGCCGGTTACTTCCTGGAATGCGTGTTGGCTGTGCAGCGTCACCGCCCGATGCGAGCTGAACGATCCGCTTTCAAAAATCATCAACATAAATTCATAAGGAACCCCGAAGCGGGCCGACAACAGCCGCGCCGTGAATTTTAAATACTCAATCGAATTGGCGTTCGGGGTTTCGCCCTTCATCAGCTCCATCGTCTCGCCCTCTTCGAGCGTGTATTCTTCGCCCCAATCGTGCTTCACCACCTCGCGAACCTTGCCGTTATCATCCGTCTGCGATCCACCACGGAACCCCGCATTACCGGCCATCGTCTTTCCGCCCTTGCCCTTGGTTCGTGCAGCCAGGCGCTTCGCCTCGCTCTTGATTTTTAGGAGGATATGATCATCGGTTTCTTTGAAATCAATAATCTTCTCAATTAGCGGGGCCAGATCCGGGATGCCGAGCATCTGATCAAACCGCCAAGGCTTCCAAAAATGAATACAATTCTCTTCCGGCACATAGCGGTAAGATGTCAGATCCACCGAGCCGCCGTCCTTGCGGTCGCAAACGTAAAAGCCGAGCAGCTTGCCCCGTGCGGTGGTTTTCACCCCGTTATGCACGTTCTTATTTGAGCGCAACTCCGATGGAGTCTGCACGCGTTCGTATTCAATCGGGTCAAGCTGCCCATTTTTTAACATCACAAACAAAACGCCACCGGCCCAGATCCGTCCCGTGATCGCCAGTTTTTGGAATTCCGTCATATTGGCAATTCCGCGGGCGTCCACCGTCTGGCAATAAACGTCATTCCAAAAATCTTCCGCCTTGCGGTTCCACTCCGGATCTCCCGACAGCGCCACAGGCTTGATCCCGCGGAACACCGCATAACTTGCAAACCGATCACACGCCGCCGGAACAAAAACAGAATTCCGGTAAAGGTCCTGCCCCTCCAAAATCAGCCGCAGCCGGTCATAAGATCCCGCCGCCTTCTCTTCACTCCCCGACCGAGCCCGGCCATACGCATTCACCTTCCGATACCGTGTCGAGCGCGTCGCCGAATAAGCCCCGCTCATCGCCATCCGCGCATTATACCGCCGAACCGCCATGCCCGGAGCCACCCGCGACAATCCACTTTCAAATTTTGTTGGAGCCGTTTCAATTTTCGCCATCTTAAAGTCCCTTCAAAGCGCCGCAGGCTCCGCTTTCTGGTTCATCATTCATGATTCATCTTTCGCAACATCAGTTGCCCATATTGACGACGCTGATTCCGTTACTGCCCGACGCCTCGGCCTGCATCTGACCGCGCCAGTAGTTCATCTGTTCAACGACAAAGCTGATATTGTTCTTCGTGAACGTCTGGCCGCCGACGCTATACGAACTCAGCCCATTTTCGACCAACTCCGTATGCGCATCTTCATAAAGAAAATACCAACTCTCAGCGCTCTTCGGTTCTCTGGCCATAATCGAATCTCCACCCTACCCCCACATGTTCAGCTGCCCGACTCCGCCCAAAATGTAGAGTCGGATCTATGAGCCGATCCCCGCACCGCCCGTGCACAAAAAAAACGGCACCGTTTCCGGTGCC
>Ga0208279_1001765_pt1 | contig 11282 bp, 5 predicted proteins | sample AntAceMetag02UKM_FD_184766 | JGI IMG/M metagenome (GOLD analysis project Ga0208279, IMG submission 184766) | Saline lake microbial communities from Ace Lake, Antarctica - Antarctic Ace Lake Metagenome 02UKM (SPAdes) (version 2) | ecosystem: Environmental > Aquatic > Non-marine Saline and Alkaline... | reverse complement strand
GTCCAAATTGGTGGCTGGGAAGAAATCGGCATTGCGGGGACGGTTACCAGCCAAGGCGTGAATGTGGATGGTGCTTTGGTGACAATGAAAGTCGCTGGACAGACCTTCCAGACCACTACTGGGACGCATACTCCTGGCTCATTCAATTGGTATTGGGCGAATAATTCTTTTTCAGCTGGAGATTACTGGGTAGAGGTTACTGTCACCAAAGATGGCTACCAGAGCGTGACTGATAGTGTTCCATTCACTTTAATTGGAGCAGACTATGATTATTGGGTCACGATGGATGCTATCCCCACATCTTTGGCACCGGGCAATCAAGTTTCATTTTCAGGCACCCTCACCTTGGGTGGGGATCCAGTCTCAGACTGGATCGAAATCTATGTCACTTTTCCTAACGGCAGTACCAAGGGGTACAGCAATTTAAGTGATGCGGACGGGCGATTTACCCACACCGAACCATCTCTAACTGAAATTGGCACCTATCAGTTGGTTGTTCATCTTCATGCAGACGATAAGCAGATCAGTGAGGTGTACACCTTTACTGTTGGAATACCCTCGACCCTTACCCCCGCTCCGCTACCACCTCCCGCGCCTGTTTTAGTGTGCGAAATCTATGCTGTTTATAAACCCTTTGTTTTTGTTGGAGAGAAACTTGAAGTGAAGGGGAATGTTTTTTGTGTGGGGGGAGATGAAGAAGAGCCTATTTTTCAAGAAGATTGGGATGTCTATGTGCAGGGGCAAGCACCTTACGAGTCTTCTGTAATGGCACCGCTTGTCCAAACAAACTCAGATGGTTCTTTTACTGCGCTTCTTCCTGTGGATGTTTTTTACATTCAAGAACTTTTTATCCTCGCGCGTGACCCGGAAGTTGGAATTCGCCCAGCGCGTTGGTTTGGTCCTCTGCGTGTTGGCGTTAATATTGAACCTGAGATCACCTTCTCTCAAACGGATTATGATCAAGGGGAGTTTGTCAAAGGAGAACTCCACTTAAATCCAAGCACCTTTATAAGAGATTGGGATGATGGTATAGAAATTTTTTATCAGATTTCAGGTCCTGTGGATGGAATAACGAAGCAGTACCTGATTGAATCGCCCTATTATAGTCACACTTTTGTAGGTGGGGTGAAGATAACCACGGAAGGCGCTAATCCTTTTTATTGGGCAATTCCCCATGACGCGGGGGCGGGAAAATATATTGTAACGGCTTATATTTCAGGGAAGAATATAAACACACAAACAGTTGAAACTGAGTTTTATGTCACTGATATTCGTCACACCAATTTGACTGCGGTAGTGGAGCCGGCTCCAGATGATTGGTCATCGGCTTCGCTAATAGGACAATATACAGATTCTGACGGCGTTCCCATTCCTAACGCAGATGTTCGGGTTGAGTTTCAGTTTATTGAATGGAATGATGAAGGAACTAAAATTATTGGTACCCGCGAATTCAAATTAGCAGGCACCACTGATACCTTTGGCAATTACGAAATCAATCTTGAACCCTTGGATATTTTTGCTGGTCAGGGGCAGGATGATCCGTGGCTGGAGCGCATTTGTTACACAACCGTTTTTGCGGATAAAGAAGGGTATGCAACTGGAGCCACCGATCTTCAAACAAAAACCCCCACAGCAAGCCCTCGATTAGAAATTATTTCTGTTGACCCACCTTTAGATTATTTGTCTGGTTTAGCCCAAAGTGGATTGAGTTATGAAGAATTAACAGATATCGATATCAAAGTGCAGGTGCGTTATAACAATATCTTTGGAAACGCAGCTAAGTTATCAGTTTCATCAGAAGGTTTCTGGGCAACTGCCTGTGGAGAAGATACAGATGGATGGGTTACTCATAATCCTTATCTGTCTATTAATGGCAACAGAATGCTGGAGTGGGACGTTTATAATTACGATTATTATTCTGCACGCCAGAACTCAAGCTCATGGGTTATTCCAGGTATGCATCATGTGCCTTTTTATTCTTATCCGAAACACGAGACAACAATGCCAGCTCAACAGGGGCTTGCTCAGGTAAGCACAATTTCGGTATCTGGTAAGTTATTTGGATATAGATATAGCGAAAATTCACCCAATCAATGTGGAAATCAAGCCTTTGGCTCAAATTCTCCATTGGTGCCGCCACCATGGGTGGGGGCTAGAACTGCAGTTCATATCAGGGTTGGATTGGGCTCTTCAAGAGCGGTAGCAAATTACAATATAAATCCTCCTTCCATTTCTGCTAAAGGGGCAGCTTGGGTTTCTCCAACCGGTGGTGAATTCAAGGCTACGTTGGAAGTTGGCAATGCAACCGGTTATGCTCTTGCTAAGCAGGAAGTTAACTTATCCATTGTCTCGGGAGATATTGGCGGTCCCAATATTTCTGCAGAGACGGAAAACCCAACTAATGAAATCACGATTCAAGCCTCTTTTATCACAGATGAAAATGGGGAGCTTAATTTACCGCTCACATCCAAGACTAATCCGTGCATATTAGAAAATAAAGCAAAATATTATGTCAAAATTTCAAGCTCAGCGTTTGATGAGGAAAAATATATTCCTATTGAGTTGCATTGTGTCGAAGAATTGAAGTTTGAATTTAGTGAAGCCGATATTTCTGTTGTCCAAGTGGTTGACTTAACGGATAATAGTCCGATCCAACTCGTATCAGGCAAAGAAGCAGGGGTAAGAGTTTATTTCTTTGTTAATGGAGAAATCTACCAACCGGAGAACAAAGCTGTTCAGTTTAATGTCAAGTTTGAAATGTTGACTGATGGCAGTAACGTGCCTTTATTCCCACAAACCAAGACTGTTTCGTTAACAGAAAAGGGAGCATCGGTGAGCGGATTAGGGGAAGTGGCCAGTTTTGAAAATAATTCGAGCGGGGATTCTGGGCGTGAATTAATCTATGTAGATTTTATATTTACCCCCCATCAATTTGGTGGGGCTGAGACTGATTTCAATATCCGTATCACAGTTGACCCAGATGAAATTTACGGAAAATATATTAGTGCTGAAAAAGCGGTTTCTGTTAAAAAGATGAAGCACTTACAGATTCTTTTTGTACCCGTTGATGTCCAGAATGTTGATATGAGTTTGATCTTACAGCAAATTCGTTTTCTTCAAGAAACCTACCCTCTCGGTGGCGGCGATATCGGATGGGGCATTGCTCAAAACTATCCATCCACTGATATGCCTTCCAAATGGACTACTTCTTACCTGGATCAGGTTTGTGCAGCCCTTGCAAAGCGTTATGGTTCAGCCAGTGGTGGGGCTGCTCAATTTAGAATAGTAGGATTGCTCCATCCCAATACTTGGCAAGCGGGGTGGGTTGACTATTATGTATCTGGTGTTCAACAAGCGTTGGGCGTTCATTTCACAAGTTCTCCACAAGTGGTACTGGTTAAACATGGGAGCAACCAACCCAATACATTAGCTCATGAAATAGGCCATTCTTATGGTTTATATTTGGATGGAGAACAATACGCCAACGGGAATGATGGAGGAAATGTCACTTCAGGACTTGTTTTGCGAAATGGGAAAATTTATAAGATCCCATTAGATAGCAGCGACGTTACCCATATTAAATGGCTCGATGCGTTTGGAGGTAATACAAATAATGCTCAAAAAAGTATCGATTCTCCGAGACTCCAATATGATAATCCTATTAAAGTTTATGATCTAATGGGGAACTCTTTGGGAGGAGCGCAACAAGCTTGGGTAGAGCCTGATACTTATAGTCATTTATTCGATCGATTGAAAGACCCTCCAGAAGATAAAATTTTACTTGTTCAAGGATTGGTTAATAAAAATTCGGATGTGTTTTTAGAACCTGTTTGGCGAATGACTGGATTACCAGATAATACTTCAGCTATAGGTGTTTATACCTTGCAACTTCTTTCATCAAATGGGGATGTGCTATATCAAACAATGTTTGGTGAAAAATACACGCCTAGCAATGTCTTGCCATTTTATATTCAGATTCCATGGCTACCTGGCTTTGACCGAATACGAATTCTGGATGGTAATGTTGTGAAAATTGAGCAATTACGCTCTCCAAACCCGCCTCAATTTGATTCAACACCCATTGCTTTAGTTGATGGGGATAATAGTGATATATCAATTAGCTGGGGAGCAACGGATGCAGATGGTGATGCTTTGCTCTATAATTTGGGCTATCAATGTAATGACGCATCATTTTGGTATCCACTGGGGGCTGACCTCTCAGGAACAAATTATGCGTTTGACACTTCCACTTTGCCTGGTGGTGAAAGTTGTGTTGTTCGGGTGATGGCAAGTGATGGATTTAATACTACCGAGACCATATCAGCTCCCTTCTCAGCCCCTTCGAAAGTACCAGTTGTACATATTTTTGACGAGAAAACTGCCTACGATGCTGAAACAGAAATCCTCCTTACAGGAATGGCTTATGACTTTGAAGATGGCATCGTCCCCAACGAAAACCTTATCTGGTTCTCCGATATTGACGGCGAACTTGGCGTAGGCAGTGCCATTTCCGTGATGTTGTCTCCCGGCACCCATCACCTGATATTACGCGCCCAAGATATGGATGGAAATACCGCAATTGCTGAGTGGGTATTTACCGTTCAACCAGAATCCTCCATTTCACTGAATACCACCAACCTGCTCTATACGATTTGCGGTGGAGTTTTCTTGATTTTGCTGCTGGGCACCGTCTTTGCGATTTCTGTCCGCAGAATCCAGCGTCAGCCAAAGCTCCAACGCCCACAACAAAATTTCCAGGGCGAGGGGCAAAAAGGAACAGTTCAGGACCACCAAGGCAATTGGTGGTATCAGGATTCCGATACCGGGAGATGGCAGATCTGGGACGGCCAAACCTGGCAAATCGCACCAATGGAGGCTGCGTTTCGTCCAGCTCCTCCCGGCCAGAAATATGCAGCTGAGCCTAAAGGAAAAGGGTGCTTAATAAGCATAATTGTAGTCGGCATCATGAGCGCTCTGGTAATTGGTGGCTTCTCGCTGGTAGCCTTTGGATTCTTCCCCAAATTGATTATTCAACCAGCTTCAATAGTCAGCCTTTATGAGCTGCTGAAAATCGGAGGCGGCGGGTTATTGCTTACCCTGGTAGGAACCCTTCTTCTTCGCGGAGGATTCAAGTCCATCGTTACCAAGCGGGCAATTGTGGAAGACGAATTTGGACAAAGGCGAGAGAAACGTGGCTGCTCGGCTATACTCAACGGCTTCGGACAAGTGTTTTTTGGATTGATACTGCTGATAGCTGGCCTGGGCTTTATCGCCCTGGGGTTATACCAACAATTAATACCATTATTGGGATATTCGCTGGTGTAAAAAAACCCAGTTTGCGACGTCTTTTTTATTTGTGTATTTGAATTTGTTTTGATCAGAATATTGTATTGCCTATACGCAATTCGTTATTTCACCCTCGGTTTGCAGGCAGTATCAGTACACATTTCCCTTAGAATAACACTCTCCGGCCGTCTGGGCGGCTCACTTGCCGTTCAGCATGTAGCCCTTCCCCCGCACAGTGAGTAAATAGCAAGGAGCGGAAGGATCTTTCTCTATTGCCCTTCTAAGATAGGCTATATGTGTGTACAGGGTATTCATGTCCTCAACGTAAGACGTTTTCCAGATATTGGTAAAGAGTTCTTCCTTGGATACCAGGGTGCCCTTCTTATTGATCAGGTATTTCAAGACCTGCGCTCCCTTGGTACTCAGGTGAGTAACTCCCTTAGGTGTGAACACACGCTGCTTTTCTGCATCCAGGCAGATGTCTCCGTACTGGACGCAGCTCTTCCTGTCCAGTGGAGAATACAACTCAATGTTGTTGACTAACCTTCTGATAGAGAGCCCTGGGCGGACCAGAATATCAGCCTTAGCCGGTTTCTCCTGATCAGAGTAGACCAATATAGGAAGGCTGGGAGCTGCTTTCTTTAGAGCAGCACAGGTCCTATCTCCATTTGTGCGCATGGAAATAGCATTAAGAACAACCGAGTGAGTGATCTTGTGCTGCTTTAGCGCTTCCAGGCCAGCACCAGCTGTTTCTGCCGTGCAAATAGCGTACCCTTCTGCTGTTAGAAGGTTTGTAAGCGAGTCTCGTGTATTCCGTTCAATTATTAATAGGTCTTTTTTTATATCCTGCGAATTGGTTAGTTGGCTACTCTCTATATCTTACCGTTTTGTTCATGAATAAATATCCTAATACCAGCTTTCTGTCAATCCGGATCCAAAAGCCATGAGCTTTCCCATTTGATCATCGGTCATTCGATAGACCATGCTCCTTTTGTTGGGATAAATCTCGGTATTCTGCCACTCATGTTTGCGCACACTTGTTGCTACGCCAATTTTAACGCCTCAGGCATTCAGTTCAATCATCAACTCGGCTGCATTAAACAGAAATACGTAGTCGATCAACCAGGGCCGTATGCCTCTTTTTGAGATTGGGGTTTTTTGCACATCCCCGCACATAAAGAACCGGGACCTCATAGAGTTGAAACAGCTTTTCGATATGGTAATAGGGCAGATCGCCGCAAGACAGGATCAAATCGACATCTTTATATTTTTCGTAAGTATCCCTCTCCAGAAGGTTGGAATCGATCCGGTCGCTGACGGAGAGTACTTTTAGGGCGCGGCTGGGCATACCCTATCTTAAGCAAGCGTAGAACTTGGAGACCTCGGAAATCTCTTTCTCAATTAGCCCACGGGAATTTCGCACATCAACTGCGTAGGTTCCCCCAACCCGGATGTTAATTTATCTCTCTATACATCTTTCTACAAAAGCCCGGGCGGTTGGTTCGTCCACGATCAACTCTGACATCATCTTCCCCTGCAGGGCGCCGTGAAGACCGCGAATTTTTGCTAGTCCTGAGACAACACAGATACCCCTCGCCTGTTGGAAAAGATCCAGATCGGGTCCGCTGCAGCGCTGGTTGATGGGGATGTCCACCCAGCTGCCGTCCTCCCTGAAAAAGACAGTGGCGATATCCCCGGCGATCTCCTGAGCCTTCAATTCCCGATAGTCAGCCAGTGCTAGGTAATTCCCGCTGTAAACATGGCTTGGTACCCCGGCGTCCACCGAGCCGATACTGTAAAGCAATAGGTCGGCCTGGGCTTGCAGATCCAGGATGCGCCGGATGCTGCCTTCCCGCCACAGTGCATGTTTGGTTTCTGGAAAATCAAAAAAAGTCGGTACCGGGAAGAGGTGGGCGCGGGCTTGGTAGTTCTCCGCGAAGCGCATAATGATCTGACTGGCATAATCAATCCCGGTGGACTGAGTGTTCCCGGCCCCATTGAGCTGCACGATCTGGGCATTATGGGTGGTCTTGAGGAGCAGGTGAGTGGATATGGCGGTCAGGGTGGTGCCCCAGGCAACACCCAGGGTCATATCCGAGTCGAACAGGGTGTTCAGGTAGCTGGCCGTGTAATTAGCCACCCGCTGCAACCATTCCCCTTCACCAGAAAGGGCGGAAACTGACACCACATGGACACGCTGGACTTCGAAGCGTTTCTGTATCTCGGAAGCCAGCTGATTGGGCTCCTCAGTGGGATCTATGACTCGGATATTTACTAGCCCATTCTCTTTGGCGAAGCTGATCAGGCGGGAGATGGTGGACCTGGATACCTGAAACTCCCGGGCGATGGCCTGGGTGGTCATGTTCTGATAATAGTACATCCGGGCCGCTTTGACGGCGTCGGAGATTTTTTTGTCCTGCAAGGTTCCAGGTTCAGTCATCTTGATCCCCAGATAAGAAATATTTTTCAGCGAAGTAGCCTAATTATAACTTCATACTTGCACAAATGTGCAAAGTTATAGACGCAATGTTCAGAAACCTCTATAATCAACCATGTGATTGTATGTGATACGGATGTCAAAAGGAGAACCGATGACTAAATATATTGCTGCCATTGATCAGGGGACCACCAGCACCCGCTGCATGGTCTTCAACCACCGCGGCGAGCCGGTGGGGGCACATCATCTGGAGCACGAACAGATCTATCCTCAACCCGGCTGGGTGGAGCATAACGCCCTGGAAATCTGGCGGAACACTGAAATAATCATCCGCGAAGCTGTCCGCAAAGCTGGCGCTGCACCGGAGGATATTGCTGCCGTGGGTGTGACCAATCAGCGTGAGACCACCCTGGTCTGGGATCCCACCACCGGACAGCCCTATTACAACGCGATTGTCTGGCAAGATACCCGCACGGACCAGCTCATTAATAAGCTGGTAGAAAATGGTGGGTTGGATCGCTTCAGGGAAAAAGTTGGACTGCCACTGGCGACATACTTTTCTGGACCGAAGATCGCCTGGATCCTGGAAAACGTACCCGGGGTCCGAGAAGCGGTGAAAGAAGGTAGAGCGGTGTTCGGTACTATGGATACCTGGATCATCTGGAACCTGACAGGCGGTGTGAAGAGTGGGAAACATGTCACAGATGTCACCAACGCCAGCAGGACCATGTTAATGGACCTCGAAAAGTTAGCTTGGGACAAGGAAATCTATGATCTTATGGGCATCCCGGTGGCGATGCTTCCCGAGATTTGCTCCTCGTCCGAAGTTTATGGCCACACCCTGGTGGATGGACCTTTTCAGGGCGTTATCCGAGTAGCGGGCGACCTGGGGGATCAGCAGGCAGCCACCGTGGGTCAGACCTGTTTTGAACCTGGAGAGGCCAAGAATACTTATGGCACGGGCTGTTTCATGATCCTCAACACCGGCGAGGAAATCGTCCAATCCCAGCAGGGACTACTGACCACGTTATGCTACCAGTTTGGCGAGGAGAAGCCGGTCTACGCCCTGGAAGGCTCGATCGCCATCGCCGGGGCGCTGGTGCAGTGGCTGCGCGACAACTTAAAAATGATCGATTCTGCCCCGGAAATCGAAAACCTGGCAAGCACGGTGGAGGATAATGGCGGAGTTTATTTTGTGCCGGCTTTCTCGGGTTTGTTCGCACCATACTGGCGCTCTGATGCCCGGGGCGTGATCGTGGGATTAACCCAGTATGTCAATCGGGGCCACATCGCTCGGGCGGTCCTGGAAGCGACCGCCTTTCAGACACGCGAGGTGCTGGATGCCATGAACACGGATTCCGGCGTGCCCCTCAAGGCTCTCAAAGTGGATGGCGGCATGGTTCGCAATGATACTTTGATGTCTTTTCAGGCTGATGTGCTTGGCGTGCCGGTGATCCGGCCGGAGGTGGCGGAAACCACCGCCTTGGGTGCGGCTTACGCAGCAGGATACGCAGTTGGTTTCTGGAAAAGCAAAGAGGAGATGAGGAAGAACTGGCAGGTCGATAAAACCTGGCAGCCGGATCCGGAAAGCCTGGCGGGTACCAAATTGTATAAAGAATGGAAAAAAGCAGTCACCCGAACTTTTAATTGGGTGGAATAGGATGGAAAGAATGAAATCACGAATAGAGAGATTGAAGGTTTTAAAAGAGAATCCCAACCCCAGCGTATTAATTATTGGAGCGGGGATCAACGGCATAGGCACTTTCCGGGACCTGGCTTTGCAGGAAGTGGATGTGGTTCTGGTGGACCGGGGTGATTACTGCAGCGGGACCAGCGCGGCATCCTCCCATATGGTCCACGGCGGGATCCGCTACTTGGAGAATGGGGAGTTCAGCCTGGTCAAGGAAGCGGTCCAGGAGCGTAACCAGCTAATAGATCGGTTGCCCCACTTGGTGAAACCCCTGCCGACCACATTCCCTATTTTTAAGCGACTTTCCGGGCTGCTGAATGCTCCCCTGAAATTCCTGGGATTGCTGGATAAACCCTCAGAGAGGGGTGCCCTGGTTATCAAATTGGGTATGGTGTTTTATGATGCCTTTACTAGAAAAGAGAAAACTGTTCCTGCCCATGTTTTCAGGAATCGGGAGACATCCCTCTCTTGCTATCCTGAGCTGAACCCGGAAATCCTTTACACAGCAACCTACTTTGATGGCTCTATGCTCTCCCCGGAACGCGTTGCGGTTGAGCTGATCAAAGATGCTGTGGAAGCCAACGAAAATGCGATTCCCCTGAATTATGTTTCACTGGTGTCTGCCCAAGGTGGGGAAGTCACACTTCAAGACGAGGCTAGTGGTGAAGAGATTAGGCTTCAGCCCAAAGTTCTGGTTAATGCGGCTGGTCCGTGGATCGATATTGTGAACCAGAAAATGGGCCGTGAGACACCTTTTATCAGCGCTACAAAGGGCAGCCATATCATCATCGACAATCCTCGTTTGAAAAAAGCCATTGGGGATGAGGAGTTCTTCTTTGAGAACAAAGATGGACGGATCGTGTTGATTTTCCCACTGCTGGATAAGGTCATGATCGGGACCTCTGATCTCAGGATTGATCACCCGGACGAGGCGGTAATCACCGAAGAAGAGATTGATTACTTTTTTAATATGATCGGCCGAGTTTTTCCTGATATAGAAGTGGACCGCTCCCAGATTATCTACACATTTTCAGGTGTAAGGCCCTTAGAACGGACCGAAGGCGGCGCTACCGGGCAGATCAGCCGCAACCATAAAGTGAAAACCCTGGGTCCAGGCGAGCTGCTGGATATTCCTGTGCTTTCCCTGATCGGTGGGAAATGGACTTCCTTCCGGGCTTTTTCTGAACACGCGGTTGATGAGGCTCTGGAACTGCTGGGTAAAGATCGGATAGTTTCCACCTGGGATCTGCCTATCGGCGGCAGCAAAGATTATCCAGAAAACCAGACCCAGAAGGAGCGCTTGTTGAATGGTTGGGTACAGGAATATGGTCTGAGTCGGACTCTGGTGGAAGGTTTATTTACTTGGTATGGTACCAAAACCTCTCAGGTGCTTGAGCGTTTTGCGGATCAAATTTCGCCGCTGAACACCATTCCAGGAGTTACCCGGGGTGAGCTGGAATGGATCCTGGACGGGGAGGATATCTTGCACTTGGATGATTTCATCCTGCGGCGGACCACATTGGCCAAGCTGGGTAAAATTTCACCCGCGAGCCTGGAAGAAGTCGCTGAGATCTGCGCTTCAGTCCTGGACTGGTCTCCAGCTGAAAAAGCGGCAGAAGTGAAACGTTATCAGGAGATTATGTTAAAGAATCATCGGCTGCAGTATGCCGAATATGTACCTGCATAGGTGTTTTCTGATCTTGGGAATTTGGAAAAGGGCGGCGGCTGGGGGTTAGATGGCCTGCAGATAATCCGCTGCCCATTCCAACCCTAATGCAACTAGTTTGGCGCGGGTCGGGTGAGCGGTATTTGGATCCCACCCGGCTTTTTGATAATAAGTAGATTTTGCGACTTCTAGCTGTTCTTCCT
>Ga0208279_1001764_pt1 | contig 11291 bp, 9 predicted proteins | sample AntAceMetag02UKM_FD_184766 | JGI IMG/M metagenome (GOLD analysis project Ga0208279, IMG submission 184766) | Saline lake microbial communities from Ace Lake, Antarctica - Antarctic Ace Lake Metagenome 02UKM (SPAdes) (version 2) | ecosystem: Environmental > Aquatic > Non-marine Saline and Alkaline... | reverse complement strand
TCGGCCAAGGGCCTGATTGCCCTTTTAAATTCAGATCCAAAAAATTTGTTTATTGTTCTCAGCGCCCGTGAACTGAATCCCACTCTTCAAATCATTTCAAGAGTCGAAGATGCTTCATCAGAGAAAAAAATCTTCCGTGCAGGAGCAGACAGGGTAATTTCACCTTTTGCTGCTGCGGGCAGACAGATTGCCGGTGATATCCTTGCAGCAACGGAAAAGACGGCACGCCGGTCGGAAACTAAAAAGGTGGTTATTGTCGATGAAAACCCGGTTATTTTACGACTTTATACGCGTTTGTTTCAAAAGGCAGGATTTCATCCCATAACCGCAACTAATGGGCGTGAGGGTGTTGATACCATAATCAACGAGAAACCGGCGGCAGCGGTAATAGATTATATGCTTCCTGAACTGTCCGGTATCGAGGTTTGCCGGCATATTCGCACTACGCAAGGATGTCGGGGATAAAGCTTATAATTTTTACAGCAGACGATTAGGCTAAAACACAAAGACGCGCGATAGATGCAGGGGCTGACGCAGTGATAATTAAAAGCCCGGAGGCATCTGAAGTAATAGAAGCCGTTGTCAGAATAATTAAGGAAGATCAGATTAAGTAAGCTTAGCGTACCCCATTTACGGGCTGATTGTCATGGCAGCCTGAAGCGCTGTTTTTTCCTTATATTATGTAATTGGTCCAGCCGGTCCAACCACCCCAATGGCACCAGCAGCAGAAAAGAAGGAAACATGTAAAGATGTAAATAAAGTATATTTGCCGAAAATACCGGTATTTATTAGAAAAATAAGAACTATGGAGATAGGAAAGGAAAAATCCAAAGGTCATTAGTATGCTTTACACTTGCCGTGATGGACGTTGAAAATTAGCTTACCCATACCTCTCCATAAAGCCTCAGCCAATTTTCTCCCATGATTTTTTTAACCTCTGTGGTTGCATAACCTCTTCCTAAGAGAGCTTTGGTGACTATTCGGCATTTTGAGATTAATTCAAACCCATGAAGGGTCATTGAACTGAATAATTTTTCCCTATCTTCTATTGATATGCCTTTAAGGGCATGGGCATGGATTTCGGAGGGCAATGCCTCCATAAAATCTGTGCCCAGTCCTACATGATCTATGCCTATTGTATCTACCAGGAAATCGATAACATCTATGTAGTCCTTTAGGGTAGCACTGCCCCGTTCCGTAATCATCGCTGGAAGAGTCGCAGCCCCAACTACACCTCCTTTTTCAGCGAGGGCTTTTAGGGCCTCGTCGGATTTGTTCCGCGGGTGCACTGCAAATGTCATTGGGTTGGCATGGGTAAAAGCAACCGGCCGTTGAGAAGCCTCAATGGCATCCATGGTGGTTCTATGCCCACAGTGGGAAAGATCTATAAGCATACCAAGCTGGTTCATCTGGGCGATTACATCCCGGCCCAACAGGGTCAATCCTTTATCTTCGGAGGCTATGCAACCGCTACCTAATTGGTTTTTATGATTATAGGTCAGCTGAATAATACGTATACCCAGGGCATAATACAGGCTTAGAAAGTGAGGATTGTTCTCAATCGGAGCTGGGCCTTGAAACCCAAGAATAATGCCGACACGACCCGTACTTTTGGCTTCTTTTATATCCGACGTAGTTTTCACCTGCAGGATTGAGTCGATCTGCTCTTCAAATAAATGGAAGTAGTCTGCAATAATAGTCATGGTTTCATGAAGGCCTTGCCATACTGCAATGGTGCTGTTTATAGCTGTGATTCCGCCTTCAAGGAGGTGCTGCAACACAGTCATGTCAAAGAGGTGGCTGGCATTAAGCCCATCTATTATTACGCTACCCCTATGCAGTTGACCTGTCTTTTTTTTAAGCATTGGCGGATTTACTTCTTCCTTCTATTTTTCCCATAGTATTCTGCAGATTACAGGGCAGAGGTTTAGCTTAGATGGCAGGCTACCCAGTGTTTACCACCCAGGTCTCTAAGATCTGGAATCTCACTAGAGCAGATCTTTTTTGCCTCAGGGCACCTGGTATGGAATGTGCATCCCCCTGGCGGATCCAACGGACTCGGCACGTCTCCCTCAAGCAATATTTTCTTTCTGCTGATTTCCGGATCCGGAATAGGCACAGCATCCATTAGCGCTTGAGTGTATGGGTGAAGGGGATTTTGATACAGTTCCTCATCGGTCGCCATTTCAACAATACGACCCATATACATAACCGCTACCCTGTCGCTTATATGTTCAACAACACTTAAGTCATGGGCTATGAAAAGATAAGACAGGTTCAGCTCTTCCTGGAGTTGGGCTAAGAGATTAATGACCTGTGCCTGGATCGATACATCTAAGGCTGAGACCGGCTCATCGCATATAATTGTTAGAGGGTCTGAGGCCAAAGCTCGGGCAATGCCAATCCGTTGCCTTTGGCCGCCGGAAAATTCATGGGGATAGCGGTTCATTTCTGCCGGATGAAGACCTACCCTTTCCATCAAATAGCCAACCCGATTTTTTATCTCTGAACCTGAAAGATGGAGATGATTGCGGATTGGCTCGGCGATAATTCGGCCTACACTCATCCGAGGATCAAGGGAAGAGAAGGGGTCCTGAAAAATGATTTGAAAGGCTGCCCTTGCCTGTCGAAGTTCTTGTCCTTCTAATTCAAGCAGGTTACGGCCGTTAAAGACAATATCTCCGGCTGTAGGTTCAATTAGTCTTAAGACACAGCGACCAAGCGTTGTTTTTCCACACCCACTTTCTCCAACCATTCCCAGGGTTTCACCACGGTTCAATGTAAAACTAACGCCATCAACCGCGCGAACCTGTCCTATAGTGCGAGATAAAATTCCTTTTTTAACAGGAAAATATTTTTTTAGGCCCTGAACCTCTAACAGTGGTGTTGGCATTAACCGCTCATTTTATTTTTGTCTGTAAATTTTTTTTGCTCACCCTCAGTCTCCAACCAGCAACTGACCCGCCTGTTTTCACCAAGCCATTGCATTGGAGGCTCCTTTGAGGAACAAACATCTAATGCCTTATCGCAGCGAGGATAAAATCTGCAGCCTTGGGGCATATTCAGTGGGCTTGGAACCATGCCCGGGATCTCTTGCAGTCGACGTCCGGTCTCAGCCTTACGGCCAATAACCGGAATAGAGTTTAAAAGACCGCGAGTATATGGATGACGAGGATCTTTAAAGAGCTTTTTTATTGGCGCTTCCTCTACAATCTTGCCGGCGTACATGACCAATACCCTGCTGGCCATTTCGGCAATAACACCCAGGTCATGGGTAATAAGCACAATGGCCGTGTTTGTCTCCTTTTTAAGGCCCTGCATCAGGTTCATAATCTGGGCCTGAATGGTGACATCTAAAGCAGTGGTTGGCTCGTCCGCCAGTATAAGCTTGGGGCTGCAGGAAAGCGCCATCGCAATCATGGCTCGCTGGCGCATGCCACCTGAATATTTATGTGGATATTGCCGAGACCTTTCCCCTGGTGATGAAATTTGCACCGTTTTTAGCATTTCCACAGCCAACCGCCAAGATTCTAAGCGCCCTATCTTTTTATGAGTTCTAATAGCCTCGGCAATTTGTTCGCCTATCCTTAAGACCGGGTTCAGTGAGGTCATTGGCTCCTGAAAAATCATGGAAATACCGCTACCTCGTATTTCCCTTATGGCTTCTTTATCAAGGTCCAACAAGTTTTTTCCCTCAAACAATACGGTGCCTTGAATTTCTGCTGGTGGGCAGCGCAACAACTGTAATATGGAAAAGGCGGTGACACTCTTGCCGCAACCACTTTCACCAACAAGTCCCAGCGTTTCACCAGGGTAGACGTCAAAGTCAATCCCATCAACTGCGTTTACGATACCATCCAGCGTATGGAAACGCGTTTGCAGGTCCCTGACGGATAGTAGCGACTTGTCCTGTCTGTTCATAGTTTGAACCTTGGATCCAGTGCATCCCTCAGCCCATCACCAAAAAGGTTAAAGCTAAGGACACTGAAAAATATAGCGATTCCAGGGAATGTTGCCACATGCGGGGAGTGAAAGATATACGATCTGGCCGAACCGAGCATTGCACCCCATTCCGGTGTTGGCGGCTGAACCCCTATACCAAGAAAACCTAAACCTGCTGCAAAAAGAATGGCCGTGCCCATGCCCAAGGTTGTCTGGACCGTAATTGGGACCATAACATTGGGCAGTATATGTCTGATCAAAATCATTGTATCCCGTGTCCCAACGGCCTTAGCCGCCTCAACGTAAACCTCTTCACGAACCGATAAAACACAACCTCGGACGAGTCTGATGTAAATCGGTACCATGCTGATGCCTATGGAAATCACAGTGTTTTTTATGCCTACCCCCAGTATGGCCACTAAGGCCAGGGCCAGCAGAAATCCAGGAAAGGCGAGCAGGGTATCCGTTATCCGCTGAATTATAAAATCTATTTTCCCTCCATAATAGCCTGAGATAAGCCCTAATGGTATGCCGATAATAAAGCCTACAAAAACAACCCCAACTGCAATGAGCAGAGAGATCCTCGAGCCATATATAATCCGGCCCATGATTGAACGCCCCAGTTCGTCAGTCCCGAGGAAATATTCGATTGATGGGGTTTCCAGCGATTTCATAAGATTAGGGGCCGAGGGATTGCCCCTGTAAATCAAAGGCGCCAGAATGGCAATCATCACATACATCAGAATCAACAAACCACCAATGAGCGCTGCTTTATTGCGTTTTAGCTTGACCCAGCTCCTTTTGAAACGGCTATCGGACACCCTGTTTCCGGGCATGGAGTCTTTTTCGTTTTTTATATCAGTCATAACGAATCCTGGGATCAATAAAGGCATAGATAATATCGACAGATAAATTTACCAGGATATAGAGCAATCCAAATATGAGGATAACGCCCTGTATCATGGCATAGTCCCGGGCAAGAATAGAATCGACTATCAATCGGCCAATGCCTGGCCAGGCAAAAACAGTTTCGGTTAAAACCGCACCTCCCAGAAGCATTCCAAATTGTAGTCCGACCACCGTGATTATTGGTATGAGGGCGTTCCTTAAGGCGTGCTTTATTACAACAATTTTCTCTGTAAGCCCTTTTGAACGTGCAGTTGTTGTAAAATCTTGAGAAAGCGTTTCAAGCATTGTAGCGCGGGTCATCCGGGCAATGAAAGCAACAACGAATGAGGCCAGGGTAATCGATGGTAAGATAACATACTGCCATCCACCAGTGCCGCCGGCCGGCAGCCATTTTAAGACAACGGAGAAAACTACCACTAACATCAGTCCGAGCCAGAATACGGGCATGGATATCCCGAAAAGGGCTATTATGGTAACTGTATAGTCAATCCAGCTGTAAGGTCTCACGGCCGAAATAATACCTGCAGGGATTCCGAAGAGGCAGGCGAGTCCTATGGCAACCACTGCAAGCAGCATGGTATTCGGCAGACGGGCCCAGATTTCCTCAAAAACAGGATTTTGGGTGCGGGCCGAACGACCTAAGTCAAGCCGCATGAGATTTCCCATATATATTGCATATTGTTGGTAAATGGGCTTGTCAAGCCCAAGCTGACTGCGTATATTTTGAATTTCCTGGGGCGTTGCCATCTGGCCTGCCAGTACCTGGGCAGGATCACCTGGAAGCATGCGGAGCATAAAAAAAAGCAAAAGGGAAATTCCTATCAGTACTGGGATTATAGAAATTAGGCGTTTTATTACGTAGTTTAACATATATGTAGTTTCACAAGATATTGCTGAAGTCGTAGAACTGAAACTGCCATGTACACAAAAAAGCCGGAGCCAAGCCGACCCGAGCGCCAGACCCCAGCTTTGATACCTCTAATTATTTCATAGTTATATACTGGGGATAAAACTTTTCAGTAGGAGTTACTACCATTCCCTTTATATTGCTGGAGTAAGCAAGAACGAATTTCTCCACATGCAGCCATAACCAGGGGCAGTCATCCCAGACCATCTCCGATGCCTGTTTGAGTAGGGCAAGGCGCTTTTTGGGGTCTTGTTCTTTACGTGAATCCTTCATTATCGCATCATATTTGGGGTTGCAATAAAAGGCTGCACCAAGTCCTTTGGGAGGGTTTACCTCGCAGGTAAACTGTCCATATAGACCCATGTCTGCATCAAGGATAAGCGGTCCCCAGCCTAACAAGAAAACCTCCAATTCACTTTTGTCAATGGGTTTTAACAGACCGGCAACATAGGTCGGCCAGTCATAGGTCCGCAATTCAACCTTGATCCCTATGGCCTGGAGATAGGCCTGTACGGCCTCGGAAACCTGTTTGTCAAAAAGATATCTTCCGTTTGGAGTACGCATGTTGACCGTCTTGGAAAAGTCAAAGTTGGCCTCTTTAAGTAGCTTTTTGGCCTTCTCAGGATTGTAATCATACTGTTTTGCCATCTTATAGAATCCGAAAACCTTTGGTGAAACAGGGCCTTCCATAGCTTCAGCAGTGTTGAATAAAATCTTTTTTACGATGGCCTTTTTATCCACGGCATAATTAATGGCCTGACGTATTTTTTTGTTGGTCGTTACTCCTTTTTGGTAGTTGAGACCCATAAAGATGGTCCTGGTAGCCAGCGGCATATCCACGGTTATTTTTGAATCAGCTTGTAGTGCGGCTACATTAGAGGGCAAGGGTTTGTAACAAACATCGATCTGACCGGTCCTCAGCATTGCCTCTCGGGTAGTCCCTTCAGGCACAATTTTCCAGGTAATTTTAGCCACAGTGGGCTTTTCTCCCCAGTAATTTTCGTTACGGACCATGACAATACGATCACCTTTAACCCACTCCTTTAGAAGGTATGGACCAGCTCCCACAGGGTGCTGACGAATATCTTCCCCGTACTTTTTTAGAGCCGCCGGGCTTATAGGTGAGAGTATGGACAGGGAAAGGGTAGGCGCCAAAGGCGCAAAGGGGTATTTTAATTTAAGCGCCACGGTATAATCGTCTATTTTGTCGCACTGTTTTACCATGCCTACCGAAAAGCGGAGGGGAACTCTTAATTTGGGATTCAGTACACGGTCCCAGGTCAGTTTAACAGCGTCGGCATTTAGTTCCGTACCATCAGAAAATTTAACTCCCTTACGGAGGGAAAGGGTATATGTCAATCCGTCCGGTGAAACCTTGTATTCAGTGACAAGACGCGGGTGAAGCTTGCCCTGGGGATCCTGATAGAAAAAGCTCCCATATATAAGATCACACATATTTTGAAACAGTGTTGTGGTCTGCTCCTGAGGATTCAATGTATCGGCGTCTACACCTATACCTATCTTAAGTTCATTGATCTCAGCCTGGGCGCCGCTTGGAGCAAAATAAAGCCCAAGCATGGCAATAAACATGGGTAAAAAAACAAATTTTCTTATAAGGTGTCTGGTGTTTTTCATGGTAAAATCCTCCTTTGGTTTAAGGTTACACTAAATCAGATTTTATAAATTTACCGCCTTGCATTATTAGGCGGAAAGATTCCGGTTCTAACAATATTCTAACATCTTCCAGTGGGTTGCCTTTTACCAGGGTTAGATCGGCCAGCTTTCCTTCTTCGATGGTCCCAAGCTCTTTTTCTAGTCCGAGAACGCGGGCAGCCGTTCCAGTGCCTGCCTTAATTGCCTCAATAGGAGAAAAACCGGAATCCACCAAAAGCTTGATCTCACTGAGATTGTCACCGTGCATGTTAAAAGGGGTGCCTGCATCGGTTCCCATGGCAACAGTAACGCCGGCTTCCCGGGCCATATCAACACTCGCTAAGTGAAAGGGTTTTACCTTAAGGGTTTTTTCTACAGCAAAGGCCGGGATTCCTGCTTCCACCCCCTTGCTTTCGATATTGAAAAGCGCAGATATGGTCGGGATAAGTGGAACATTGTGTTTGACCATTAATTCCACAGCCTCCTCGTTAAGGTATACGCCATGTTCTATGCTGTCTATACCGGCTCGTAAGGCATTAAGTATGCCTTTGGTTCCCATGGCATGGGTAGCCGTCTTTTTTCCAACTTTATGGGCCTCTTCAACAGCTGCGCGAAGTTCCTCCTCGTTAAGCTGCTCGTTTCCAGGTTCAACGGCAGGAGTCAGCACACCTCCTGTAGCCATGAGTTTAATGACATCCGCCCCTGCCTTAATTTGCTCGCGGGCAGCCTTGCGGACCTCATCTACACCATCCGCCTCCATGCCCACTTGCCAGCCGTGCCCTCCAGTCATACAGATCATCCTGCCGCTAACCAGCATTCGCGGCCCTGCAATCATCCCGGAGTTGATAGCCTGTTTAAGGCCCAAGTCAATTCCGTTAATGCCGCCCATATCCCGAACAGATGTGATTCCGGCCATTATGGTCCGCCGTGCAAAATCTTCGGCCTTTAAAACAGTAATAGTTAGCGATTCCGACATAGAGCTGCTTAAGGGGTCAGGGCCTGCATCAAGACAAAAGTGTACGTGACAATCAATAAAACCCGGCAGTAAAGTATGTCCGTCAAGGGAGATTTGTTTGGCCTCTTTCGGGATATGAAGATTACCCTCGGATACCCCTACAATTCTTTCTCCATCAACAATCACTGTTGCGTGTTCTAAAACCCGACCGTCGCCGACTATCACAGTGCCATTTAAAAAAGCAGTAATCATTTTTCCTCCAGTGTAATAGTTTTGTTTATAAAAACATATAATAAGATGGCCATAAGCAATCTGAAGGTACAATTTGAACTACTGATTTGCCCTTGTCAAGAGGTTTGTTGTTTGAACTCGTTATTTGCATTAATTTTGACAATCTTTATGTTTAGTTTTTTGGATCACGCTATTTCTTTTTAGACGAGGATCGTCTTTTTTTCTGGTATTTAACAACAGCACGTTTATGTTCTGAGAATGTTTCGGAGAAGTAATGGGTGCCGTCGTTTTTAGAAACAAAGTACAAATAGTCCGTTTTTGCTGGATTTATTACTGCTGTTAAGGATTCTCTTCCAGGGTTGGCAATAGGCCCGAGAGGAAGTCCGTAAATAATGTAAGTATTATATGGGGTAGGGGTAAGGAGGTCCTTTTTTGTAAGGTTTCCGTTGAATTTTTTCAGGCCGTAAATAACGGTTGGGTCACTCTCAAGTCTCATACCTCTCTTTAGCCTGTTAAGAAATACAGAGGCAATTACAGGCCTCTCTTCAGGACTTGCGGTTTCTTTTTCCACTATAGATGCCAGGGTTATAATCTCTCTTTCAGACAACGATTGGTTTGCAGCAAATTTCCAACTCTCAGTCGCTTCTTTGAAAACACGCCGGAAATGCTTGACCATTGTATCAATTAAACCCCTTGCTTCCATGTTCCTGCTTATAATGTATGTATCAGGGAACAGATAACCTTCTAACCCTGGTCCATCAATATTATAAGATACTGTGAGCTCTTTATCGTTTACCAGGGCGGAAAATTTTTTTTCATCTATCAGGTTTGATTTTCCCAGTGTATCGGCTATTTGTTCGGCAGTGAAACCTTCAGGGATAGTCAATGAATAGGTTTTAATGGCGCCGGATGTAAGGATATTGAATATTTTAACCGGGCTCATTAACAGGTTAAGACTGTACTCACCGGCCTTAATATTCTTGCACTCTCCCTTCAGTATTGCCATCAATATAAATAAGGATTGGTTTTTAATAAGGCCTTTTCTCTCAAGTTCAGCGGCAATTGTTTTCAGTCCACTCCCTTTTTTCGCTATAAAGATTTTCTCTTTATTTTCCTTTGACCCAGGGCTTATTAAAAAATATCCAAAATAAAGGGTCATAATTAAGAGGAGTGTAAAAATTAATAGGCCGTATATGAAAATATTTTTTTTTCTTACCATCCTACAATCCCAAAATTTTGCTGATAAAAAGCGTTCCCGAGATAAGCAGTCCCACAGAGATCATTGTTAGGATCGTTAGGGCCTGCGCAGGGATTAAATCTTGATAGGACATATACCTGGTCCATAGTATATGGACAGCCTTAATGGATAGGGGTATAGCAATTAAAGACAGTAAAACAGTATATGGAATTCCTATTATATATACAAGCAGAATCACAGACAAAAAAGGAAGAAGCATAATTATGCCGTAAAAATATCGTGCCTTGCTAAGGCCAATCATCACAACAATGTTGCGTTTTTTTGCCTTATGGTCTGCCTGATAGTCTGGAAATTCGTTTATCCATATAACTGCCATTATAAAGAAGCCATGGGGGATGCCCAACAAGAAATCAGGCCAGGAAAGGCTTCCTGTAATTACATAACCAGTTCCAAGGGTTATAAATGGTCCAAAGGCGAAAAAGATGAAAATCTCCCCCAAGCCAATAGACATTAGCCTGAATGGCGGTGCAGAGTAAGCCCATCCTGCGAAAAGACCAAAAAGCCCTATGAGCAAAACATAGGGCCTGCCTGTTAAATAAAACAACAGTCCGCACAGGATTCCAATTAAAAATAATATAATTGACAAAACAAGAACTGTCTTAGGCTGGATATTATTTTCCTGGATTACCCTGCTTCCTCCGCTGAATGGAGTTATTCTTATATTGATAGAATCGCTTCCTAAGGCATCAAAATAGTCATTAAGCAGATTTGCTCCTAAATGCAGGGCGCTCACCCCTATGATTGCAATAAAAAAAGGGTAAAAAGCAAATGTACCCCTGTAATAACAAAAGGCTGCAGCAGTGATTAAAGGCGCTATGGAGCCAGCTAAAAAAGGGAGCCTCAGCGCTTTTATATAAATAGAAAATTTGTCTTTCATCATAAGTTCACCTCTCGTACAAGTTGATCCTACCTTTTTTACTTGGACAAGATTGTGCTAATATATTTCTGAATTTAAATTTACCAGAGGGCATTTAGAGCACAAAGGTTTTTTCCTGCAAAACTCCTTGCCTGTCTTTACAATGAGGGCATGAAATTCCTTGAAAAGCTCAACTTCATTAGGAAGATTGTCCATAAAAATAGCCTGCAGATCGGAATACCCCGCATCTTCATCTACTAATCCATGCCTCGTTAAAATTCTGTAAGTATATGTGTCAATGACGAAAAGAGGCAAGTCAGCTCCATATAAAACAATGCTGTCTGCAGTCTCCAGGCCTACTCCGTTTACAGACAAAAGGCCTTCTCTAATAGAATTAATATCAAGGGAAAATAGTTTGTCTATATCTCCATTGTATCCATCATTAATATAGGTTATCAGGTTTTTAAGACGCTTTGCCTTAAGATTATAATACCCTGCGGGTTTGATGTATTCAGATAAAAGGTGTACAGGCGTATTATTCAGTCCTTTAACTGACAATAAATCCCTTGCCTTCAGGTTT
>Ga0208279_1001763_pt1 | contig 11296 bp, 6 predicted proteins | sample AntAceMetag02UKM_FD_184766 | JGI IMG/M metagenome (GOLD analysis project Ga0208279, IMG submission 184766) | Saline lake microbial communities from Ace Lake, Antarctica - Antarctic Ace Lake Metagenome 02UKM (SPAdes) (version 2) | ecosystem: Environmental > Aquatic > Non-marine Saline and Alkaline... | reverse complement strand
ATGATATGTGAATCTGGTATGCAGGCATCAAGGTGTTGAGATAAAAAATGACAAATCGAAACAACTAATTAATCAAATTAAGGAGAAAGACAATGTTAAAAGATATGAAGTTGGGTTATAAAATCGGCGGAGGCTTTGCAATTGTACTCTTGTTAACCATCCTTGTGGCCTATATGGGCTGGAGCGGCATGAGCGGAGTGGTTAGCCGGGCAGAAAATGCAGAAGATGCAAACGGCTTAATAAAAAATATGCTGGAAGCCCGGGAAGAAGGCAAGGCCTATATTATAAATGGTAATACCAAACATATTGATGGCTTGGCAGCCTATGTCGAAGAGCTTAAGAAGGATGCCGGAGAACTTAAGGCAAAGTTTAAGGATCAGGCTAACATAAGACAGATTGACCAGGCAGTTGAAGGATTTGAAAAGTACGGCAGTAACTTTGGACATTATGCCGATTTTGATCAAAAAGGAAAAGTTCTTGGAGGAGAATGGAGAAAAGTAGGAGAGGATTTTGCTGCTATTACCGGAACAGTTTTAAATGATAATATTATTCCTGAAATGGAAAAAGCAGCAGCTTCAAAAAATGTTTCTAAACTTGAGAAATGGTCTGAAATTAATACTATCTTTACAAACGATGTCATTAATAATTTTCTACTGCTCAGGATCTCAGCAATTTATTTTCTCATGAAAAAGGGTCCGGAACAGTGGGATGCGTTTAATAAGGCGGTTGTTGTGCTTAACAAGGGACTGGAAAATTGGGCTGAAGCTGCCAAAGGTAATAAGGCCCTGGAATCTGCCGGCAGAAATATTGTTGCGGGTATTGATAAGTATAAAGCGACCGGTGCTGAATTTTATCAGGTTTTTAATGAGCAGAAAAAGACAAATAAATTGATGCTTGAAGCCGCAGTTAACGTGCAGAAGGTTCTTGATGAAAACACAGCTGACCAGAAAAACAAAATGGAGAGCCAGATCAAATCAGCTAACATGATCATTATTGCGGCAGCCGTTATTGCTATTATTCTCGGTACACTCATCGCTGTTGTTATTACTCTTTTAATTACCAAACCCGTAGCCAAGAGTGTTGAACTTGCAAATGCGGTTGCAGTAGGTGACCTTTCAAAAACTCTGGATATTGATCAAAAGGATGAGATCGGTGTGCTGGTTGCATCAATGCAGAAGATGGTTTCAAATTTAAAAGTAATGGCAGGTCTGGCTGAAAAAATTGCCGAGGGTGACCTTACTGTTGATATTCAGACTCTTTCTGACAAGGATGTGCTGGGACATGCTTTGAAAAACATGGTAAAAAAACTTGGTGATACGGTTTCAGAGATAAATGTATCCTCCAGTAATGTTGCAGCCGGGTCTGAAGAAATGAGCTCAACCAGCCAGTCTATGTCACAGGGCGCTACTGAGCAGGCAAGTTCGCTTGAGGAGATTACAAGTTCCATGAACGAGATCGGTTCCCAGACCAAGCAGAACGCGGAGAACTCCAGCCAGGCTAACCAGCTTGCAAACGATACTAAAAATGCTGCTGAGCAGGGAAACACTCAGATGAAGGAAATGGTTGGTGCTATGGAAGATATAAACGCATCAAGCCAGGAAATATCAAAAATCATTAAAACAATTGATGAAATAGCCTTCCAGACCAATCTTCTGGCTTTAAATGCCGCGGTTGAAGCTGCCCGTGCAGGCAAGCAGGGTAAAGGCTTTGCGGTTGTTGCTGAAGAGGTAAGAAACCTTGCAGCCAGAAGTGCAAAGGCAGCAAAAGAGACAGCTGATATGATCGAGGGTTCTGTTAAGAAGGTTGAGGGCGGTACTTCTATTGCCAGTAAAACAGCTGAAGCTTTGGAAGAGATCGTCAATTCAGTTACCAAGGTAACCGACCTTGTGGCTGAAATTGCAGCAGCATCAAATGAGCAGGCACAGGGAATCAGTCAGATCACACAGGGGCTGGGCCAGATCGACCAGGTAACCCAGCAGAATACTGCCCACGCAGAAGAGAGTGCATCTGCCGCAGAAGAACTCTCCAGTCAGGCTATGCTCCTGCAGCAGCTGATAGCAACCTTCAAGGTAGACAATAGTCAGCAGACTCAGCAAAACAGGCCTTCTTCTGCACCGGTAAAGCAGAACAGGATGCTTTCTGCAACACCGAAGGCACCTGAAAATAAAGGTGGTGGTTCCGGACAGGAATCATGGGGCGGAGCTGCACAGGAAACACCTGAGCCGACCATTCATCTTGATGATAAGGAGTTTGGTAAATACTAATTGTTCTTTGTGAAATATAACGGTTGTCAGTGGTTCAATGTTGAATCACAAGGAACCACTGACAGTCTGTTTTAAGAAACAACCAAAAGGAGATAAAAAATGACTGAAAATAAAGGCAGAACAATTACCGAAGATGATTTAGATGATGACGAAGAAGATGAAGATACCCAGAAGGACAAATTTCTGACTTTTACAGTTGGAAAAGAGGACTACGGGCTTGAAATTTATCATGTTACTGAGATTATCGGAATACAGAAGATTACTGAGGTGCCGGATATGCCGGATTATGTTAAGGGTGTGATTAATCTTCGCGGCAAAGTTATCCCCATCATGGATGTACGCAAACGTTTTAAATTTGAAGAACGTGCATATGATGACCGAACCTGTATTGTAGTAGTAAACATTAATGATACTTCTTTGGGTCTGGTGGTGGATACGGTCAAGGAAGTTTCAGACATTCCTGAAAACGACATACAGCCGCCACCTGACATTGCAGAGGGAAACCGGCAGTTTTTTATCCGCGGACTTGGCAAGGTTGATGAAGAAGTTAAGATACTGCTCGATGCAGAAAAGTTGCTAAGCAAAGGTGAACTATCACAAGTCAATGCTGCTGTAGGCAAATAAGAATAATGATATATAAACTAACTTGATTATTCTGGCAAACTAACAGTTTAGAGAAATTCTATGAAAATTCGGTTGTTTAAGTCCTCATTTCAGAGTATTGCCATTCGGATATCTATTCCGGCTCTCATAAGTATTCTGCTCTTTACCAGCGCTATATACCTATTCATGCTGCCTATGTTTGAAAAACATCTCATGGAACGCAAAAAAGATATAGCGCGTGAGGTGGTGAATTCTGCCTGGAGTTTGTTGGCAACATATAACGAGAGGGCACAGTCAGGAGAATTGACACTGCAGGAGGCTCAATACCGGGCAAAAGAACGCTTGCGTCACATGCGTTACGGTATTGAAGGTAAAGACTATTTCTGGATAAATGATCAACGCCCATTTATGATCATGCACCCATATCGGCCAGAGCTCGAAGGCACGGATCTGTCAAACTACAGTGATCCCTTGGGAACCCGTCTTTTTGTTGAAGCAGTAAAGGTCGTGAAGGAAAAAGGCAGCGGCCACGTTGAATATATGTGGCAATGGAAAGATAATGAAACCAGAATTGTCCCAAAGATATCATATGTTAAAGGTTTTAGTCCCTGGAATTGGGTCGTTGGTTCTGGAATTTACCTGGAAGATGTACATGCTGAAATCAATTTAATCCTTAGAAAAGTCAGTGTTGTTGCTCTTGTAATCCTGAGTATTTTGTTTGTGCTTTCCGGTTATATTGTTCTCCAGAGTATCAAAGCTGAAAAACAACGAAAAAAATCAGAACGGGCTTTGCAGCGAAGCGAGGGAAAATACCGTGAATTGGTGGAATCCGCCAACAGTATTATCCTTCGCTGGAAACCATCAGGAGAGATAACCTATATAAATGAATTTGCGCTTCACTTTTTCGGTTATCAAAAGGAAGAACTTCTGGGTAAAAATATTATTGGAACCATTGTTCCTGAACAGGAGAGCTCGGGCCGAGATCTTTCAGCTCTTATGTGCGAGATTTCGAAACAGCCCGATTGTTTCAATAGTCATGAAAATGAAAATATTTGTAAAGATGGACGGCGTGTCTGGATATCCTGGACAAACAAGACGCTACATAATGACGACAATACTGCCTCAGAAATTCTTTCAGTCGGCAATGACATTACCAAGCGCAAGCATTCAGATGAACAGCTCATGCGCCTCTCAACGGCAATTGAGCAAGCCAATGAAAGTATTGTTATAACTGACACGGAGGCCACTATTCAGTATGTTTCCCCAAATTACTGTAAGACTTTTGGGGAAACAGAAAAAGAAATTCTCGGTAAACCTTTTTTCCCTTTAATTCACGGTGATGATGTTGAGGCCGTTAGAGCTTCGATTGCGGATCTCAAAAATCCGCCCTATTCTACCTACCACGAAGAACGTGCAAAAACCGTTGATGGATGGCTCTGGTTAGGGTGGTCGCTAAAAGCATCTGTTGATAACGAAGGGAACATGCTAGAGATTATTGGAGTAGGACGGGACATCACCGAACAAAAGCAGTCTGAGGCTGCGTTGCGAGAATCAGAGATGATAAATCGCTCCTTGCTTGAGGGTACACCAGTTTGCAACAAGATTATTGATCTGGATTTTAAGTTACAATACATGAGTTCTGCGGGGATAGAACTGCTCAAAATTACCGATATCAATTCATTCTATGGACAGGATTATCCTCTTAAATTCTTTTGTGAAGAAACACGAATTACTATAACTGAAAAATTAAAAATAGCTCTTACGGGTAAAATTTCTCAAGTTGAATGTCTTACTCATAACACGGAATGTAATGAATTGTGGTTTATACACACTTTTGTTCCAGTATTTGATGGTGCTGGTCGAGTTAAGTATATCATCGGTTCATCCGTGGACATCACCGACCGCAAGCGGGCCGAGAAAGAACGCATACATTTGACGATCGCTATTGAGCAAGCTGATGAAACAGTAGTAATTACCTCTAAGCTTGGGGAAATAATTTACACGAATCCTGCATTTGAGTGTATATCCGGTTACACTGCCGAGGAAAGTATCGGTCAAAACATAAACTTTATTAAAAGCGGCAAACATGACGAATCGTTTTTTGAGCAAATTTGGAAGACTCTATCGAAGGGCCAAACATGGAAGGGCTATTTAAAAAACAAAAAAAAGGACGGAAACCTGTATGTTAATGCCACAACAATTTCACCTATTAAAAATCCTGACGGTGAAATCACTGGATTTGTAAATATTGGACGTGATGTGACAAATGACCTCAAAATTCAGGAACAACTGCGCCAGGCCCAAAAAATGGAGTCCATAGGCACCCTTGCCGGCGGCATCGCACATGACTTCAATAATATTCTGGGCGTTATCTTGGGATACACTGAGCTAAGTCTTAATGATGTCGAAGACAGACCGGAAACATACAGATCTCTTCAGGAAGTATTAAAGGCTACAAGTCGTGCAAAAGATATGGTGAGTCAGATACTCACCTTCAGCCGTTCCACAGACGTCGAAAAGAAGATAATTAAAACCATTCCCATTGTGAAAGAGGCATGTAAATTTCTCAGGTCATCGCTGCCAACAACAATTGAGATCAGGCAGAATATAACAACAGAACGTGACCATATTTTAGCGGACCCTACACAGTTTCATCAAATCCTCATGAATCTGTGCACCAATGCCGGGCATGCTATGAAAGAAGAGGGTGGAGTCCTTGATGTGGCCCTGGATGAGGTTTTTCTGCAAAACGATGATTTGATTTTGTATTCGGACTTGAAAGTCGGAGCATATTTAAAATTGACCGTTAAGGATACGGGAACGGGAATACTCCGGGAAAATATTGAACGTATATTCGAGCCTTATTTTACAACCAAAGGAAAAGGAGAAGGCACCGGACTTGGTCTTGCCGTTGTTCACGGAATCGTTAAAGAGCACGGAGGAGATATCAAAGCATACAGTGAAGTTGGTAAAGAAACCGCGTTTTATGTTTTTTTACCCCTCAGGGAAGAAATACGATCTCCTGTTTACAGGGAAAGTACTGAACCACCTTCAACTGGATCTGAAACGATTCTTTTTCTTGACGATGAAGAAGATTTGGTTAACATTGGAAAACTTATGCTTGAAAGGCTTGGTTATTCGGTCACCGGCGTTACAAGTGTTGAGAAAGCACTTGAATTTTTTAGAAGTTCAAAAGAATCCTATGATATTGTGATAACTGATAAAAACATGCCAAAAATGACAGGCTTCGGTTTTGCAAGAGAAATAAGATCAATCAGTCCTGACATACCCATTCTTTTCTGTACTGGATTTAAAGAAAAAGAGGACGAAGAGAAATTCAAAGATTTACGCATAAACGCTGTCATCACGAAACCAATCAACAAACAGGAGATAGCTTTTGCCGTCCGAAATGTGCTGGATAAGAAAACAGCTTGAAGTTTTAAGGCCGGGTTGCCTCACTGTCAAAGACAGTTGATGACAATCCTGCCCAGGTTCAGCTACTCGGTGAGATCAAGTCTACCATTACCGAGTGGATAGCCGGAGGTGATGAGAAAATTCTCCTCGTTGATGATGAAGATATGTTACTTAAAATAACAGGACAAATGCTGAAATGTTTGGGATATGATGTTTTTGCGAGATCAAGCCCTGTTGAGGCACTTGCAAAATTCAATTCTGATCCCTAGAACTTTGATCTTATTATAACCGATAAAACAATGCCGAACATGACGGGTCCTGATCTTGCACAGGAAATCAAAAAAATAAGACCGGATATACCCATCATTATGTGTACAGGATTTAGTGAAGAGATCTCTCTTGACAGGTTAGAAAGCACAGGGTTGGATGAAATCGTAATGAAACCGGTCAGCACTCGAAAAATTGCGAAAGCAATACGAAAAGTTCTTGATAAAGAGGTGTGATCTGTTGTGAGGATTCTTGACAACTCAACAAATAAATACTAAATAAATTGAAGAATTGAGGAGTTTATCATTTATAGATTCTTTGATTTAAAGTTCTAAATATTTGATTAAGATGGAGGGCGAAATGTCATATGATGAAAACAGAGAGATGCTTGAAGGTTTTGTCGCCGATTCAAGGGAAATGATCGAGGAAATAGAGCCCAAATTAATTGAGCTTCAGCAGTCATCAGAAGCCTGCGGAGCGGCAGACAAGGAGTCCATTAATTCGATATTCCGCCTTTTTCATTCACTTAAAGGCGCTGCCGGATTTCTCAACCTGACAAACATCACCGGTGTGACCCACGAAGCGGAAACTCTTCTAAACCTGATCCGCGAAGATAAGTTTCCTCTGACAGTTAACCATACCAATGTCCTATGCGAAGCCTGTGACCTTTTACAAACTCTCCTGACAAACATTGAAGAGCAGGGAACAGACCAGGTAATGGAGAAGCAGATTGAAGCGATTGTAAAAACTCTGTCAGAACATTCCAAAGGAGGCAGTACAGACGAGAGCACAGAAACATCAGCTAAAGAAGAACAAGGTCCTGAAATAAGTCTGGATAATAATGAGACTGGGGAAGAGACACCTTCTTCAACACCCGAAGAGACTGAAATTAACATAACAGTTACTCCTGAAATGTTAAGCAGTTTTATTCAGGAATCAGATGAACTTCTTGAATCCGTAGAAGCTGCGCTGGTTAACCTGGATAATTCATCAAATAAAAAAGAGGATCTGGATAACTCCTTCAGGAGTATTCACAGCTTTAAAGGCAATTGCGGTTTCATGGGGTTTAAGGACCCCGAACGGCTGAGTCACAAAGCAGAAACAGTCTTGTCCGGCATGCGCGATGGAACGATTGAGTGCTCGGAAGCCAACATCGGCATCCTGCTGCCGGTCATAGATTCTTTACGAAATGCAGTCGCTGAACTTTCAAGAGGCGGACCAGACACCATAAATGGCTGCGACATTATGTTTGAAGTTCTTGAGGGAATAATAGGCACAGAAACAGGTGAGAAAAAGACTCTTCGCCTGGGTGAAATACTGGTAGCCAGCGGAGCAGCAAGCCCCGAAGCAGTTGAAAACGCTCTTAACCTTCAGGGCAAACCAGTGGGTGATATTCTGGTTAACCTTGGAGAAACCAGCCAGGCTTCAGTTGATAAAGCACTCACTGTACAGCAAAATCAGAACCCGCAGAAAAAAGTTGTTCGCCGCGATATCCGTGTAGACCTCGACAAGCTTGACGTAATGATCGATCTTGTTGGAGAGCTGGTCATTGCACAGCTTATGGTAACCCACAATCCGGATCTCAAAGGCTATGAACTGGAAAATTTCTCCAAGGCATCTCATCATCTCCAGAGAATCACTTCAGAGCTTCAGGATGTGTCAATGGCAGTCCGCATGGTACCGCTGTCAGCGACTTTCCGTAAGATGATCAGGCTGGTTCATGACTTGTCGAATAAATTCGGTAAAAAGGTAAAGCTCAACCTGAAGGGTGAAGAGACAGAAGTTGATAAAACCGTTATTGAACAGATATCAGATCCGCTTGTTCATATAATTCGGAATGCCATTGACCACGGTGTTGAAACCTCTGACAAACGCCTGTCAAACGGAAAAGACGAAACAGGCATTGTCTCACTGGATGCAAGACATGATGGCGGTGAAGTCTTAATAACCATTCAGGACGATGGTGCCGGACTTGACCGTGATAAGATCTTTGAAAAAGGTATTAAGCAGGGTCTTGTCACTGAAGAAAACAGATCAATGTCTGACGAGGATGTTTTTAAGCTAATCTTCGAACCCGGGTTTTCAACAGCAGAAAAAGTAACTGATGTTTCCGGCAGGGGCGTAGGAATGGACGTGGTCAAACGAAACCTGGAAAAGATCAAAGGACATGCGGACATAAAAAGCGAACTGGGAAAAGGAAGCACTTTTACCCTTCGCATTCCGCTTACCCTCGCCATAGTTGAGGGCATGCTGGTACGTACCGGCGAAGCCCACTATATCATTCCTCTTCTTGCAATCCGGGAATCTTTCCGGCCGGAGCAGGAGAACATCACCATTCTTCCGGATGGCAGAGAAATGGTCAGGGTCCGGGAAGAGCTGATACCGGTCACAAGAATTCACCGCCTGTATAATGTCAAATCGGATCATACAGAACTTCATGAAGGAATCCTGGTCATAGTGGAAAACCAGGGCGAAACAATCTGTCTTTTTCTCGATGAAGTCGTGGGGCAGCAGCAAACCGTTATCAAAGCTCTGCCTGGCTACATGTCTACAATTCAGGGTGTTTCCGGATGCAGTATTCTTGGAGACGGACAGGTATGCCTGATCCTTGACGTGGGTAGCATCATTAAGAAATCAAAGAAAGCTTCTGCTGAACTGCTAAGCAAGGAAGCAGTATAAATTAATTGAACCAGCATAACATAACTGATACTAAAACCAATTCGAAGAAGATAAGATCAAAAATAATGGTTAAACAGGAAAACAGCACCATACTTAACGGCTTAATGAAGATTTCAGAGAGTGAGTTTAACTCAATTCGGGAAATCGTATATGACAGGTTTGGAATTTCTCTTTCAGATGCTAAAAAATCACTTGTGGTGGGCCGGCTGCAGAAGATCATCCGTTCTTTGGGACACAGCACCTTTAAACAGTATTATGATCAGCTTATTGCGGATAAGACAGGTCAATCACTGAACACCCTGGTGAACAGGATAACCACCAACCATACTTTCTTTAACCGGGAGAATGCTCACTTTGATTTTTTTCGAAACAAGGCTCTTCCTGAACTGGCCGAACTATTAAAAACTCAGAAATCCAGAGAGATCCGAATTTGGAGTGCAGGATGTTCTTCAGGTGAAGAGCCTTACATGCTTGAAATAATTATGCAGGAATATTTTGGTAATGAATACGGCATGTGGAATGCCGGGATCCTGGCTACAGACATCTCTGAAAATGTCCTCGACAAGGCAAAAGCCGGGATATATTCTGATGAAAACATTGAACACCTACCTCCGTTTGCGAAAAAATATTTTACTCGCGCTGGTATCGACCAATGGAAAGTTTCTGACAAGATCAAGAAAAATGTTACCTTCAGGCGCTTTAACCTGATGAATGAAACCTTTCCATTTAAAAATCCATTTCATATTATTTTTTGCAGAAATGTAATGATCTATTTTAACCAGAAGACACGAGACACTCTAATATCAAAATTCCATAAGGACCTTATTCCAGGAGGATGCTTCTTTATTGGACATTCAGAATCACTGGGGCGCACACAAAGCCTATATGAATATATAATGCCGGCTGCATACAGGAAACGATAACATATGATTAAAGATTAAAAGCCCTGACGGAGAAATAATTCTGATTATTATCAGGATTAACCAGAGGCTATTTCACAGGGTAAACCTTGAATCTCAAAACTCATGGAGGTTTATAGATGCATAAATTCGCCAAATTTTTAGTTGATAAGGGGCTGGCTACAGAGGCCCAGATTGTTGAGGCGCTGGATGATCAGCGAAAACAATCAAAGCCTATTGGACGTATTGCGCTTGAGCAAAGGGTGCTTTCCATGAAGCAGGTGTTTACTATCCTTGCCCAACAGGAAGATACCGGAAAGAAGTTTGGTGAAACTGCACAGGATCTGAAGTGGCTGAGCAATGACCAGGTAGAAGAGCTTCTTCAAATACAAGAGAATGTCCGGCCCCGGATAGGCAGTGTTCTTGTTGACATGGGTGTTTTAGATAAAAAAAATCTGAGAATTGCATTGAAGGATTTTGAAACAGGAATACAACAAAGCTTGCAGGATGTTATATCATTAGAAGAAGATGAAAACAGTGCCATCTGCGTTTCATGAATTCGTGATGACTGAGATCTGATAAATGAAAGGGAACATCAGGAAAGCGCAGAGCATAAGGTATGCTATAAGTAGAATGGCCAACATACCCACTACTGATAATTTAATTCAATAACTTAACGGTTTTAAAAATGATCAAAAAAAAGATTAAAGTCTTAATAGTTGATGATTCAGCTCTGGTACGCAACATTCTCACACAGGGCTTATCACAGGACCCGGGCATTATTGTTGTGGGTGCAGCAGCTGATCCTTTCATTGCACGCGACATGATACAGAAATACAGACCGGATGTACTGACCCTTGATGTTGAGATGCCCCGCATGGACGGAGTCGAGTTTCTCCGCAAGCTGATGCCTCAATATCCGTTACCAACCGTAATGGTCAGTTCCCTTACCCAGAGGGGAAAAGCAATCACCCTGGATGCTCTTGATGCCGGAGCTGTTGATTTTGTCAGTAAACCCAGCACAAACATATCCAGCGGTTTAAACAGCATGATGATGGAGCTCTGCACAAAAGTAAAAATAGCTTCTTCAGCCAACGTCTCGCACTGGAAATCAAAACGGTCCGGCCTTACACAAAAGGTACTTGCTTCGTCCGGATCACTTTCAGAATC
>Ga0208279_1001757_pt1 | contig 11328 bp, 12 predicted proteins | sample AntAceMetag02UKM_FD_184766 | JGI IMG/M metagenome (GOLD analysis project Ga0208279, IMG submission 184766) | Saline lake microbial communities from Ace Lake, Antarctica - Antarctic Ace Lake Metagenome 02UKM (SPAdes) (version 2) | ecosystem: Environmental > Aquatic > Non-marine Saline and... | reverse complement strand
CTATCCACAGCCCTACGACGACGGCGACGATGCCCCCCTCTTGTGGGTGGGGGCTCTTGGCACACTTCCAGAAGAGAATCACAATAAACACAGCCTCAAGTGGTACAGCTTTTTGGGGGAACTTCCGTCCCCTGTGAGTGACTTGTTGGCCTTCGTGCTTGAAGACGACCTGGCAGGGTCTGCCCCAGTAGCCTTCCCGTCCACGCTCATTGTTCAACGGCAGGGCATAGAACTGCTCATCGGGATACCTCACCAGTAGCTCTCGGTGGGCCTTCTTCTGAGGTTGGAGCCCGGCCAGGTAGCGCAGGCCGTGGTCGTCGTATGCCATGGCCAACTCGTCGTTCAGGTTGGCCCGGTCGCCGATGATGATGGTTCCCTGGACGGACCAGCCGTGGCTTCTCAGGAGGCGACACAGCCGCTCCATGTTCTCCTGCACAGTTGCCATGTCGGCTGTTCTCCCAGACCACAATGCATACTCCGTAGGAACATTGCCATCGGCGCTCACATCCAGACCTGTCTTGAACTTGCGCTTGTCCATCGGCGTGTTGTGAGCGAATCCGAAGTCCACGTGCTTGCTGTTGGCGTAGCTACCATGAAGCGCGAAGGCTGTCAGATCGTAGAAGATGATCGCCAAGTCGATGTCCGCTTGCACGAGTGCTCGATGGACGACGTCCTGCCAGATGTCTCGGCTGTGCTCACTGATGGCGTCCAGGGTACGCGCCAGCCGGTCGTCGTTGAACTTCTCCGCTGGCACACCCAAGGTGTAGACCAGCACTGTTCGTGCCAGCCAGTCGGCCACGCGATAGAGCGGTCGGGGCGCCACCAGCCGGTTGAGGATCAGCACCATAGCCACTGTGCCGTGGTCCACTTGAGCAGATGTTGGACAGTGGCGGTTGATGATCTCACGCACCTGCAGTACCCTCCAGTAGGGCATACAACACAGGCAGGGCCCCCAGGTGAAGACGCAGTTGTGAACGGGTCAGCCAGTCCACAACCTGAGCCATAGTCAGTGCACCGGCCAAGACTAGTTTGGCCAGACGCGCTGCCCACACCGCACGGCGGTAAGCCCGGCGCAAGGTGCAGTACCGCTTCCAGGCCCATTTGCGCAAGCGGCGCTTGGGCCACCAGGGAACAAGTGAGCCACCTCCCCCTTCGTGCGCGACAACGCCCAGAAGCACCGGGGGGCTGGTTGAGCCGTTCTCATTCACTATTCGCTGATCAGGCGCGTAGACCGATACAACGCAGACGACGGCCCACATCAGCCAGGCCAGGACTTGCATACTTCGGGATTTTGTGGCAAAGTACATCTGGAATCGCTCCGGCAAGTTGGTTTGGTAACCTATACTTTGCCACAAAAGGGGCGATTCCGCCAGTCTTGCTCTCTATTCAACTGTTAAAGTGCGAAATCTAGGCTTAGTATTCTAAGTCCACAGGGTCAGCATGGGAAGTCAAGCCGACAGGCGACGGTAGTGGTTTATGCGGGAGGTGACACGACGATGAAGGAAAGCCAAGTGACCGACGATCATCTGGTGTTAGAGGTCTGGTCCGGTGCTGAGGCTGAGGGCGAACGCCCACGGCTGCGGCTGCGCAGTTTGAGCCAAGAGCAGGACGGGGAGACCACGCCAGGCACGGTGGTGGTCGCCTGGCCTGACGAGATCCGTCCGCTGGTAACTGCGTTGGCAGAGGCGGCGGGGGAACTGGCCAGGGGATATGGTTAGTTTAATAGACCTTAAACGAACCATAAGCACCAGGATGCTCATCTCCAGGGCGCAAGGCCTAAAACCGGAGCCCCCCACCCTGTCGCGGGGGCCTGGGTGGCCCCAAGAAGGAGCACCGTCATCGTGACCATCGAAGACGCCATCGACAAATTCCTGGCCGACCTGGCCATCGGCCAGTCATCGAGAACCGTGTCCACCTATGCTACAGCCCTCAACCGTTTCAGAGAATATCTTTGCCAGACCCCCCTACCCCCCTCCACTGTGCCTACCACCTCTCTGACCATCGACCACGCCATAGATTTCGTGCACTGGCTGGTGGGCGAGCATTTCCGGGGCAGGGATGTTCCCAAGTCCACACTGCGCACTTACCTGGCCGCCCTGGCCCGCTTCTACACCTACCTCATCCGAGAGAGGCTCGCTTCTATCCCGGCCGATGACCACGAACGGCTCAAACACGCCTACCGTGACTTCCGCAAGGGCGGCTACCGGCGATTGCCCAAGTTGGCCTCCGAGGAGGTCGTCGTTCGGCTGGTCCAGGCCGCCCGCTCGGTGCCGCCCCAGAGTGATCTCCGGCGCGAACTGTGCCGGCTGCGCAACGTCGCCATCCTGGAGACGTTACGTTGCACCGGGATGCGGGTAGGCGAGTTGGTCCGCATGTGCCGTGGCGACGTAGATGCTGAGCAGCATACCGCCACCGTGATCGGCAAGGAGGACAAAGAGCGCCCCGTGTACTTCGATGACGCGGCCTGGCACGCCATACGGGTGTACCTCGACGCCAGGGGCGACGGGGTGACAGGCCGGGCGCTCGCCATGCTGCCCGTCTTCGCCCGCCACGACAGGGGAGCAGGAGACAAAGTGTTGCCCATCTCCACCAACACGGTTCGGCGCGTCTTTACCACTCACCTGAAAATGGCGGGCATTGAGCAGCCTCTGACTCCACATTCCCTACGCCATTCCTTCGCCACCAAAGCCCTGGAGGTCACCGGTGACCTGGCCATGGTTCAGGACCTGCTGGGGCACGCCTCCCCGGCCACTACTCGCATCTACGCTCACATCAATAGCAGGCGGCTGCACGAGGCACACGGTCGCATCTTCGGCTACGATGCACGGGACGAGGAGACCGAACGCCGCTTTGAGCCGGCGTAGCGCAACTTTCGCATTTATCGAACAATGGCGAGGATGATGGAGGAATATGCCGAGTCGTGAAAAACAAGCCCGCGAAGGAACGACCCACAAGTTTGCGTCGGTCCATCGGCGTCAAACTGATCGTCGCATTTCTGGCACTGTCTCTGATTCCGATGGGTGTGATTGCTCACTATGACCTGCTCCAGGGTCAGAGCGAGATCGCCAGGGTCACCAGGGAGAACCTGGTGGAGTTGTCGCGCAGCACCGCCCATCGCACGCGGGTGGTGGAGGCGATCCCAGGCGCGCCACAGTACGTCGCCGGCTGGCAGGCGACCATATTCCTCGTTTGCGATTCGCTGACAGGCAAGTCTGCGGCTCCACATCCTTCGCCCACCGCCACCGGTCGAGGTGAAGAAAGCGGGGCGGCGAGATCTTCCCTTCACCCTGCATCTTCATCTTCCTTCTTCGTTTGACGGTGACGCAGACTTATTGTATCATTGGGTGGCTCGACAGAGGCAGATCAGGGTGACCGCTGCGGTCGATGGGAAAGCAGGAGGAAGAAATCATGACAATTGCAGAGGCTCTGACAACCGTGCGATATGTGATGGACTCTAACGGAGATAAGACGGATGTACTGATCCCACTAGCAACCTGGAAAACACTACTGGCATCCTGGAAACGATTGATAGAGCTACTGGAGGATCAGGAAGATAACGCCATTCTCCAGGAGTGGTTGGAAAAACGGGCGGCTGGAGAGGTGGATATGATCCCTTTGGACACTCTGGAACAGGAACTCATAGCGGATGGCCTCCTACCAGGTTGAGGTAACCGGCCAGGTACGGAAAGAGATTTGCCGGCTGCCGGACAACATGCGCCAACGGGTGATCCGTATGCTGCGAGCATTAGAGCAGCAACCGCGCCCACACAATAGTCGGCCATTGGATACAACCAAGGCGGGAATAGAACTGGAGCCAGGTGTAGAGTTGTGTCGTATTCGGATAGCGTCTTGGCGAATCGTCTACCTGGTTGAGGAAGAGTGGAAGCTCTTATCAGTGCTGGCAGTTCGGAAGCGGCCACCGTATCAATACGATGACCTGGATGGGCTAATGAGGAGTGTCTAGGTTGGCGGCTCGCTGCCCGGGTCGGCCCTCAGGCTCAGTCTGTACTCGCAGATCGTCCCTGCAGGGGGCGAGTCGTCGTCACGAGAGCCACTGGCCCTCCAGTCGCAGTCGTCGCCGCCCGGATCCACCGGGTCTCCCCAGACCTCCACGGACGGCAGGCCGGCCGTTGGGTTGCCGGCAGCGTCGCTGACCCAGACCTCCTCGGGCAGCGTCACCAGCGCCCGTGGGTAGGGCCTGCCCTGAGCCTGTCGAAGGGCTCCCGGTTGGCAGGCCAGACCGGGACACTGGCCTGAACGCTTGCCCCCCACTTGCCTGATGTATCCAATTATCCGTGTTACTCGTGGGTGGGGCCGAAAACTGCCCCCGCAAGAAAGGCGACACCTCTCGACTAACTCACCAAAACGATTGGAACAGGATCAGGCCAAGAGTGGCTTCACCGGTTTACTACTGAGTATTGGTGCTATGGTTGCCTCAACCACTTCGGACGTCATTCTAAAAGCTTTGGAAACTGTTCCAACAAAGAAGGTTTTAGCCTGGTGTAAGGAGGAGTTGGGACGTTCTATTCAAGCAAAGAGACAGGATGTCTTTGCTTTCCATAGCAAATCGGAACAAAAATGGGAGCAATCGTGGGCAGCCGGTTGACCAATTTTCACCACCCTACCGTGTCCCCGTCCAGCCCCCGGCTCGAGGCGTAGGCCAGCGCCTTCGGATTTGCCAGCAACGCCGCGTGGTAGGCCTCCACAGCCGTGGTGAGGGGCGCGTAGACGGGATCACAACTCTACCGCGATCTGCCATCGGTTCGCACCTGTCACATCCTTCGACCACGCTCAGGACAGGGACCTAATCGGGCCGATCAGGGTAGAAGTCTACCACCTTCCATCCCCCTGCGCGGGATTGCACCGCTGCCCGACCCTTCACCTCCCCAGCCACGAGTGTCGTGCCGGTGGTCTGCTCCACGTTTTCCGCCAGAGTCTCCAGCGAAAGGGCCAGCCCGATCAGCGTGCGTGCCTCGTTCCCTTCGACTTCGCTCAGGGCAGGCAGGATGAAGCGAGGCTCGTCAGGCTTCGACACCAGGGCCAACTTCGCCGGGTCCCAAACCAGCAAGTAGGGCTCGTACTTTCCACTGGTGTCGTCGTATGAGACGCCGATGGCGACCTCGTATCCCAGGTCAGGGTTGACGCGAACTGTACCCGCCGGGCGGCCGGTGGTTGTGTCCCCGTCCAGATCCAGCACGAAGACCCAATCAGTGAACACCGTCGGGGGATCGGGGATCGGATCGTAGAGGTAGATCCACAACAGTACCTCACCCTCGGCGGCCCATTCGGCCAATTCCGCTGGTACTCCCCCGGTGGGCTGAAGCACCACTCGCAGGTCGGCGCCCACGCTGGCGGTGCGGATGTCCACGCCACCGGGTACTCCCTCGACTGGGTCTCCGCTCTCGTAGGCGCCCACGTCGCCCTGAGGGTCGGGCGGCGGGGTGGGAGAAGGCTCCGGCAGCGGTGCGGTAGTCGGAGTGGGCGTGGGTGCCGGCGTTTCAGCCGGCGTGGCAGTGTCCGCCGGCGTCGGCGTGTTCGTCAGCATCGGCGTGAGCGGCGTCGTGGGAGTCATCGGCGCAACACTGATCGGCGACGTGGTAGTTGGCGTTGGCTCTGGCGTGGGCACAAACAACGTGCGTGCAGCCAGTGCTGCTCCAATACACATGGCGAGGACGATGATTCCAAACACCACCGTCCAAACCGCTCTCACACGCTGTTGGGCCATTAACTCGCGATATTCGCGCATGATCGCTCCACTTCTATTTCTTCCCCCTGGTTTCTATCCTACACAGAATCGTTCTATCCCACGTGTCGCCGGCACACCCCGACGATATTGCTCGCCTGGCGGTATTCCTTTGCATCCACGTGGGACTCGTTCACGTCGACCAACACGGCCCGGCAGTCGCCGGGGCCAAGGGGTAGATTTTCATGAACCGGTTCGTCTGTCTGAGACACGTCCAGCATAGCCCAGGCTTGCGTGAAAGTCAAAGCGGGATTAGTGATGAATTGCTGGCGCCCTGCGAGTTGGATGATCGAAATAGTAAGGCAAAGCATCCCCATCCCTGAATAAGGCATCCACGATTGCTCTTCCCCTCAGCATCCTCCCCTATCAGTTCTCGCGCTGACCCAATTGCCTGAGGTCGGGAAAAAGCCCGTCCAATCTGTCACCACAGGGATGTAGGGCCCTATCTCCTGGTTCTTACTCAAACCCAATGGACACCTGAGCATACTCCGGATCGACCTTGTGTAGCTCGTCTCGCACCCGTTGGCGGAGTTCTACTGCCGGTTTAACGCAGAACTTCCTGAACTGCTCTTCCGTTGGCTTCATGTCGGGAAAGAGCAACTTGAGGAAACCCGCAGCGAGACGGGCGATGGCCTTGCGGTCGCGGAGGTCGTTGCAGTTGACGAGGACCATATTCTCGGAGACATACTCGTCATATCGGGCACTACGGCGCATCACGTGGAGGACTTCGGAGAAGAAGTCGCCCTTAAAGCCCAGGCTCTTTGATGGCGTATCCTTGGTCACACGCTCCATCTCCCAGCCAGGAATCAGACCGTGGATACGGTCGAGAAATGCGGTTTCCCGCAAAAAGTTGGGAATCTCGCGGAATAACCCTGAGTCTTGATGGATGGGTTGGCTGTTCTCGTCCAGGACAATGTTGCCCAACATGACAAAACTGGCCTCGGCCGTCCCCATTGTTCTGCCCCGGCTGTAGCGCCCTGACTCCAGGTATACCTTCAAGCCCGCGACTAGCTCGCCGGCACTGTCGCCACGAATGCTCTGTACCTCATCCAGGACAATCACGTCGTAGCGTGTGATCAGTCCGGGTGTGTGCGAAGCGAGATTGTGAAATAGCACCGCCGGTGTGATCTTGCCCCCACCAATGACTCGTGCGTAGCGGGAGAGGTTGTCATACACGAAAGATTTGCCGGTGCCCTTGGGCGCCAACTCTACCAGGTTGACTCGTGGTTGCGCAACAGGCACGATACGTGTGATCAGGACCATTTTCTGACGTAGAGACAGCGAACGAGGGTTGAATCCAATGCTGGAGATCATCAGGTCCAGCCATTCCTCCAACTCAAAGTACTGCCGGCAATGGCAGAAGTAGTCGTAGTCGATGCTGCTTATCTGAAAGGGACGGAACTCACGCATCCAGACCTGCCCACGATCCGCGCGAGATTCAGGCGGCACGTAGAACAAGTCCCCGATACCCCAAACGCCGCTGGTGACAAGCAGTTCGTTGTTGTCCACGATGTGGCCACTGACACGCGCATCAGTGATGTCCAACAATGGAATGTGCAAGTTGCGCTCACCACTTTTCAGGTTAATGCTCACATGATAATCGTCTAGCAACTGGACCGTCTCCATTTTCAGGAGACGGTTCTTGATTTCGTCCTTCTGCCCTTTGGTGGGGAGGAACTTGGCCAAGAACGAGGCAATCTTCTCACGGCTTTCGCCGGTCAACTCGCCATCTTCGGCGTATGCTGATAGGATCCACTCGCCCACGTAGGTTGGGATCGCCCGGGCGCCAAAGCCGGCCTCGTGGATCAGATGCTTGTCGATAGCCACCTCGCCGTAGTAGTCGAGTGCCTTTTCCTCGAATGTTTCCAACGTCCCCAATGTCTCCATCAATCCGTCTCCTAACCTGGACGAGGCAGAATCCAAGTTCTCCGTTGGGCGAAGGTCTCTGACCGAGCCCGAAAGCCCATCGGCGGCGGTCATGAGACCTTGCCGAGCCTTTCGGTTCAGAATAGCTCACGCAGGTCGAATGCCTGCGTCATCATAGACTTCATCTCCACCGCCTCTTCGACGTCCTGCTGCTGAGGTTGTCCCAGGAAGTCGTATGTGACACGGATGTGCAGTGTATCCACTCCTCCGTGCGAGCGTCGGAAACGGGCTTCGAGCGTGACGGCCTCTTGGCTCATTGGCGCCAGTGTGCCCAGATCAACGCCAGGCGTGTCGACGTTCGCGTCTTGGATTTCCAACCGCACGGACTCGCAGGCATAAGCATTGGTGTTCACTAACTCTACTTGAATCTCGGACTTGCGGGCGTAGTAGAACTCGTTTCCCAGCAAGTGCACAGTCAGTGGTTTGGGCGATACGGTGAGTGGTGTAAAGACTGCTACTGGCACCAGCGTTTCTTCGGGGGTCAGCCCACCATGGATGTATGTGCTCCCTGTCGTCGGCAGAAATCGGTAATGAGCCCTGGCGGCCAGATAGTTCTCGTCTAACCCAAAGCGTTCGCGTTCGAAAGTATAACATTGATATTGGATATTGTCAGGTAACTGATGCAGCTCGCTATCGGTGATACGCACGTAGCGATGGTGCTTGTCCAGGACACGTTTCGCGAAAAAGGCGGAGTCAATCAGGTTGGGAGCCTCAGCCGGGATACGTGTGGAACCGTGGTCTGAGATCACGATGACCACCAGGTCGCGCGGGGCGCCGATACGCTCACCGAAGGCGCGCACATCTCGGGCAACGGCTCTCAGATAACTACGCGCAGCCTGGGCGTGAGAGATACCTACGTGCTCCTCATCCTGGTGAAAGGCCATATCCAAGGGCAAGTAGTTCAAAAAGTATACATCGTGCTCCCGTCGCTTGATCGCACGCAGAGCGCCAATATGCGGGAGGTACAACGCGCGCCGACCGCCCAGTGCTTGTTCCCAGGTTTCCTGCACCGGCTTTTCATACGCTGTCCCTGCAAAGGGCTCAGGCTGGCCGACGAACAGGCATTTCTTGCTGATCTCGGTGCATGAAGGTAACATCGAGACGTAGTATGTGAGTTCTTCGGCGTAGTACCCTTGTGCCTGCATGTAACGGGTAAAGTCGCGAAAGAACTTGGCATTGAAATTGTCAATGACAAGCACCAACACCGGCGCGTCGCTCATCATTTTCCCTTTGAGCGCCGGCAGTGCCTGGTAGACCATCCTTGGCGAACTCAGGCGCATTGCTGGATATCGCTTGTAGAGCCAATCGGCATAGGCGCTTGCAAAGTCAACAATATCACCCGTCAATTGGCCGATCTCTTCCAGCCAAAAACGGTATGGCAGGTAGTGCTCCTCAGCCCACTCCAACCATTGCTCATCACTCCAGGGATTGGATGGGTTGGGATCGGGCTTCGGTGGGGGCGGCTGGCTAATCAGCAGGTCAAGGTCTGCCAGAGCCTGGTCCAGATGAGGACGATGCTGGACCCGAGCGAACAAACCTCGCACGCGCCGCACCAGGTCATAGTCAATGGCGACCTCACCGGAACGGAGGAGACGTTGCACAGCGTCAAACTCGACTTCGAGATAGCCACTAGCCTGTGCAAGTATGGCCTGAAGCGCCTCGTGGATTGTATTCGATCGCACTAACTGTTCCAGGTGGACGCGGATCTGATCCAATGCTACGCCGACCTGTGCCCCGCTCACTGGGACATCACTCAGGTCCAAATCCAGCCGGGCCAAGGAATCGAACTGATCACCCATGACTCGACGTCCGACCTCAGGCGGATAGCCGGTCAACATATTCAGGGTTGCCAACTGCTGTGCGAGTTGCTCTGGCGACTGTCGCAGCCACCGTACAATCAGCTTCTCCCCGGCTTGCTCGGCGTCCCGACTCTGGTCGGCGTTATCCTCCCATTGCTGCAAGCGACGTCTGAAGATATCGCTGACCAAAGGACGTTCCATTGCCTCAGACCATTGCCGTGGATCATAGTTCTTGAGCAGGTCGCCCAGGCGTTGTAGCGGTAGTCGAGGCTGGGCCACAAACGGGCTGAAGAATATCTCCAGGACGAAATCCTCGAAACCACGACCTGGTGGAGCAGAGATGGCGACATCTAACAGTTGAGCGCGGGCAATTTGGTCCTCGCTGACCCAATCCGGCACCTCGACATTCCATAACTCGCTCAGTCGCTGGCGACGGGTCAACTCTTCGATGTGCACACGCTCTGAACCGTAATGCGCCTGAAGACGACGTAACCAGGCTCCGACGTTTACATCGCTGACCGCAACGGTGATGTCTTCACCGGCGTGGAGTGCTCGCACCAGCCGGTCATAGACCAGCACGTAATCTGCTACGCTGTTGACCTCGACGTCAGCAGTGATAGTACTCAGCAACTCTGCGCTGCCCAAATAGACTGTCGCTTGAGCCATCTTCTCAATAAAGTCCCTTCAGTTTATCAGCCAGTTCAATCAACATCTGGCGCACGTCATCCTCATCAACCACGCCCCCTGTGATGACATCTCGCAAGATACTGGACAACAACACCAGCAGGGCATCTTTATCCTCTGGATAGACGAACTTGTATTCCCGCTCCAATAGTGTTTGCTGTGTGAGCGGGCTGACTTCGTACTTACGATCCTCGTTGATGAAAGAAAGCGTGATCACCTGTCCAAAGCTGCCATCCTCTCCCTGGCTGACCAGCTTCACGACGCGCGTATTCTTCACCGACAGATCGTATTTGTCTTTAACTGCCTGGCACTGTAGTGCAGTGCGTGGATCTTCATCCATGTCTGTGACCAGCACCTTGACGCCAGGTTCGGGTGCATGGATCTCCAAGACGACGACGCCTCGGAAAAGAATCTGGGAGCGGGTCTGCCAGTCTTCTCTCTTATGCACACCACGGATCTTCCACCTGGGGGCAGGGAGTTTGACACGATTGGCTGCGATGCGTTCCAGCGCCGCCTCCAGCATCTGTACATATTCATCATTGCGGTCACGGCGCCAATCATCCACTCTGCCCAGGCCCAATCCAGCATCGGCTGGCAGTTGGTCGAAGAAGGTTGTCTCAATGTTGACGATAGTGCGCAGCCGCTGGACGACTGCTCGCGAAGCATGGCTGTGCCACGGAGCGTACTCATCCTTCTGCTCATCGCCCAGGTTTTTGTACCAACCTGCTATAGCTGTCTGGTAATCACCGTAGAAGTCACTGGCCGGGTTGAATGGAGCCATCAACCGCTTTAACAAGACATCTTTGACACGACGTGCCCCATTTTCGATAGTGGCTTTATCTTGCTTCAATCCCTCCAGGATCTTCGGCTGGCTGGATGCGGTGATCATAGCATCTGCAAGGAAGCCATACGCGGTCTGAAGCTGTTCCAGGACCAGGCGGTAGGGGTTTGTCCCTTCGACGTTACGCATTAGCTTGACCAGCGCTTGCGTAGAGGTAACCGTTCAGTTGTGGCGCGATTGAACTCTGTCAAGTACCATACATCCTGGGAAACGAGGAGCAATGCCAGTAGACATAACCAGTTTTTGGGTGTATCATTATTGCTGAGTGGGCGTCTAGCGATTTTGTGTGAGATACAGGCCAATGCATCTGCCCCCCGAATTGTCTATTTCGGAAG
>Ga0208279_1001756_pt1 | contig 11329 bp, 11 predicted proteins | sample AntAceMetag02UKM_FD_184766 | JGI IMG/M metagenome (GOLD analysis project Ga0208279, IMG submission 184766) | Saline lake microbial communities from Ace Lake, Antarctica - Antarctic Ace Lake Metagenome 02UKM (SPAdes) (version 2) | ecosystem: Environmental > Aquatic > Non-marine Saline and... | reverse complement strand
GATGACAAATACCGTGACCAAAAGAACCATTGCGCCGGTAAGGAATTTTTGCCTAAGATTCGAATTCATGATGTACCTCCTTTTTTGAGATTGTTTGTTTTCAAGGAATATTTCCTCGGTGTTGGTTCTAATATAAGGGGTAAATGTAAAGAACTTATGTTGATTCCAGGACAAAATTGTAAATGTTTTGTAAAGGATATCGCACCGAGGTCATGAATCATACCCTAATTGAGCGTAAACAAAACCGAAAACGATCATAATATATTTATTTCAAGAAGAATTTCGATGATTTGACGACATTTTAATATCTCTACTATCAGTGAGATATGAATTCTGTTATTTTATATCGGTTTTGTTTACCCTTGGGGAAAGCCGATGAAAGCGCCTTGAGCACAGCGAAATCCCGCCTTAAGCGGGGATCTTCAGCGTCGTCAAGGGTTTGCAGTAGTTCACTACGGCTTCACCCGTGACGCCTTGAATCTGGGGCATCCACGCCGGGGGCGGGCAAGCCTTGACTTTCGCTCAATTAGGGTCATATTAACAATGGGAGCTGGAAAGACGGATATTGCGATTGGGTATGTAACTAAGCGAGCTCGGGTCTGTCAGACTTATGTCAGGTTTTTGAGGTGGATGATATCCTGAGAGTCTTTAAGAATATCTGGAGCGATCAGTTGCTATGATGAGTTTGTCTGTAATCAGAAAAAATAGATGATGTCCTACCAAGGGCATCAAATCTCGCTAATCTCGGCCTGATCCATAGCTTTCAAAATCGAAATCGATTGCCAGGAACTTTCTGCACGAGCGTCCCATCTGGCGGCAATTACTTGACGATACTCTCCATAACACGCAAAAAAATTGCGGGTTATGGCAACAGTAATCAAATTTAAGTTTTGCTGACCTCAAAATCGACTTGACAATATCTTATTTTACACGTAAATTAATTGCGTGTTATCCGCATAAATATCAAAAGTGACCGATAATGAAGCTGAGATCTTTTTTTCGCACACATCCTGTTTTTACCGTCGAGGACTTTGCCGGCTTTCTGTCTTCCGATGGAACTCATAACGTAAGAACCCAGGAATCTCTCCTCGCCTACCATGTGAAAGCAGGTAATATTGTCCGGGTCCGCCGTGGGCTCTATGCATCTGTTCCTCCCGGGGCCTCGCCGGATAACTTTCCCATAGATCCATTTCTCCTTGCCGCCCGAATATCGAAAGACGCTGTGCTGGCTTATCATACGGCGCTGGAGGCTCATGGAAAGGCCTATTCGGTGTATGAACACTTCACTTGTCTCGCCAGCAAACCCATACCCCTCATAACCTTTCGCTCACATTCGTTCAAAGGGGTAAAATTTCCACTGGTACTCTTGCGAAAGAAGGCGGAATCTTTTGACGTGATCAATGCCGAACGCTCGGGAATGGAAATATGCTTAACCGGGCTTGAGAGGACCTTCGTAGATGTCCTGAGCCGCCCCGACCTGTCAGGAAGTTGGGAAGAAATATGGCGGTCCCTGGAGACCGTTGAGTATTTCGATCTCGATAAGGTCACGGAATATACATTGCTTTTGGAAAACGCCACGACCGCTGCGAAAGTGGGTTTTTTCCTGGAGCAGCACCGGGAATCCCTGATGGTTGAAGACGCCCATTTAAAGGCATTTCATGATCTTTGCCCGCGCCGACCCCACTACATGGAGCGAAGCCGGCGGAAATCCGGTCGCTTCGTCTCCGCCTGGAACCTGATTGTTCCTGAAGAAATCATCCGTCGGTTATGGGAGGAATCGTGGTGAGGATATCCTCTGAAATGCTGACCGCCCAGGCCGAGGCTACCGGTTTCCGAACGGACATTCTGGAAAAAGTCGGCCTTCTGATCCATTTGCTTGAAGCCTTGCGCAATCATCCTTTCCTGAAAGGGAGGCTGGCCCTGAAGGGCGGTACGGCCCTGAACCTTTTTATCTTTGATGTACCCCGCCTTTCGATCGACATCGATCTGAATTATGTGGGGGCGTCTGACCGAGAGGCAATGCTTGCAGAACGCCCCAGGGTCGAGGCGGCGTTGCAGGCGGTATTCTCCCGAGAAGGCTTAACGGTCAGGCGCATGCCCGGCGAGCATGCCGGTGGAAAATGGCAGCTTCGCTATCAGGGTGCGAGCGGGCAGGGAGGCATCCTTGAAGTCGATGTTAACTTTGTGTTCCGTGTCCCCTTGTGGCCGCTGAAGGTCATGACTTCGCGGCCGGTTGGCGTTTGGCAGGCAACGGATATTCAGGTGCTGGATATCCATGAACTTGCTGCGGGAAAACTCGCGGCGCTTCTTTCGCGAAAGCAGGCCAGGGACCTTTTCGATTGCAGTCATCTTTTCCGCACCGGCGCGCTTGAGCCGGAGCGACTGCGTCTGGCGTTTGTCCTTTATGGCGCAATGAATCGGCGGGATTGGCGCACCGTCGCCATTAATGAAGTGAATCTGGAAATCAAGGATTTCGAACAAAAGCTTCTTCCGATGTTGCGATCAAAAGGTGTAGGCACAATCAGCGCCGCTTCTTTTAAAGAAGGACTTATCGAGGACTGTCATCATGGCTTGGCGGCGTTGCTCCCTTTCACGGCGACGGAGATGGAATTTTTGGATCGACTGCTGGCCAAGGGAAAAATCAACCCCGAATTATTGACTGCCGATGAGGATCTGCAGGATCGTATCAGAAAGCATCCCCTGCTCGAATGGAAGGCGTTAAATGTACGGGAATTTATAAAAAATCAATAGGCTGTTAACAAATATCTGATCCGTAATTTTGTCTCCAAGGCCGGAAAATCCCGCGGCGAATTCTATACCCCGAAAGAGGTTGCCTATCTCAGAAATTTGGTTCCAAAACGGAAAATGCGATTCCCTTTGGCTTTGCTCTTATTTTGAAGTTTTCTGATAAGGATGTTCCGCCATCTGACAATATCTCAGCTTTATTCAATCAGAGCCAAGCTCGGGTCTGTCAGACTTATGTTGCCAATTTAATTATGTTCTGTGATTTAATTCCCATTTAATTCCATTTTCTTCTTCAAAGATTAAAAAAAATCCTTTTAATTCCCTTCCATCCCCTTTACCGGACCTTACCTTTTTCATTCCGGTAATTTTGCCAGACAGCTCCTTTTTATTCATCCCTTCAAACATCTGATTCGAGAAGGGTTGAAAAAGCCCTGCCCCTCAATTAAAGGCTGTAAAAGGAAAAGCCCGAAGAGCCACCTTCGGGCTTTAAAGAAGAGCTACTGCAATCAGCCGGAAGCTCCTCCCATATACTTTCTTTCTACTTCATCTTCCGGCTGTTTGCAAGACCGGAGGCATGTCTATTCTGCTATTAATCCAAATTCACTGTCGATGGTGCGGGTTGATTTTCTGTATCTGCCGGGCTTGCTTCAGGGGACAAGCTTACTGCAGCGATCCATGCCGGTTAGCCGGGAAACGAAAAAATCACTGTGAAGCGCAAAGACGGTATCGCCAAACCGATAAAGGTAAAAAAGCCCACAGCGAAGCCGAAAATCGCCGCCGGCATGGCCTGAGCGAAAAAAATAAAAAAAACATGGATGATCCATCTTCCACAGTACTACCCGCATGGGTTATGGGGGTTCTATGCAGGCTTTGGAGCCGAAATTTTTATGTGGAAAATAGCCCGTATTGCCTTTTTTGCGGATGTGACGGTCAAATTGTGGATCAATTTCCCCGCCGGGGATACGGCTAAAGATGAAAGGCGTGGACATGATACGTAAAATAATACTCGCCCCCGAACGGATAAGACAAATTGAGGGCAGCTTTGGCTTTATTCCCCATCGTTTTCTTACTGATGGATTTTTAGCAGCGCTGAGTCAGCACGAACTTCTTTTGTATCTCTTTCTGATACTGGCCGCAGATCGTTACGGCCTGTCCTTTTATAGCTGCAATTCCATTTGTTCGCTCCTTGGCCTCGATGTCGATCAATACCTAAAGACCAGAGACGGGCTGATCGAAAAAGATTTGATCGCCTTTGACGGAACCATTTTTCAAGTACTTTATTTGCCTGCGCCATTAAATGCCTGTCGGCGTCAAAAGCCTCGATCAACGCGGCCAAAAGGTCCGGTGTCGATTGCTCAAGTTTTTCAACAGTCGCTCAGAGGATTAACCCATGACCGATAGCCCGGCTTTAACCTTGAAGCAAGTTATTGATGAGTGCTTGCAATGGATGCTTTCCTCCGGCTACACTCGCGGCACCTATAATAGTTATCAAAGTGAGCTGAACACGTTTTTGCGCTTCATAATCGGGAAACAGCTTCATTGGGACGACGTCTTTACCCTTGATACGCTCAAAGACTTCCAAAAATCCAGACAATTGGCGACTGCACCTGCAGTAAAGAGACTGTTCAGGTATCTGTTTGAACAAAAAAGAATCCATCAGTCTATCGACCCGCCGAAACAGAGGCTGCCGGATCTTTACGAAGACTATCTGAGCTATTATCACCAAACCCGGCAAGTTCCTTCAATCAGGCTTACCCGCATCAGGAAGGTACTTCGAGCCTTTCATGATTACCTGGAAAGATACAACATCAAACCGGCTTCCATCCGGATTGAACAGATCGATGCCTTCCTGGCGGAGTTTTTTACTGCTTTTTCTCCCAACACCCGCCAGACATACCGCTTCTATCTTCGAGGGTTCTTAAAATACCTGTATTACCCCGGCGGTATCATCGGCAAAGATCTTGCGCCCCTGGTCATCGGCCCTCGTCAATTTGCTCAAAACACGCCGCCCAAATTTTTTCGCCCCCACGAAATTCAACGGCTCTTTGACAGTTTTGAGCTTTCTTCAGCCAAAGATCTTCGAAATTATGCCATGGTTCACCTATCATATGGTTTGGGGTTGCGCCCGGATGAGATCAGCCTTATCACTTTAGATGATGTCTCTTTTACACAATCAGAGCTGACTCTAACGACCCGGAAAAACGATCGTCCTGCTAAACTTCCCATTCCAGAAAACATAATGAAAGCACTTGCCGCCTATATCATTGGTTCAAGACCCAAAAGCAGCCACAGGCGGCTGTTTTTGAATCTGGCGGCGCCTCACCGACCCATCTGCGCTACCTCAGTCGGCCAGCATATCACCGAATGTATCCGAAAAGCGGGCCTGTCCGGCACAGCCTACTGGTTGCGGCACACCTATGCGCAGAGTCTTTTGGAAGCAGGCGCCTCCATCTATGAAATCAAAGAGATGTTGGGCCACGACTACATCGATTCTACTGAAAAATATCTTCATATTCACATCAAGCTCATGCGAAGGGTAATCTTCGATGAAGAACTTTGAAAGCTTTCTGGCTCCCCGGTTCAGCGAATTTATCGCTTATCGTCAACATCTTGGTTATTCTTTACAGCCGATGCGACACTCTCTTTTGTTTTTCGATCGCTATATAAAGGATAAAAAAATCAAGCCCAATGTGTTGTCTCCTTCCTTTTTCCTCGAACTCAGAGGAACCCTTAAAATGGAGCCAAAATCCGTAAATGGACGTCTTAGCTCTATTAGGGCATTTTTTGATTTTATGGTACGAACGGGTTACTACACGGAAAATCCGTTAAAAGACATCCCACGTATACCGGAGTATTCCTTTGCCCCCTTTATCTTCTCTCCGGAACAAACCGATCATTTAATCAAGGCGGTCTGCATGCGAATTCGTAAAGAACCAAGGTATTACCTGAGAGATTTGGCTGAATATATCGCTATTCTCCTTATAGCTCGATGCGGACTCAGAATAAATGAGCCCGTGCGACTACAACTCCATCATTACCGGTGCCGTGAAAAAACGATTTACATTGAAAAAACCAAGTTTAACAAAGACCGTCTTGTTCCTGTGCCGAAAGCCGTGGCCATAGAACTTGACAACTACCTATCCGTTCGAAATGTCTTCATGACTGAAGATCAAAACCCATATCTTTTTGTCAGCAGTCGACAAAAAGGGTTAAATGATACCAGACTGCGTTCTGTGTTTCACCGCGCAGTCAACGATATCGGCATTGATAGCCCCAGACAGGTCATTGGTCATACGGTTTTCGGCTCACCGACTCCCCATAGCCTGCGCCACAGCTTCGCTGTGAACACGCTAAAACGCATCAAAGAACGCGGCGACTGTCCCCAACACGCATTGCCTGTTTTAGCCGTTTATATAGGCCATGTGTCCTATCAGCAAACCGCTACATACCTGAAGTTCATCGATGCAGAGCAGCGTCAAGGACTCCTTAATTTTGTCAGCTCAAAAAGGGAGAATATATGAGGCTTGAAACCTGTATTTATCGATTTTTCGACCAGTACCTGCTACGTCTAAAAGGCAGCAGCAATCAAACCATCAAAGCGTATCGGGATGTCTTTTCTTTGTTTCTGCCCTTTGCGGCTCACAAACTTTCCATACAAATCGCCTCTCTCAGAGTCGAGCATCTTTCCCCCGATATGGTCCTGGCCTTTCTCGATCACCTTGAATCGGATCGCGGTAATGTGGTCCGAACCCGAAACCACCGGCTGGCCGCCATAAAATCATTGGCCAAAATGATACGGCTAATGTATCCGGAAAATCGGGAGGAGGCTCAACGGATATTGGATATTCCTCAGAAACGCGCTCAAAAACAACTGATCGGCTTTCTCTATCCGGATGAAATCCTGAAAGTTTTTCATTGCGTCAACCTCATCAAAAAGAACGGCTTTCGTGATTACACCATCCTTCATCTGCTTGAGGACTCCGGCGCCAGGGCCAGTGAGATCGCAACGCTTAACCTTGACTATTTCGATCCTCAAAATAATACGTTGATCATCCTGGGTAAAGGCAACCGCTATCGTCAAATAGAACTGGGACAAAGAACCGTTCAGCTTATCAAACGCTATAGTACCCAATACCGTATCAAACCCAAACCGCTTTATCAGCACCGCTTGTTTATCAATCAGCGCGGTGAAGAAATAACCCGGCACGGTATTTACCGCATCTGTAAAAAATATCTCCAGAAGACTTTGGATCCAAAACGCCTAATAAATATCAATCCGGTTCATAGCTTCCGTCACAGTTGCGCGGTCAGTCTGCTTTTATCCGGAAAAAGTCTTACGGATATACAAAATCGCTTAGGACATGAAGATATTCAATCCACTACGATTTATACCCACATGGATTTGACTCGTAAGAAAGCGGTGCAAAAAAGATTAATCGAACATATGAAATCCAGTATCTCTGAAGACCCGGAGATCAATAAATTGATTGCTTGGGAAAATAAAACCGAAATCATGGCATGGCTTGACAGCCTTTAATAGGGGAAAAAGGCCATATGACCGGATGAAAAGAGTATGTATATCGGTAAATTGTTATGTTGCCGGTTTTCTTTCAAAATTGTAGTTTTGTTTATAACATGTTGTTTATAATAGAATTTTGAATATCCATGGGCCATGTCCGAGATGCCAACAATTTTAAATGGTTAGGTGTGCTTGCAACATAATCAGACTTATCATAGGTTTTTGAAGTGGATGATATCTTCCTCAGAAAGGAAACTATCTCAGGTCTTAAAAGCAGTCTTTGGGCGGGTTTAGGTTAACTGGTCAGAACATCCCTGGACAGTTCAATTTTCAGAATTTGATATCACAACTTTTGGACCAGCTTTTGGGATTGCAAATACATAGCAGATATCCACAAATCGAATTTCTGATAGTGACTCTCACACTATTATAGAAGGAAGCATAATTTCTTCAAGTTGTTTTCTTTGCGCTTCAAAGATCTCTTTGTCTTTGGTTCTATCAAATTTGATCATTTTCCCAAAACCAAGCCTCACCTTGGAAAAGGGCTTTGGAAGAAGAAATTTATCCCAGCTGTTGAAATACCATGCTTTTTCTGCCGAAACAGAAATAGGAACAATCACGGCATTGGAGACATGTGCCAAACGAATTACACCAGGTTTAACCTTGCCGGAAGGTCCCTTGGGTCCATCTACAATATGAGCTGCAAGTTTTGTCTCTTTTAACTTAGTAATCATTTTTATTAAAGCTTCCCTCCCGCCTCTTGAAGAAGAACCACGAACCGCATTCCAGCCATTATGTTTACACATTCTGGCGACAATCTCTCCATCTCTACTCAGGCTAATCATGATATTGGGGTTATAGACTTTATAATTTTTAGCATGACGAATAACAGAAAAAAATTGTTGGTGCCATACGCAAAGCAACACAGCCCCACCATTTTTTAGATAATCCAACCATTCTTTCTCATTCTCAACCTTAAGACGAAATGTCCACGAATAAAATAAAATGAATCGGTAAAAGAAAGAAATGAACGCCTCTGACGTAAGAACACGATTTATCTTTATTCGCAAGACGGTGCACTCCTTATTGCTAATGGTGATTTCTTGCTTAAGCACAACCCTAAGCCAGTTCGTACTGATTACACATATCGTAAAATCCACAAAAAATCAAAAAGGTAAACCCTATCAAAAGGATTTGCCCTTTTTGAAAACGATATCACAATATTTTTCAGGCTTCAAAAACCTGTCATTTATTGCAGGGATCTGCAATCAAGGGTAGTAACCGATCGGTTGGAGATAGTGCGGGCTTCAAAACGTTCAAAAATCCTGTGCTCACTATTAGTGATCCGCACTTTGCTCCTTTTTCAGATATGTCTATGGGACACAGAATATTTTCGCATGGTCAGATTTCTGCTCCATTGCAGATAGCAAAAGCTGGGGTAACGAGAGATCTGTGGGACACAAACAGCGCAGCGATGAAGCGTCCCAACAAGCGACTTGTTTGAGCAATTCTTGTTGTTCATTTCCACTTTGATCAGAAATTAAATGTGAATAATTATCAGTTATCACCGACCCTTTTATTTAGATTTTGCAGACTAAGAAAGGCCAGTGGCGTCATAGCTGGCTCCTGATGTTTTGCTACGGAACAATCTACTCAGCGGTGAGGCTCTTATCCAAATCGGATACAAAATGCTTGAGAGCGGAAGATAAAGCCAGCGCCAAAGACCGCGCATACGATTCCGAAGTCATCGCCACAGCCAACCCTGCTGAGCCTTCACCAGAATAGTGTTTGTTAAGTAACTCCTTTCCACCTTTATTCACCCTTGCAACAATTGAAACCTGACCTGTGTAACTAAAATACATATCACAAAAAACATTCAGAATTTCTCCAGAAACAACCGCGCTCGTGCTTGCCGAGTTGTCGGCGGACGTTGCGCTAATGACGGTATAACCATTATTCTGCAACTCTGTAGTAACGGCCTGTGTCACCCAGTCAGAGACATTATTAGTCGGTATTACATCGGCAGTACGCATTCCAAAGGCATTTCTAACTGTACCCACGACTTTCTTGTCCGACCGTTGATCAATGAACGGCTTAAGAACGATCTGTACGTTTTTAGGAGTTGGTGTTATGGCCGCGTGAGCAACTGATGTTCCACCAGACTCCATTGCAGGTGGATAAATAAGAGTCGGTTGCCGCGTCCCAAAGGCACAACCTGCGAGAAAGACGACGAAAACGAGCATTGCTGGGGCACATACACCTCGAATGATTCCAATCATGGTTACCTCCTTAGTTAACTTCATGTGGTGAATTGAGATTACATCAGGAAAATCGGACTTGTCAAAATGTTTTGATCTCTTGCCAGTATCGCTGCCGTTCAACACATTATTTTATTTACAGATATCATCTTTTACTGGCATCATGTCAAGTAATTTCTATTTCTAACCGTTGTCAAATCTCCCTTGCCCATTGACAATGAAATTCCTCTTTTGGCAGCGCCAGGAGCTCGTCTTTAGGCTTTTATGCTTTGCCCTATACCCAAGTGTTCCCCAAACAGTTTCCCCAATAAAAACCATTTGTTTGCCAGCCTTAATCCGCATCATGGTCGTCTTGTTTTAATCCTGCCTGGAAATATTATTTACCACCCTTTTGAATAAATTCCTTGATCCGTTCCTCCGATTTTCCCTGATTTCATAATCCAAAATCCGGCCTGATATTTTTCTCATCCGCGCCGGTTCGCCATTTCCATAATCGTTGTCATAACCAAATTTCCCCGGGGAAATATCGCCTCCGGCACCCGGTGGGTGGAGAAGGTGGACATTTCGCCACGACGATTATAGCCCCCACCCCACCCCTCTGATTTTTCCAAAAACTCGTGTGGCAAAATATGTGAAAGGAGGTGATCTGTTTTGTAAAGGTTAATTTTGAGAAGATATTTTGCGATATATTTAATTAATATGAATTGAAAAGGATGATGAAATGAAAAATTATCTTATTTTTGGAACGTTCATCGTTGTAATATTTTCAGCTTTTATTTGTACTGTTGAAGGCGGGGAAGTAAAATTTGTTGATCAACCGGTGGTATCTGAAAATAAAACTGTTAAATCCAATGAATTTTATAACGAAGGCACAAAACACTTATTATCGGGGCATTATGAAAAAGCAATTTCATTTTTTCTGAAAGCTCTTGCTGAAAATAGAAACGATGTTGATTCCTGGGATCATTTAGGGGTCTGTTACCGGCGAACCGGCAAAATTGGTAAAGCCATTCAAGCATATTTAACAAGCATTAAAATCAATCCTTATAACATCGTGCCTTATACAAATTTGGGTTTAATTCACATTAATCTTCAAGATTATGAGCACGCAAAACTTTTTTATAACGTCGTAATTGAATTGGATAAAGATAATCCTGAAGGATATTATGGATTAGGATTAGTCAATCAAAATATGGGGTTATATGATGACGCAATAAAGAATTATCTCATATCAGCGGAACTTTATTCTAAAAACAAATCTCCATTTTTAGCTGATGCTTATTTTGGTCTTGGATTTAACTACGCCAGTCAAAGCCCACCAGATAATGCTTTGGCAGTAAAATACTACCAAAAGGCTAAGAATCTTGGACATCATTTATCCCCGGAAATTGATTCATTTTTAAAACAAGTCTCGAAAAGATAAGCATCTATTAAAATCGAGCTGTTAATTTAACCCAAGCAAAAGGGCGGTTGGTCTCTATCATTGAGATTGACCGCCCTTTTTGCGTTTTGAAAGGAGGTGAATCAACAATGGCATACACGCCAGAACTATCTATGAAATTGTCATGCACATTGAGGAGACTCGCCTGGGCGCTTGATATGCCCATGACAAAAGCCATGGAAAAGATTTTCCAATACTTGCCCGAGATCCTGGACAGCCAAAAAGTTTGCCAGGCATGCCGGGACAGATCGAAATGTTCAGACTGTGAGTTCAATTTCCAAGCCCGAATTCATGATGAAAATGAAGAACGGTGATAGTCCAGCATCAGGACATAAGTTTGCGGAGACATGCGGTTGGACGAATACC
>Ga0208279_1001751_pt1 | contig 11352 bp, 6 predicted proteins | sample AntAceMetag02UKM_FD_184766 | JGI IMG/M metagenome (GOLD analysis project Ga0208279, IMG submission 184766) | Saline lake microbial communities from Ace Lake, Antarctica - Antarctic Ace Lake Metagenome 02UKM (SPAdes) (version 2) | ecosystem: Environmental > Aquatic > Non-marine Saline and Alkaline... | reverse complement strand
TACACGATATTTGTTTTTATTGATGCTTTTGTCCTATGGCATCTTTGTGTTTTTTTATAATAAATATACATTGCATCATGAGTCGCAGAATATGGAGAAACATGCGATTGTTATTGAAGAGGGCATATGGACTTTAGAAAGCAAGGGGGCTCTTGCATACCTCACTCTTGCGGCATCTCGTGACAACTATGCCAGGGTTACTGTTCAGGACTTGTCTGGGAATGAGTTTTTATCATTCAAAAACTCTAAGCTGACTGGAACGGGTCATATTCTGGATCAAGTTGGCCTTATTCCTCAAACGATCATGGTTACTGCTGTAAAACATGAGGGGCAAGTAATTGGCCAGTTGATTATTCATCGTCGCAACATGAACATTTACGTCTATTTCAATGTACTGGTACTTTTTCTGCTTGTCTATATTGTGATAATGCTGTTCTTGAGAATTGTTTATTCCAGGCTTCAGATTGAAGATCAGGTCAAAAAACGAACTTCTGAGCTGAGAAAAGAAATTGTCGAGCGAAAACGTGCTGAGGAAGAACTGAAACTTGATGAATATCGCTTTGAGACCCTGTTAAAATTAAATCAAATGACTGATTCATCTTTGCATGAAATTGTTCACTTTACTATGGAGGAGGCTGTCCGTTTAACAAAAAGTAAACTGGGCTATATTGCTTTTGTGGATAATGAGCAAACTAATTTGACAATGTATGCCTGGTCAAAAACCGCTATGAATAAATGTCAAATCAGGGAAAAACCTATTATTTGTCCTATCAAGTCAACCGGACTTTGGGGTGAGGCAATTAGACAACGCCGTACTATTATAACTAATGATTATGCTGCACCCAATCCCTATAAAAAAGGATATCCTGATGGACATGTTGAAATAGTTCGTCACATGAATATTCCCATTATTGATAATGAACGTATCGTTCTGCTATCCGGTGTGGGTAACAAAGATTCTGATTATGACAATTCCGAAGTTCGGCAATTGACATTACTGATGACCGGCATGTGGCGTATTGTTCATCGCAAAAAAGCTGATGAAGCTTTGAAGGAAAGTAAAAAACGTTTTAACCATGCAATGACGGCAACCAAGGATGGTCTGTGGGATTGGGAAATTAAAACCGATAAAACTTATTTTAGTCCGGGATATTATCACATGCTTGGTTATGCGCAGAACGAATTTTCAATGACCGGTAATTCATGGTTGAACCTCATACACGATGAGGATCGTGAAAAAGTTTTACAAAAAAACAATGATTGTATTGAGAATAGAATAAAAAATTTTGAGGTTGAATATCGCATGAAATCGAGAACCGGTGAATGGAAATGGATTCTTGATAGAGGCAGTGCAGTAAACAGGGATGAAAATGGAAAAGCTCTTCGCATGGTTGGAACCCATGTTGATATTACTGATCGTAAACGCCTAGAGAAGAATTTTTTTCAGTCTCAAAAGATGGAATCAATCGGAACCCTTGCCGGCGGTATTGCCCATGACTTTAATAATATTCTGGGTGCTATTATGGGCTACACCGAGTTATGCATTGATGATGTTATGGATCGTCCGGAAACGCATCAATCACTTAAAGAGGTTTTACGTTCAGCCAATCGTGCCAAAGATCTTGTAAGCCAGATTCTCACTTTTAGTCGATCAAAAGAAATAGAAAAGAAACCTATAAAAACCATTCCTATAGTGAATGAAGTTTGTAAGTTTATGCAATCATCTCTTCCCACAACGATTAAAATCAGGCAGGAAATATCCACAAAAAATGATCAGATTATGTTTGACCCGACCCAGTTTCATCAGGTGCTTATGAATTTATGTACAAATGCCTTTCATGCCATGAAAAAAAAGGGGGGGGTGTTGGAAGTCCTGCTGGAGGAAGCTATTATTGAGGAAAATGACTTAACTGTCCATTTGGACTTAAAAACTGGATCATATTTAAAACTAATTGTAAAGGATACGGGGTATGGAATAAGCAAAGAAAACCTTGATCGTATCTTCGAGCCGTACTTTACTACTAAGGGAAAAGGGGAAGGTACGGGCTTAGGACTGGCAGTTGTTCATGGAATTGTTAAAGAATGTAGAGGTGATATAAAAGTTTACAGTAAAAAAAGCAAGGGGACCTCGTTTCAGGTATTGTTACCGCTTCTGCATGAGCAGCCAGATGTTCTTTTATCTAAAGAGGATGTTCCAATTCCTACTGGAACTGAGACAGTCATGTTTGTTGATGATGAAGAGTTGCTGGTTGAAACAGGGAAAAAACATCTTGAACGGCTTGGTTATAAAGTGACCGGGGTAACGGGTGTAGAGGAAGCACTTGAAATTTTCAAGCATTCAAAGGACTCTTATGACATTGTGATAACCGATAAGAACATGCCAAATATGACAGGATTTGTTCTGACACAGAAACTAAAGAAAATTTGTCCGGAAATTCCAGTTATACTTTGTACCGGTTTCAAAGAGAAGGATGATGATAATAAAGCGCAAAAGGTCGGAGTTCATGCAATTATTGAGAAACCGATTAATAAACTGAAAATAGCTGAAACGATCAGGGCTGTGCTTGATAAAAAATAAATTTGCAAGATGCCAAAAAAATCCCAGGCCGCATGTTTTCTTAGATGTAAAAACAATGAATCTGGTTATCAGGAAAAGCTCATGAATTCAGTCAACATAACTTCCGGTACTCTTAACATTTCAGGACACCTCTAAAGTCAACATTAGCGATAATAATGTTAATTATTTTACTCGCTAAATTATTACCGTAATCATAAATAATATTGAATAAATATATCAGAGACTGCAAGAGTGTTGACTGGTCGGAGAGTTTCTCTGAAGCGGGCATACTTTTTGATGTGAAATAGTTTAGAGTATTTTAATCTAGCACTTTAAATACTTTATTTCACTTTAGACATTGCTTTATTGCTACTTTAATTTCCGAAGCTGGGGTGTTTTAACCCACAGAATTGAAATACTCAACAGGAAAATAGCATCGCTTATAATTACGGTTATGGGTTCTCCGGCAAATTCAGCCATCATTCCGGTAAACAGGCTGCCGATTGGCATAAATCCGAAATGGGTCAGGCTGTAGATGCTCATCACTCTTCCCCTGACGCTGTCTTTTACCTGTGTCTGTAGAATACCAATGGTGATTCATCTGCATTTGATCGTTTTGGATATTTTTATATTATTCAACTCGTACCAGAAGCTTTACCAAACCGAGTTAAGATTGGTTATACTGATAATCTTAATACAAGATTGCGGGAGCATCAGACAGCAGCCCCAACAGCAACATTCCTTGGCCATTGGAAGTGTGAATGGTTATGGGACCAAGCAGCCATGGACAGCATTACGAGAATTGACTGCCATTTGGTTATGAATGAAGTATATGAGGGAGATATTGAAGGTTTTCTTAACAGAGCTGAGGAATTTTTCAGTCTCATGCCACAGAACACTGATAAACCAAAATTATCCGCTCACTCACTTTTGAATAAGAACCAAAAGAAACGTTAACCTTTGGGTCAACTGGACTTGAGTGTATGCTGGCGCTCCCACACAAGCTCGTTGCCCAGATCATTACTATAATCATTAGTAACCTTAACAAAACCCAAAGTTAATAGTTCGTGATAATCATATAAAAGGCTCATGGGAAACATCTCTCATAAATAAGATAATGGTTATAGGAATAGATCATTAATCGTTACTCAGGAGGTGAACCATAGTCCATTTTGTAGGGATTGATTTACATTCAAATAGCAGCTATATTTCAATTATTGATAAAGATAATGGCTTCGGCAGTGAGCCCAAGTTTTTGTCTGATATTAAACCAAAGTAAGTGATTGGAAATCTGTCGCATCCATAATTATTTATAACGCCATGATGAAAATTGCATGGCTGACTATTTTGCCCATGCCGTGAGCCATAATTGGTTGGACTTTCGAGCCATTAAACGTGAGATAGAAAAATCGATTGGACATGGTATGGTACTGAAGGTTTTCTGGGGCATAATAATATGCCAGGGACTACAGACAGCTAAATTCTGATAGTCTTGATCCTGATGGGTGCCTGGTGCGAAGCAGTAACTTCGTACTAATAAAAAAATGAAATATCAGGTGCAAAACAAAGGCGGCAGGTTCATCACGAGTAGCACAATGCAAACAAGATAAGATTTTTGTAACAGGAGAGGTGTATCCTCTTGACATTGACCTTTTAATGGTTGCCATTACCTTAAATTTTCTTTCAATGTGTCTAATCTGTTCTTAGGAGCTAGTTTTATAGTTTAGTAAAAGTTAAATTATTATTGATAATATTGATTTTTGAGGGATGTTGAAAAGTTGAGGTTATTATCGCTAATGTTGACTTTTGAGATGTGGTGAAATGTTAAGGTTACCAGAAGTAATGTTGAATTGTTAGTTATGTTAAACGGTATTAATATTATCCGCCTTTTAAAGGAAAGCGAAAAATGAAATTCACGGGCTTGTTCTTCGTTGTTATTGTCATCCTCACGTCTGGTTGCGACAATAATTCCGAAAGTTCTATTTCAGAAATTAGAAAAAATAAAAACTGTATCTCGCCGCAAAACCCATACAGCGACGGTGGTGGGCATGATGCTGGTTTCAATTGGGCCGAAGAAAACGGTGGGAATTGCGATGGTAATTCTGACTCATTTAATGAAGGTTGTTTTAAATACTTTAATCAATTAAACAGCTACAACAAATGCGTTGCAACTAGCCGGTAATAAAGGAAATCGCTCAACCAGGCACTTCACCAGACCGGAAGGGGCGCGGCGGCGCTACTCGCGGTAAGTCTGGGGCCGGCTGGTGAATTTAAACGTTAATTGCTCTAAATCAAATCGGAAACACCGAATGACCAAAAAGAATCCAGACTGGAAAGACCTAGAATATTTGGTGGCAATGATACAAAAACAGTTATCACCTGAAGCAAGTGTTCAGCACAATGTGATGCTTGATGGAATTGATAGCGAAACTAAAAGACAGATTGATGTATTGGTCGAACAAAATGTTGGCCAATACAAAATGCAAATTGTCATTGATTGCAAAGATTATTCAAAGCCAGTCGATGTAAAAGGTGTCGAAGAGTTTCAGGGGCTTGTACAAGATGTTCGAGCACATAAAGGAGCTTTAGTATGCCCCTCTGGATTTACTAAATCAGCACTTAAAAGAGCAAAGAAGTTTCAGATTGAATTGTATCGGCCGGTTTCCACTGGTAAGCACAAATGGCAAGCAAAGGTTACTGCTCCAGTACTTTGTGATTTTAGAAGTGCATACATGAGTTTTGGTATTCGCGGTTCTGACCCGAAACCATTAACTTTGCCGCAAGAGTTTTATAAACTTCCGGTTTTTGACGATAAAGGTAATGAGCTAAGCACTTCGCTCGACGCAGTAAAAGATAATTGGGATAAAGGCCTATTCCCGAGTGAGTCCGGTGAGCACGATAGGGTTCCAATATTTGGAGATACGAAAGTTCACATAGATAATGGGCATAATGACACCGTTGAAGTGAATTTAACCGTAGCTCTACATGTAAAGCAGGATCTATATCTAGGTCATTTACCCATTGAGGACATAAATGGGTTAAAGGATGAGCATTCGGGCGCTGTGGTAACAAATGCATTTACCCTAGGTGGGTTAGATCCAAGTCTTGTAGAAAAAACATGGGATAAAGTCGAAGACGCAGATAGCTTAGAGTTCGAGCCCATCTTTAAGGTGGTTGGGTATTACTGTTATGGAGTTGGAGCTTAACAAAGCTATCCACCGAAGCGGCGTTACATATAACCACGAGTAACCTTAACAAAACGCAAAGTCAACAGTTCGTGCCATAGCTTTGATTTTGAAGCTCTAAACTGTAATCGTTAAAGGTATTATCGCTAATGTTGACTTTTGGAATAGGCTGATGTTTAAATGCTGTCTGATGAAATGCTTAATTATATTTTTTAGTATAAAGTAATTACAAGCAATCGTTACTTCTATTCAATATATAAGTTCTATCCATAGTAAATCGGAACATGTCTATGAGAAGCTTTCACTTTAGAATTATCCTGCCTGCTGTTTTAAGTATAGTCCTGCTGTGCTGGACAATCTTTTCATTCTTGCTTCCCTCATTCGAAGAAACTTTAATTACACGAAAAAAACAGTTAGTACAGGAACTGGTTAATACGGCTCACAGCGTTTTGGAAGAGTATAAGGAGCGTGAGGACTCAGGTGAATTGTCTCGGGAGGAAGCTCAGTTGCGGGCAAAAAATCGAATTTCACATATGCGGTACGGAGATGATTCAAAGGACTATTTCTGGATCAATACCATGGAACCGCGAATGGTGATGCATCCCTATCGCCCGGATCTGGTGGGTGAAAATTTAAGTAAATATAAGGATCCCCGGGGAAAGCACCTTTTCGTCGAAGCCGTTGTTATCGTTAGTAAGCAGGGAAGCGGTTTTGTTGATTATATGTGGCAATGGAAGGATGATCCTGAACGGATCGTCCAGAAAGTATCGTATGTAAAAGGGTTTGAACCCTGGGGCTGGATTATCGGTTCCGGTATTTATATCGAGGATGTCCATGCTGAAATTTCATTAATAACACGCAGGCTGTCTCTAATATTAACCGGGATACTGTTTTTAACAGCTCTTTTGATAGTTTTTATCATCTGGCAGGGGATGAAGTCTGAACAACTTAAATTAAGTTCAGAAATAAACCTAAGGTCAAGTGAAAAAAAGTATCGTGAACTTGTTCAGAATGCGAATAGCATCATTTTACGATTGGACAGAAAGGGAACTGTTCTCTTCATCAATGAATTTGCCCAGGAATTTTTCGGGTTCACAGAATATGAGACAATCGGCAAAAGCGTGATCGGCACAATTGTGCCGGAAATAAGTTCTGCAGGGGAAAACCTTGAAAAGTTTATTGCCGATTTGTGTGCTGCCCCACACAAGTTTTTGTCCAATGAGAATGAAAACATTAAAAAAAATGGCGAACGGGTATGGATAGCTTGGGCCAATAAAGCTGTTTTAAATAAAACCGGAGAGGTTGAAGCGGTTTTATGTGTGGGAAATGATATCACTAAACGTAAAAAGACGGAGCAGGCGCTTTATGAGAGTGAGGAAAGGATACGGACTGTTGTAGACCAGGCCGGTGATGCCTTCTTTTTGCTGGATGATTCAGGAAGTTTTATTGATGTGAATAAACATGCCTGTGAAATCCTGGGATACACAAGAGATGAGATGGCTCATATGAGTGTTCTGGATATTGACCTTGAGTTTACTTCTGAGCGTATCCGGGAATTGATAAAAACATTAGAGCTCGGCAATATTATTACCCTGGAAAGTATTCATCGTACAAAGGACGGAAAGCGGTTTCCGGTTGAAATCAGGTGCCGCAAGAGCATCATCCATGGTTCTGTAAAGATAATTGTGCTTTCAAGAGACATTACGGACCGAAAGCTTATGGAAGAGGCCCTTCAGAAGAATGAAAAGAAATATCGGGGGCTTTATAATAATGCTCAGGTCGGCATGTCATTAACAGCTGTTTCTGATGGGAAAATGATTGAGTGTAACAATAAACTGGTAAATATTTTCGGATTTGAAACACGTGAGCAGTTTATCTCTGAATTTGTTTCATCAGATCAGTATGTTGACCCTCAGGAGCGTCAGACATTGATTGAAGCGCTTGAGAAAAAGGGTGTCGTAAATGATTATATCGTTCAGCTTTACCGCCGGGATAAAACACGGGTCTGGGTGAGGATATCCTTTTCTTTGTATCATGATATAGATTGTATTGAGAGTGTGGTGGTTGATATTACCGAACAAAAACAGGCGGAGCAGGCGCTTAAAGAACGGGAATACGGTTTCCAGAAACTTTTTGATAATATGACAAATGCGGTTGTTGTGTATGAAGCAATTGACCAGGGACAGGATTTTGTATTTAAAGATTTAAATAATGCTGTGCAGAAGAGTGAAAGGATAAAGAAAGAAGATCTGATTGGTAAACATCTTAGTGAGATGTTTACCGGAGTCAAGGATTCCGGATTACTTGATGTTTTACAAAGAGTATATGAAACCGGCAAACCGGAATATTTGCCTGAGATGGCGTATAAAGATGAACGTCTGGGTGAAGTATGGCGTGAGAACTGGGCATACAAACTTCCCACCGGTGAAATTGTCTGTATGTATAATGATGTTACAGAAAGAAAAAAAATACAGCTGGAAACCATTCGCACTGCCAGACTTGCATCTATTGGTGAGCTTTCCGCAGGTGTTGCCCACGAGGTGAATAACCCCTTGAACGGTATTATAAATTGTGCAGAACTGTTGACAGATATACTCTCCGAACAAAGTCTGGATACAAAATGGGCAGATGCAATCATAAGAGAGAGTCAGCGAATAGCAAAAATTGTAAGAAGTCTTCTTTCTTATGCCCGGCCCAGTGATGAAGAAAAGGGGGCTTTTGTGATTAAAAATATTCTGGATGAAATGTTTCTTTTGCTGAAAAAGATGTTTGAAAAGGATTCTGTAACCTTGTCTGTTGAAATTTCTGAACATCTTTCGAAGGTGTATGTTCAGCCGCAGAAAATACAGGAAGTTTTTATGAATATAATGATCAATTCTCTTTATGCCATGAATCAGAAATTTGGTTCTGAATATAATAAAAAATGCATGGAAATCAGCACGGAAGAGGTTGAGTTAGAGAATAGAAGATATGTCAGAATTGTTTTTACTGATAATGGGATTGGTATACCGGCAGATAGTTTTGACCGAATATGTGATCCTTTTTATTCTTTGAAACCGGCTGGAGAGGCTAGTGGCCTGGGGCTGAATATATGTTATAACATTATAGAAGACCATGGTGGAAAATTGCTTATTGAAAGCAAAGATGGCCAATATACCCGGGTAATGGTTGATCTTCCCGCTGCACTGAATTAAGAATATGAAAATTTATAATTGAGGAACCATGAAAGGCAAAATACTTATAATTGATGATGAAACAATCCTGCGTGAAACCTTTAAAGAATTTCTTACGCAGGCAGGCTATGATGCTGTTACTGCCGATGGATACCAGTCAGCGCTTGATGTGATATCGAAGCAGATCCCGGACGTAATTCTGGCAGATATAATGCTTGAAAAGGGACATACCGGTATTGATATATTAAAAGAGGTAAAAAATCGAGGACTCCTTTGCCCGGTAATTATGATTACCGGGCAGCCGGGTATAGATACTGCTGCAGAGTCCGTACGTCTGGGTGCCCATGATTATCTGGCAAAGCCGGTTGAAAAAAAAGTTTTGATCAAGATAACAGAACAGGCATTACGTCACAAACTGCTGCTTAATGAAAAAAAGCGTCTGGAGTCTGATAATGAGCAATACCGTTTGCATCTGGATGCAATATTTAGAAGCGTTGAGGATGCTATTATTACAGTTAAATCCGATTTGACGATTATGGGCGCAAATAAAGCAATAGAAAATTTTATTGGTGAGAACTCCTTAAAAATAATCGGCAGGCCTTTTCCTGAAATAATAGATAAGAATCAGGCTGCATGCATAAGCGTGCTGCAAAATACTCTTGAAATGAGAAGGCCGGTGCATGATTTTAATGTTGAATGGAAAAATGCTCAAAACAGGTCTCAGTCAGTTGTTTTAAATTGTTCACCCCTTATAGACAGTAACAACACTTTTTTAGGTGCTGTACTGGTAATGCGTGATACAACAAAACTTACCAGCCTTGAAAATAGTCTAAAAGAACGCCATTCCTATCATCGTATTGTGGGTAAAAGTAGTAAAATGCAGGAGATCTATTCGCTTCTTGATGTTCTTTCTGAAACGGATTCAACCGTACTCATAGAAGGTGACAGCGGCACGGGAAAGGAATTGATCGCTGATGCTCTCCATTATAACAGCCCCCGATCACAAAATACGCTTGTCAAAGTTAACTGTTCCGCCTTATCCGACAATCTTCTTGAAAGTGAGCTTTTCGGACATGTGAAAGGTTCTTTTACCGGGGCGCTCTCTGATAAAACGGGCAGGTTTCAAATGGCTGACGGAGGAACAGTTTTTCTGGATGAAATCGGAGATATTTCTCCTGCCATACAGCTGAAGATTTTGAGATTCATACAGGAGAAGAGCTTTGAGCGGGTCGGAGAAACAAAACCAATAAAGGTTGATGTCCGTATTGTTTCTGCAACAAACCGCAGTCTTAAAAATGAGGTTGCACTCGGGCGATTTCGAGAAGATCTTTATTATCGCCTGAAAGTCGTAAAGATGGAGATCCCACCGATCTGCCAGCGGCGGGATGATATTCCACTGCTGGTGAATTATTTTCTTAAGGCTTTAAATGAAAAATTCAAGAAGCATATTGATGGTATGTCAGATGATGTCCGTAAACTTTTCATGCTGTACAGCTGGCCGGGCAATGTCCGGGAACTGGAACATGCGCTGGAACATGCATTTGTCCTTTGTCAGGGCGGAACAATTATGTGTGAACATTTGCCTTCTGAACTGCAGGAAACCATGTCCGGGCATGAAGAAATAAATGAGGAAGGATCAGAGATAACTCCTGAGAAAATACTTGCCGTGCTTCAAAAAACAGGCGGAAATAAAACAGAAGCCGCACGACTTCTGGGTATAGGCCGCCGTACTATTTATCGTAAGATCAAAGAGTATAATCTCATAGACCACATGTAGGACACCTCCCTTCGTATTAAAAGTGTGCCATGGCACACAATGTATGGCACACTACGTGTGCCATGGCACACCTCTTATCTTTCCAAGCAAACAGCTTTTCCTTTAAAAAAATTATAACTACCTGAAATAACATTAAAAAATATTTAAACTGTTTTTTTTGGTTTATGGCATGCAAGTTGTAATTGTATTTCTGAAACTAAACAAAAAAATATGGGCATAAAAAATGATTAAGCAGTTTAAACAAGATTTAATTTTAAGCAGGTTTCCTCAGGACTCAGGCCCTGTTGTTCTGGCCTGTATAAAAAAAGGATATGAATCAGAGAAAATAGTTTCAATGCTGAAACAGTTCTCTGAAGAAATGAATGATCAGATTAATGTATTTATTGCATACGAAGATTCCTGGGACATGGTGCGTAATGAACTTAAGCTTGAAGGCACACCTCTTTTTATTTTTTATTATCAAGGGAAAGAACAATGCAGGTTTTTGGGAAAAATAAAAAGTCGATATCTTCAAACAGCTATAAAGAAAATATTAAAAAGCAGCAAAAATAAGGAAAGAATATGAACAGGAAAGGTTCAGTTAAAGTTTTAAAGGTGATTATCCCTGATCTTGAGAAAAACATATTGAAGAAAGGAGATGCCGAAATGATAGAAAAAAAT
>Ga0208279_1001746_pt1 | contig 11384 bp, 14 predicted proteins | sample AntAceMetag02UKM_FD_184766 | JGI IMG/M metagenome (GOLD analysis project Ga0208279, IMG submission 184766) | Saline lake microbial communities from Ace Lake, Antarctica - Antarctic Ace Lake Metagenome 02UKM (SPAdes) (version 2) | ecosystem: Environmental > Aquatic > Non-marine Saline and... | reverse complement strand
GTCCCTTACTAAACCAAACAGCTATTTTATCTCTTTCATTAGGTTGTATTTGCATAAGCCTGATTTTACATCAGGTGGTGCATTTCGTTTGCGAACTCATCATTTGAATCAATTGGTGTATTTTTTGAGCAAATAGGGTAAAATATCAGTTGTAGAGGAAGTTCTGTCAAGTTTATTTTGAAAAGAGGTCGCTACATATTAATAATTTTTTAAAGCAATGGCAAAAAAATTGTATATTGGCGGCTTGTCTTTCGACACCACCGATGAAAGTTTAGGAGCGGCTTTCGCTCAAGCCGGAACAGTAGTTTCGGCGTTAGTTATTAAAGATAGAAACACAGGAAGATCTCGTGGTTTTGGATTCGTGGAAATGTCCACCGATGAAGAAGCTGTAAAAGCAATCGAAATGTGGGATGGAAAAGAGTTGGACGGCCGGACTGTAAAGGTCAATGAAGCCAAACCAATGACAGACAGACCACCCCGAAATAACAGCTACTCCCAAGGTGGGGGCGGCGGATTCGGTGGCGGAAGCAGATATTAATCAAAAACTAAAGATAGATTGAAATAAAAACAGGTCAACCGTAACAGGTTGGTCTGTTTTGGGGTGGCGTGATTGGAAAAATCGGACGGATTTTCGGTTTATTGGTGGCGTGATTGGATTATGCTGCCAACTATACCAACGACAAAAACAATGGGGCAGACGAAAATTCCGATGATGAAAAAGACGGCATGTAACATTTCGAACAGACGAGACAACATGGAAATGTGTTGAAAAAGAATGCTTAGGGCATAAAGAAAATTATGAAGCAGGACGCTGAGAAGAAAAGCGGTGGAAGAACTACCGGTTAATATTAAAAATTTTTTGAATTTGGGGTTGATGGCCTTGGTTTTTAAGGTTAAAAATAGCAAAATCGCACCCAAGACAAAGAAGGCGAGGGAAAAAACGGCCAAGAAAGGAAAAAGCTGGCGCTTAGTGACGGAAGGAAAAGGAATGATAATTAGACAAATTACGGCGAGGAAAAAGATTATCAGAGAATAGAGGAGAAGCTGAATTTGTTTGAGTTTAGTGGGAAAATTTTTTGTCAATACTTTTCGCATTTAACTTGATAAAAACCACGAGGGTGGTCACAGGCGGGACATTTTAGCGGAGGTTGTTTGGCGAAATGCATGTAGCCACATTCCCGACAAATCCACCAAATTTTGGTTTTCTTACTAAAGAGAGTTTTGGCCTTAACTTGTTTTAATAGTTTTTTATATCTATCCCGATGATGTCTTTCGGTAATGGCAATAGATCTCAGTCTGGCGGCGATTTTGATTAATCCTTCTTGCCGAGCAATATTGGCAAATTTGGGATACATTTGGGTATATTCATGGTTTTCTCCGGCGATGGCGGCTTTCAGGTTATCAGAAGTGTTGCCATAAACTGTAGGAGCTACGGCTTCAACCTTTATTTCGTCCAGTTTCCCTTTGGTTTTGGCCTTTAATTCTTGGATGTGTTCGAATAATCTTTTGGCGTGAGTTTTTTCCTGTTCGGCCGTTTGCAAGAAAATATCAGCAATTTGCTCAAAACCTTCTTTCCTGGCAATTTTGGCGTAGAAGGAATAACGATTTCTAGCTTGTGATTCACCAACAAAGGCCTTAGTCAGATTTATGAGTGTTTTTTCCATTGGTTTATTTTAAACGTCTTGGCTAATAAAATCAAAGTGCTGAACTGAGCCGAGATTGATAAGGCAAAAAATCTTGGTTGTATACTTTTACTTAGGTTGTGATAGAATCCTGACATGGCATATTTTAATCGAAATGATGGGCAAAATGATCGGGGAAGCTATGGTGGGGGTAGGAGAGATTTTGGGGATCGGGGAGACAGAGGCGGACGAGGCGGATCGCGAAGCGACAGAAGAATGTATCCGGCGGTATGTGATAAGTGTGGGCGGGAATGCCAAGTACCTTTTTCACCCGATGGCAGTAAGCCGGTGTATTGTTCCAATTGTTTTGAAAAGAATCGAGGCGGAGGACAAAGACGTGATAGCTTTGGCGGGGGAAGAAATTTTGACAATAAAGGAGCCGGTCAAAGCCAGAATTTAAACGGCGAGGTGTTGGCCTCGATTAACTCTAAACTAGCTCAGATTTTGGAATTGATGAGAAGGAATGAAAAACCAAGTCAGAAAATAGCAACAAAAAAGAAGAAAAAGACTAAGGTAAAAAAGGTAAAAAAATAGGTAAGTTATTGATATCGTGTTATACTACTCAGATTTAAGTTAGGCTAAGAATCTAGTCTGCCCGACCGAGTATCTTTTGATATTTATTATATTTGGGCACATTGTTCCGGCTGAGGTCGGGATTGCCGCAATTTATAGTAAATATGTATAACAACAGCTATTCGGGTGGTTTCCGAAGAAATAACAACCAACAGGGACAATCTCGTAATTTTTCCGGTCAACAAAACCGAGGGAGATTTAATAATAATAGGGGCCGATTTAACAACAACCGGAGTCGAGGATTTGCTAAAAGTAAGATCGACAGATCACTTTATATAAAAAGAGCCGAGGAATTCGTTAATATTGAAGATACTCAAACGGTAAATTCGTTTAGTGATTTTAATTTCCAACCGCAACTACTGGCAAATGTCATGGCTAAGGGTTATGTGAAACCAACTCAAATTCAGGATCAAACTATTCCTCATATTATGAATAATCGTGATGTTTTGGGATTGGCTAACACGGGTACAGGGAAGACAGCGGCCTTTGCTTTACCCCTAATTAACAAGATTTTGAATAATCCCAATGAAAGGATGATTGTTATCGCCCCGACCAGAGAATTGGCTCAACAAATAAAACAAGATTTCCGATCGTTTACGCCGGGATTAAGGGTCTACTTGGCTTTGGTTATCGGTGGAGCTTATTTGAGGGAACAAATAACCAGTGTTAAAAGAGGGCCAAATGTGATTATCGGAACTCCAGGAAGGATTATGGATCTGGGCAGGAGAGGGGTGATTGATTTTAGAACTTTGAATACAGTAGTCTTGGATGAAGTTGATCGAATGTTGGATATGGGCTTTATCAATGACATTAAATCAATTGTGGACCAAACCCCTCGCACCCGACAGACTTTGTTTTTTTCAGCCACAATAGACAGAAAAGTGGAACCTTTGATAAACATGTTTTTGACCGATCCGATTAAAATATCGGTGAAAACGGCTGATGCTTCCTCACATGTGGAACAAAACATTGTTAGGGTAGCCAGATACGCCAAAGAGCAAAAATTGCACGAGTTGATGGGATTGTCTGAATTTAAAAAAGTGTTGGTTTTTGGATCAACCCGAAGGATTGTGGAAAAATTATCGGGATCATTGAGACAAAAAGGATTTAGGGTTCAAGGGCTTCATGGCGGTAAACGACAAAATCAGCGGCAGCGAATCGTGCGTGATTTTCGTGAAAACAGAGTGAGTATTTTGGTAGCGACAGATGTGGCGGCTAGAGGACTAGATATTGCCGATATTACCCATGTAATTAACTACGATGAGCCGAATAATTACCAAGAGTATATTCACCGAATCGGCAGAACCGGCCGAGTAGACAATAAGGGATACGCTCTGACCTTTGTGGAGTAGGGTTTTAGAATAAATCGGACAGGACGATTATCCTCAATTTATCTTGCCTACCCGTTAATCCCTCCCACTGAAATAAAGATTAGTCAAGGAAAAAAGAAACAAGACTGAAAATAAATATAGAGGGAGCCAGAGAATACTAATTACGCCAAGTAGATTATTGTAATTAATAATGAATAACAAAATCATGAACAAAGCGCTGGCTTCTTTCTTCATGCATCTCAGATTTTCCGTATATCTCGGTTCTTTCGGCTTTTGTAATACCAGGCCTGTCTCCTCGATTATGTCTCTTGGGTCGTTTTGTAATTTTTTCTTCTCCTCCTGGTCCTGTTCGGACCACAAATTGTCCCGTTCTTTCTCTCCTGGCTTTGTCAACACTCACGTATAAAAGGTTATCAAAAAAAAATATTGCAGGGGTGAAATAAGTCAGGTTGGATTTTTTATGTTTTTCAGTAGCTCGTTGACAAGATCTTTCATTTCTTCTTGGGACTCTTTGTCGCCACGACCATTTACTAGTTGGATTGTTAATGTAGGGTGACTGTTTTCTTCGTCGGACAGGCGATGCTTTTCCTTAAATGAGACTCCGTACCAACCACTACCCCTCATCATAAATCCCCTTTTCATCTGACTCGCCAATCTTTTCCTTCTAAGCTCATCATCTCCGACCTCACCGTCAAGCCTCAAAAATACCTCTGCTCCCAATAAAACCAAGGCGTCGATGGAACCTCCGCGAATTTTAATCAAGTTGGGGTCAGACTGAATAACACGCCACTCATCCGTACAAAAATTGGGGCGTTCTGCTTCTGTGTCAGGCATGCTTAAACTTTATCACAATAAAATCGCGTTAAAGTTCTGATACCTATGTGGTTACTGAAGTTTGAGGACGGAGTTACTGGTTTCCATAGTCTGGGATCTAGCTAGGTGATTGGAAGTCGGATAAGAAATTTTATGTGTTTTCGTCCTTTTGGACTCATCAGTATAGATACACATCTATAAAATACATCACCACAACCACCCCAACAAAGAGACACCAAGCTCTGCGCTTGAAAAGTTTGGCAAAGTTGGTGTCCTTTTGTTTTTGGGTGGTGAGGTGTAGACCGGCCTTAGGAGGCGATGGCGAAAGTTGTTCTTGCTTTGACATATCTAACGCGAGTGAAAGTTAGTTTTCGTCGCCACCATTTCCGATGAACCTGGAGGACATCCCCATTTGGCAACAAGATGAAGCCTTTCCTTCTGGCCTCTTCCTCGTTCACCATGTAGTCTATTCCTTCAAATCGGATGTGAAGCATTTGGCTCTCCTTTTTGTGAATTTATGAAAGTTCTGTTTGTTAGCTACAACTATCGGAAGTGGACAGAGATGCTGAGTGGAGCAACCAACGGTCGGGCTCTTTTGTTTTCGGAATCCGGCGATAGGCCCGAGGGGCATCGAATTTCTTCCGACGAAGGTGGCAGTTCACCAAGGAACAGTTCCGGCAAGGCGGTATCAGATAGAAAAGTATTTCTCTAATAGCTAGAAGCGCTTGTTTACACTTCACTTGTCGTTCTCCTTTGTTAAGTTAAGGTTCTTACTTTCGATAGGATTATCGAATCATTAGTATTTTATCTTAGATAATATAGATAAGTCAATATTATGGGATGTTTTCGTCCTTTTGGACTCATCAGTTCCAACACACATTGGAAAAACTTCTGATACGGCTCCGAGGGGGCTTGTGCGCAATTACTTGCACATTTCGCCCCCTATGTTGGAGACCGTATTACTCGACAACTTTGTCGAGATTTAATCTAAAAAGTATTCTGTTGGGCTGTTGCCTCACTACCTGGTGTTGGGCGTCGGAAAGGTGATACTAGGAGCGCTTTGGGCACCTTCGTCCGCCTGGAAATACGGGTAGCGGTTGGCATTAAATCCGAAAATCGTGGCGAAGAGAACGGCGGGGAAACGTCGTGTAGCCATACGATAGGCAGTAACGCTGTTATTGTAGTCACGCCGAGCATTGGATACCCTATTCTCACCGCCCTCAAGTTGGACCATCAGATCTGAAATCAAGTCGCCGCTGAACATCTCAGGATTGTCAGCGGTGAAAGCGATCGCGTTGATCAGTGCTTGATCAAAGTTAGCAATCGACTCTTCCAGCTTTCGAGCGTCTTCTCCTTCTGGAATGATTGGCTGCCCATATTCATCTTTCTTAAAGGTGCCCGATAGGGCAGCAGCTTGATCACGCAATACTTTGAAAACGGCTATTTCCTCTTGCATACCAGCGCTTGCGCTGGCAACCAACTGCTCTGCCACGTCTGAGCGACGCTGATACTGAGTTTGGACCTGTGACCACTGGTTCTTGGCGCTCTCGTCCTGGGTCACTAAGTTGTTGTAACCACCTATGAAGATCGAGGCTACGAAACAGAGTACTAACACACATGCTATCGCGACCGTAATGAGATTTCGTGTTCCCTTGTTCATGTTTTGATTCCTCCTAGAATCCTGTACTTGAGCCGCCCCCACCAGAGGAGCCGCCACCAAAATCACTTCCGCCTGAACTACTGTCACTGCCAGAATCGGAGCTCGAACCGGAGTAACCGCTGCCGCCACTGCTACTGAGATCGATACCAAGCCAAGCGCAAAGTAGAATGACCAAGATAAACAAGACGACGACCACCGCCAGAATGGCGAACAATGTTCCTAGTGAAATATCTTCTGCCGATTCTGGTTCTGGAAAGTCGAGTTCTTGACCTCTCAAGTGCAAATCATAGGCATCAATTGTTGCCATGAGAGCGACATCGGGTCCTTCCGGGTACTTGGCAACGAAGTACTTTTTGGCAATCTTACTCGTAAGCAAGTCGGGGACATCTCCTTCAAGGCCATAGCCCACTTCCTGCTCGAAAGTTCGGCTATCTTTGTCACCATCACACCAGCAAACGAGCAAAAGAAGGCCGTTGTTGCTCTCTTTTTGACCAATACCCCATGATCGGAAAAGGGCGTTTCGAAAAGCTTGATGGTCATCACCACAGTCGTTAAGAGTGACAACGGCGATCTCAACAGTGGTATCCTGTTCCAGTTTCTGAAGCTTTATATTGATCTGATTGATCTGGTCAGCAGACAACCATCCGAGAGTATCCAGAACATAGCCACCATCTGTGGGAGGATCTGGAATTGGAGGTTGTGCTTGTACAGCAATGTTTCCGATAGACAAAACTAGTGCCAGTAGGATAGCCGCAAATACAATCTTCCTCAGCATGTGTTTCCTTCCTTTCCGCTCGTGGTTACGAGCTGATTTTTGACGACTTACTTGATCTTGTCCTGTGTCTTCCGCCTCCTTTCTGTCTGAATTGAATACTTTTTGGAATGTTAATGAGCGTAATAAGTTAACAAAATGAGCACCGATTGTGATACTTTCTTGTTAATCTTACTATCGGATAGGAATTATACAGAAAAACTGTCTTAAATTCAATATTATGAGATGTTTTAATTTGGCGGGGGAGGGAGACAAATTCTTGAAAGACTAAGGGATTTGGCTATTCGTAACTAGTTCGACGGACGGGATTGTTGATGATACTTTTTAATATAATAAATTTTATGAAAGAAAGATGGACAGAGGGATTGGTTAAGATATGTCCTTTTAGGTGTGTATACCCTGCTTTTTTAGATCACATTTCACCTATTGAAATCACTTCCGAACAAGTTATGGGGAGGGTGTTGGTTATCGGTCAAGCTAGTGCTTTTCCTGAAAAGACACTTATTTGTACTACTGAGTCTCGTTATCAAGAATTAAGGTCGGAAGTTGATACTGTTTATTGTTGCGACACCACTTATCCATCTTCCCCAGAGACTCATCTGAATGCCCGTTGTGTGAACACTGTTTCTTATGGTGAAATTCCAGAATCCGAACCCGGTACTGTTTGTTACGAACTCAGTTCTTGTTATGAATTTTTACCAAGAGTAAAGACAGATTTCTTCGATACTGTTTTAATGTTTAGAGTTGTTGATATGGGGACACAGATAGGAGAGCAGGGGCGGATACCTCATTTGTTCCGGTGGACAATTCCCATTAACTGCTCCTGAAAATTTTTACCATCCACTTAATTTGAGGGGTTCGGTACGGTTAGCAAATCACAGTGATGGATTCCTTTTTAGCCAAAATATGGGAGTGGTTTTGCAAAAATGACATATAGGGGTTTAGATTTTTAAAGTCTTTTTAGAGAGTCTTGGATATAGGTAAAACAGAAAAACTTTTGGTTTCAACTGCGGCTTAACTCCTACTTGCTTTGAGCAATGACTCGCTTGGCTTCTGTGAGAAGACGAACACCAGGGTAACTTATTTCGAAACCAGGGTCTAGACTTGTGAACCTACGCCGAGAAATATGCCTTTCAATCGAGGCTTGATTTGTGGAGTCTGGACTTTCTCCAAACTGTTTCAGGTAACTGGCAAGAAAATTGACGATAGCAGTAGAACTCATTGATTTGTCGTTGAAATATGATAATCCAATTATATTTACAGGGAAAAGAATGGCCATTATGGTTTGGCAAATATCTTTTTGGATATCTTTAAGGGTGGTAGGAGGGTCTTTTTCAAGGATGGGCCTGACACTGTCCAGGTCCACTAAGCAAGCTGCCATTGTCCAGTTGTGTTGAGTCGGAAACCCATGGTATAGGCCAAGAGAATGAAATTTAAATAGATATTCACCTATTTTTGTCGGTAAAATTTTTGACAAAAATTCAACTTGATCATCAGTACTGGTAGCCGATAATTCTCTGGCTCGGGAACTTTTAGGCTTTCTTCTCAAGGAGATGTTATGATAACGAAATATTTTTTCAAAAAATTCTCGAACGGCAGAGGAGGTGGAAATTAGTCTTAGGTCTTGTAGTCTTTCGCCTATGGGCATATCTCTTTCTATGGCCACGAAGGTCTCTTTTGTAAGTGAGTCTTTGACTCGTTCTAAAAACCCCGGTTCTTTTTCCTCCCGCTTTTTGAAACTTTCAGGCCATTCTTCTAATGCTTTTTGCTTCCACTCTTTAATAGATATTACTTTTCCAGAGAAGGGAACTTTTTCTACTTTTTTTGCCTGAATAACTCTCTCTGTCGGCAAACCATGAGACCGCATAAGCCTTGAGGCCGCTAGAGTTCTCTTGAGATATGAGATTCTCATTAGTCCCTTAACGCAAAAGCCTTGGCGATAACTTGGGTGCAGGTATAGAGAAGGAGTTGTATGAGGAAAACCCTTAATCCCTCTTTCAAACATAAGGTTTCCATAAGGATCGGCCCAAAAAACTTTTCCGCTTTCTGGAAAAGGAGACGAACGACCATGGATTGAGTCTTCTTGATAGATCAGTCGAGAAGGGTCACTGCTCTTCTTGGAGAATGGAAATACTTCATCTTGACGAGGAAAAACGGACTTTCTACTCAATAATCTTGACGCTGGTTTTTCAGACAGACCCGGTTCGGGCATAATTAATAATATACAATACTTGACTACAATCTCAAATATCTTCTCACGGTCTATTTTGCTGACTAGTTTGCTGACTGGAACGATCTTCCAGGGGCCCACCATAGGCGGGTAAACGGGCAGGTTTTTGAACTTCTGGGGTTATTTAAACTCCTGTGTGGGCGTGAGTGTTTTGTTTTATTTAATTTTTTCTAAAACCCAGTTGAGGATTTTGATTTGTTTTTCGACAATTTCTTTTTGCCAGTCTAATTCCTCCTGAAGTTTTTGAGCCTGGGAAGAATCTTCATCCCAACCCTCATCTTCGAGACGGGTTTCAAATTCTTCCTGCATGTCTTCAATTTCGGATTCTAATTCTTGAATTTTGGCAGTAATGTCTTTTTGAGTTTTCATAAATTTATTGACCCATTAAGGAGACTGACCTTTTAACGTGAGAAACTATTAATTTGGAACCATCTTTTTGACCAGTGACTTCAATGCCGGTGCCAACTTCATAGTACATGGGAGTACAAGAAGTCTCACCCTGGCCAAAGTCGCAAAGACTGGAGTCGGTAAAAATTAATTCAAAAGTGGCGGCGGGAGCACCGGTGGCGGCATCATCGTAAATAAGTGTCCAGGGATTGCCATCACCGATGAGAACGCCACTGATGGAAAAACCGGACTCTGGCTCGGAAGGTTGATCGACATCGGCAGGCGGAAGATCCTGGACAACAGCTTGATTGCCGGACGGAAGATTTTGATCCGGTTGAACCTCGGGTTGGTCAACGACTTGTTGGCCGGAAGCAGTGGATTGCTCTGAAACAGTGGTAATTTTACTTTTGTCTTTGGAACGGAAAAATAGAAAAAGTCCTAAATTAACGAAAATGATTATGCCGATAATGATAAAAACTTTTTTGTTTCTCATAATTTTTTTTCCGTCAGAGGCGGACTAAAGAATTTTTAATTAGGACAGGGACCAATAGTATAGCCCAGATTGTAAAAGGTGGTGCCGCGTAATCCTTTTTGGCCGCTTTGATCGAAATCGGCGCAGAATTGGCAGGCATCGGGGTATTCTTGACGAGAATCTGTCATTTCATTGTTGTCATAAACCAGGCGAATATGACCGCAGACAATTTGCTTGTCATTCCAATTATCGCACCTTCCCGGGGGCAGGCTATAGGGATATTGTTTTTTTTCTTCAAAAGTCAGATACATACCCTGGGAGCACTTGTAAATCCCCCCTTGGGGTGTTGGTTCGGGTTTTCTAAAATTTAGCGTGGTCAAAAAGCAATCGGCAAGTTGTTCGTTGGCGGTTTTTAATTCCGGTGTAATGTAATAACTTAAGGATATCAGGTAATAATTTTTGCCTTCTTTGAAGGAATACATAATGTTGCGATGCGGGCCACCGGGCATTTGGGGTTCGTCAAGATATTTTTCGGCTTGGCGATCTAAGATTTCTGTTTGGCTGGTTGTTTGAGTGCCAGTGCTGTTTTCAAACCAACGACCGTAATTTTCGTCGGTTTTAAGATCGGTAGTAGAAGCGATAACATCAAAAAATGAGTGCTGGGTATTATGATCTAAAAGACTAGCCGAGTCGGTGGTGGAAACCAGGGAAAGGCGAGTTTGATAAATTTTGTCGGAGGTATAGGCTGATTGAATATCCCAACCGGGCGGATATTTAGCTTCAAATTCAAAGTTATCGGAGTAGTAATTGTGCCAGTTGGTGGTATCACAGGTAAAATCGGTGGGGGCGGGGGCAGAGGGAGCATCTTGGGATGAACCCCGACCGGAGGAGGATCTGGTGCCGGCCAAATTAATATTAATATAGTAGTCACCAATGTCTTTGGTAATTTTTCTGGGATTAGAACCGGTTTGATCGGAGGGCAAATTTATGCCCGGTTCAATAAAGCTTACCTCCACCGTACTTCTAGTTTGAAGAAAGGAGTAATGAGTGCTAAACATACCATCGACAATGACAGCATCGTGAACTAAATTATCATCCTCAAAACGAAGATAACCCTGAGGTCGATTAATAGTGCCAAAAAAGCCGAGAGGTGGGTTGGTGTTGGGCATTAGGGGCTGGCCATCCTGGTAGGGGTAGAAGAAATCTTGGGAGGCAAAGTCGGGCACATAAATGTGGAATCTGGCTGCAAAAGAATTATTTTGATTAGGCAGAGAATTTAGATGAGCAATCCCGGATGTGTCGGTAGTGATTTGTTGTGACCAAAATTGGGAGCCTTGTTGATCAAAAGCACTAATGGTAACGGTTTTGTTGGAGATATTGATTTTACTGCCATTATTTTTGACTTGGACCAATTTGATATCCAAACCGACAGAAGAAGAGGAGTAAGTATCCGGAAGGGGAATA
>Ga0208279_1001742_pt1 | contig 11403 bp, 14 predicted proteins | sample AntAceMetag02UKM_FD_184766 | JGI IMG/M metagenome (GOLD analysis project Ga0208279, IMG submission 184766) | Saline lake microbial communities from Ace Lake, Antarctica - Antarctic Ace Lake Metagenome 02UKM (SPAdes) (version 2) | ecosystem: Environmental > Aquatic > Non-marine Saline and... | reverse complement strand
AACGAAATCTTCCAGCAATTTAATAGGTAGATTATCTATACAGTAAAAGCCACAATCTTCCAAAGTATCAAGGGCAATACTCTTTCCTGAACCTGAGAGTCCGGTCAAAATCAATAATTTCATAGTGTTAGCGTTTTACACTAAACGTTAGAACAAACAACGAAGAATTTTAAAGCTATTTTCTTCGTTGTTTAGTTGCTGATTATTAGCGATGTGATTGTACTTTTTCTTTATGCTTAATAATTTGACGATCTAATTTGCCTACCATATTATCAATGGCAGCATACATATCTTCCTGAACATCATCGGCAAACAGTGTAGCGCCACTAATTTGCACCGTTGCTTCTGCTTTTTGCTCTAGCTTTTCCACTGTTAAAATAACGTGTATATCAGTAACATGATCAAAATGGCGTTTTAACTTACTGATTTTATCTTCTACATGTTGCTTCATTGCGTCTGTGACTTCAACGTGACGACCTGTTACGTTAACTTGCATATACTTATCTCCTGATTGTATTAAAAAAAATGATAATCATTATACTACTTTCTTACAAAAGTCGCTTTCTTTGACTTGATGGTGGTATAGATATTGCCTCGCGATACTTAGCAATTGTACGCCGTGCAACATTAATTCCTTTTTCTTTTAGTAATTCCGCCATTTTGTTATCACTTAGCGGTTTTACCGGATTTTCATGACTGACTAATTCCTTAATAAACGCCCGTATAGCCGTTGCAGAGCATTCTCCACCCTCTTCGGTCGAAACATGGCTGGAAAAGAAATACTTAAACTCAATCACACCATTGGGTAAATGCATATATTTCTGCGAGGTAACCCGTGAAATCGTGGATTCATGTAACTCTAATTCTTCTGCAATATCTCTTAACACCATGGGCTTCATGGCAATTGCGCCATGCTCAAGAAACTCAGTCTGCCTTTTAATAATACTTCGTCCTACACGTAACAAAGTATCGTTGCGACTGTGTAAGCTTTTAATAAACCAGCGAGCTTCCTGCAAATGCTCTTTCATACTGACATTGTCTTTACTATTGTCGGCCCGCTTTATCATGCTTGAATAAAAAGGGTTCACTCTTAGCTTAGGAGCAATATCAGGATTTAATTCAACCTGCCATTTGCCATTCACTTTGCTGACAAATAAATCTGGAATAACATATTCAGATTCTCCTTCATCAATAGCCCGTCCCGGAATAGGATCCAGGGAGCGAATTAGAGCTATCGTTTCTGTTAGCTTAGGTTCGGAAATGGCTAAACGCTTTAACAATTTAGCAATATCCTGAGCGGCCAACAAATCCAGGTGATGCTTGACTAGTTCCATAGCCTCCGCTCTAAAAGGCGTGTCTTCAGGCAATTGTCGTAATTGTATATATAAACAATCCTTTAATCCTTCAGCTGCCACACCGGGAGGATCAAATTGCTGCACCCTATGCAATACCGCATAAAACTCATCTTCTTCAAGGTCCTCAATTTGCTCGCTTAAGCCTTGATAAATATCAGCACCAGGATTACTTAAATAACCTTCAATATTAACGGCATCGATAACAGCCATAACGATGGCCCGGTCCTTTTCAGTAAAGGGGATCAATTCCATTTGCCACAATAAATGGTCTTGCAAACTGATCGACTTACTACGTTGCACTTCAAAATCAGGCATGTCACCTGCGGGTGCAGATGCCGTACCCATTTGCACAGAATCAAATACATCTTCCCAGGAACTATCGGTAGGCAACTCATCCGGTATGTCTGTTTGCGATCCTTCACTGCTCACTCGATCTGTAGTATCCACTTTATTTTCTACAACATTCTGCTCATTCAAGGATGACTGCTCATCCTCAATGACTTCGAGCATCATATTTGAATCTAATGCTTGCTGGATTTCTTGTTGTAAATCCAAAGTAGACAACTGCAACAACTTGATCGCCTGCTGCAATTGTGGCGTCATCGATAGTTGCTGCCCCATGCTGAGTTGCAAAGACTGCTTCATTTAACTCCTCCCAATAAGAGACAACAACAAAAGAATTTCGTCATAATCAAAGACTAAAATTCTCACCCAGATAAACACGTCTTACTTCTTCATTTTCGACTATGTCAGTGGATGTACCTTCGGCAATCACCTGACCAGCATTTAAAATATAAGCTCTATCACAAATTCCTAGTGTCTCTCGCACATTATGCTCGGTAATTAGCACACCAATATTTCTATCTTTTAAATGTGCAATAATTTTCTGGATTTCAATCACGGAAATTGGATCTACACCAGCAAATGGCTCATCCAGTAGAATAAATTCAGGATCGGTTGCCAGAGCTCGGGCTATCTCAACCCTACGCCGCTCACCACCCGACAAACCCATACCTATATTATTTCGAATATGCGAGATACTAAATTCATCGAGTAATTCATCAATAATCAGTTCAATCTGCCCCTCGTTTAGTCCTTTTCTAAGTTCTAGTACTGCACGTAAATTATCGCTAACACTCAGCTTTCTAAACACAGAAGCTTCTTGAGGCAAGTAGCCTATACCCAGTCTAGCGCGTATATGCATAGGAAAATGAGTTATCTCCTGCTGATCATAAAAAATGTGTCCGGCGTCAGCCTTGACTAAACCTACCAGCATATAAAAACTGGTCGTTTTTCCTGCACCATTTGGCCCAAGCAAACCAACAATTTCGTTACTCGCCAGGTGAAAAGAAACATCATTCACGACCTTACGCTTAGCGTAGGTTTTCCCAATATTTTTTGCTGCTAAAATTGCCACTACTGCTCGCTTGCCCCATTTTTAGGTTGCAAAATCACATGTACACGCTTATCAGCAGAACTACTGTCACCCGCCTTAACTACTTCGCTGATTCGGTCATATTCTATTCTTTCACTCGCTGTACTGTTACCCCCCTGCCATACTACTGCGTCCTCAATCATAATCAATAACTGAGTTTCCGGGTAATATTCAGCCGTTAACGCATTACCATGTACATCTTCTTTGTCTTCTTCTGGTGTTTGCTTAAATTTTACGGGTTCCCCTGTTGCCACAAGTTTCTGTATTTCCCTATTGGTCATATACACTACAACTTTATCCGCATCTATACGCATACTACCCTGGATAACAATAACTTCACCAGTATAGATACTCACACCTTTTTTATCGTCGTAAAAACCAGAATTTGATTCAATGCTAACAGGTTGATGCGCATCGCCTTCTAAAGCAATTGCCCAAGGACCATATGCCAAATTTAAAACCAAAAATCCTGCCAATAGCCATTTACTAATACTCATGCAAGCCTTTAATATTCGCCAATAATTTTATATACAGAGGATCTTGATAAAATAACTCCATCCCCACACCAGATATTCTATCCAGACCACTCACTAATTCAGCCCAATCGTCAGTTTCCGCATAATTCTGATCGGGTAAAACACGCAAGTTGGTGGTTTTTATATTCACCTCGCGCACACCTTCAGCCGCAGCGCGATCAATAAAAACCTGGCCGTTCATAAATATTTTTTTTCCGTCAGCTGAGATATGTCCGGCTTTAGAACGAATTACCCAGGGAGGCGCGTCTTTTTTATACACTATCATTTCGGGGCTGGTAAGGTCAGTTCCTATATCACCATTATAATTAGCCGCAAAATCGGCTGTTAGTTTGTTATCAGTCAGGCCAAATTCATTCATCTGTATTTTACTATAGCCCAGAGCAAAATATTCGGCATTATGATCCATCGTTATCGGTCTTATCGCTATCTCTTGATCAGGTGCATAATTAACTGCCCACATTGAGATCAAGAAAATCAATAATAAGAAAAAAAAGTTTTTACATTGCTCGGCAAACATTATATTTTTTTAAATGACTCAACCAGACTACCCATTTTTCCTTGCGCCTGTAATATAAAATCACAAACTTCTCGTACAGCCCCCTGGCCACCAGCCAAGCGAGTTTGCCAATCTACATAAGGTAAAATATACTCACTTGCATCCTGCACAGCAATAGCCAGACCAACCTGAATCAATACCGGTAAATCTATTAAATCATCACCAACATGGGCTGTCTCCTCAGGCGTACATCCGACTTCAGTGATTATCTCTTTAAACGCCTTACCCTTATCAGTCTGCCCTAGATATACCAAACTGATACCCAGCATTTCCATTCTTAAAGCGACGGGTTTGGATGCTCTACCTGAAATTATCGCAACCTGAACACCAGATTGTTGTAATAGCTTAATACCTAGACCATCACGCACATTAAATGCTTTGTATTCTCTGCCCTGGTCATCAAAAAACAGCTTTGCATCAGTTAAAACACCATCTACATCCAAAATTAATAGTTTAATATTTTTTGCTTTTTCGATTCTATTTTGCATTTTAGACTATTCCTGCGTGAATTAAATCGTGCATATTCAACGCACCAGTCACTTGATTGGCGGCATCAACAACGATCAATGCGTTAATTTTATTTTGCTCCATGACGTACATCGCTTCAGCCGCTAAAATATCCTGACCGATCACCCGACAATTAACTGTTATTACCTCTAACAATGATGCCTCATTAACATCAATAGCTTTTTCCAGTAGTCGGCGCACATCGCCATCGGTAAAAATACCTGCCAGTTGTCCATTATGATCAACTACAGCAGTCATACCCAGTTTTTTTGCCGTCATCTCAACTAAAGCATCCATAATACTATCATCTTGATGCACTATGGGTAATTGTTCACCAGTATGCATAATATCCCTTACCAAAACCAGCAAACGTTTGCCCAGGCTTCCCCCGGGGTGCGACAAAGCAAAATCATCACGCGTAAATCCATGTAGAGTCATCAAGGTAACCGCCAGTGCGTCACCCATCACTAAAGCAGCGGTGGTGCTCGCAGTCGGCGCAAGCCCTAAAGAGCAAGCCTCCTGCTCTACCTCATTACTCAAATGAGCCGAAGAAAATTTGGCCAAAGTGGATCCTGCTCTCCCGGTTATGGCAATCATCGGCACCGCTAAACGCTTAATAATGGGCAGCAGAGTTAAAATCTCGGCTGTTTCTCCCGAATTTGACAAAGCCAGCACCACATCTTGCCGGGTAATCATACCTAAATCACCATGGCTCGCTTCCCCCGGATGCACAAAAAAAGCAGGTGTTCCGGTACTTGCAAGAGTAGCTGCAATTTTTCCGGCAATATGTCCCGACTTACCCATTCCAGTAACGACCACTCGTCCTTTACAAGCGGCAATAATATGACAGGCCTGCACAAAATTATCATCCAGCTTAGATAACAGGCCATGCACTGCTTGCGCCTCCAGGGCAATGACTTCTGTTGCAACTTGTATCAACTGAGCATCTTTCATAAGTAATTACTTAAATAATACTTTGATAAATCGTCCACTGGTAAAACAAATACGCAGATAACAAACCACCACCTTCCCAACGATTAATATTACCCGCCCTGGAAAGACCTACGCCCAATACAAATAACACCGCTGTAAAGGCTAGCAATACCGGAAAATCACGGCTGATAACACTAGCGTCCACCGGTCCAGGTGCAATCAATGCTGGCAAGGAAAAAACTGCCAATAGATTATACACATTCGAGCCTATGACATTACCCACGGCTAAATCATCCTCACCTTTAAGCACGCTACCTATCGATGCAGCCAGCTCTGGCAAACTTGTGCCCAATGCAACAATAGTCAGGCCTATCACCAGATCACTGACACCCATCATATGCGCTATATTCACTGCTGCCCAAACTAAAACCTTGGAACTGATCAATAACCCCAACAAACCAACCACAAAAAATATCCACGCCTTATAATTTGGCATTGCTTCTGGTACTTCTGCTGCCAATTCTTTAGCTAAAATATCCTTTTTGCGCTCAGCCATTGCGGAATGTATCAACCAATATAAAAACGCCACTAAGCCTAATAGCATTAACACACCATCCAAAACACTTAAGCCATCTAAAGTTAAACCATAACAGGCTATGCTAATTAACATTAAAACGGGTAACTCACGCTTTAATAGTCTCGAATGAAAAGCCAGAGGAGCTATCAATGCAGTAGCGCCAAGAATTAAACCCATATTGGCTATATTAGAACCAATGGCGTTACCTACCGCCAAGCCGGAGTTTCCCTGAAATGAAGCCAGTGCAGAAACCATGATTTCTGGAGCAGAAGTGCCTAAACCGACGATAGTTAAGCCTATCAACAAAGGCGAAACACCGAAGTTTCGGGCTATTGAAGATGCGCCATCGACAAACCAGTCTGCAGCATAGACTAGAACGACTAAACCTAGCGCCAAAGCAAGAACATCAATTAGCATAATTTATTGTTGGTTCAAAAATTGCTTATTGTCCCATAAAAATCAGGAACCATGCCAATAAAAACATAAACTTGTCATTATTTAACTGTGACATAGCAAGAAAAGATAAACCAATGTAAAAACTAATTAGGTAAAATCAAGATCTTAACTATACTTGCTAACTCACACTAGTTAAATAAGGAAAGTAAAAATGAAAAAGTTATTAATATTATTAATGTTATTGTCGTTTAGCGTGTTCGCTGATCCAGTAGATATTAATAAGGCAAGTGCGCAGGAAATCGCAGCCTCGTTAAATGGAATCGGGGATAAAAAAGCTGAAGAAATCGTTAAATATCGCGAGAAACATGGTGATTTTAAAAATATAGATGAACTAAGTAATGTAAAAGGAATTGGTATGAAAACACTTGAAAAAAACAAGAATAATATCAAATTAAAATCACAGCAAAAGGCTAAGGCTAAATCCAAAGAAAAGAAATCCAAGAAGTAACTTCAATGCGAAGGCAGACTCTAAGACACTGAGATAAATAAAACGACTCAGGGCCTTAGAGGATGCACTAACTTAAATCCTGCATGGAAGTATAAAAAGTATAAATCAACCTGATTAGGAATGAATACACTACATCTCATGGTGTGGGCGGGCAGGCTGCACAATACCGACGCGACATCCTACTCCCAACAAATAAGCTGTTTATGTTATTTTTAGCAAAAAAATAAAGCGGAAAAGACAATACTCGAAAGGACTTAATTAATAACTAAAGTTTCAGGCTTCAAACTTAAACAATAAGTACATAACACGTTGAAAAAAATACATCATAAATTGAATAATATTGCTCGCATCAAAAAATATGATCTGAGTGCAACCGAAGTAATGACGTTTATTCAGGAGGAAATCCTCTGATTCTGTATTTTAGCGATTCAAGAACACTAAGTAGTTACAAAACGATAACTATTATTTTGCTATGGTAAAATAATATCTTGTCCTATCTGGCAGCACCAACTCAGGATAAAAAATAGCTGTAAACACCTGCTTGCACTATAATAAAGAGCTTTCTGGAGCGCTTATAAAACCTTTACCATGATTTCCATCCGCAACTTGACTTTCTCCCGTGGCAACAGAAAAATTTTTGACAACATCTCGCTGGAAATTGAGCCTCATAAAATCACTGCGATAATGGGACCTAGTGGTACCGGTAAAACTACTTTATTAAAACTGATTGCCGGGCAGCTTAAACCTGATAGCGGTACGATATTAATTAATCAACAAAACGTACATCAACTTTCACGCACCGCTTTATACAAATTACGAAAAAAAATGGGTATGCTATTTCAAAGTGGCGCCTTATTAACTGATATGTCCGTGTACGATAATATTGCCTTTCCTATCAGAGAACACACACAACTCCCCGAATCTATGGTTCGTACGTTAGTTTTAATCAAGCTTAATGCCGTTGGCTTGCGCGGAGCACGGCACTTAATGCCCAATGAACTCTCTGGAGGCATGGCAAGAAGAGTGGCGATGGCAAGGGCCCTGGCACTAGACCCTGAAATGATCATGTATGACGAACCATTTACCGGACAAGATCCTATTTCCCTCGGTGTGCTAGTTAAACTTATTCAAACATTAAACCAAACTTTGCACTTAACCAGCATTGTTGTTTCTCATGATGTTCAGGAAACAGCTTCTATTGCGGATTATATTTACCTTATATCAGAGGGCAAGATTGCCGGCCAAGGCACTCCTGAAGAACTTTATAATACTGACTCAGACTGGGTTGATCAATTTATGCAAGGCAAGGCCGATGGCCCCGTTCCATTTCATTACCCCGCAAACGACTTTACTACTGACCTGCTCGCGTGTAATCCTGCACTATGAAGTTACTCCAGACCATCGGTCAATCTAGTTTAAAATTTCTGGCAAAATTAGGTCGGAGTAGTTTATTTCTGATCTCTATTTTAACCGGTTTAGCATATACATTAAGCAGGCCAAATTTGCTAATTAAACAGCTCTATAGCATCGGTGTACTTACTTTTTGGCTAATTGCTATTTCCGGATTGTTTGTCGGCATGGTGCTTGGTTTACAAGGCGTCTATACCTTATCTACCTTTGGAGCCGAATCTTCACTGGGTATTATGGTAGCGGCTTCATTAGTCAGAGAATTGGGCCCTGTGGTTAGCGCCTTATTATTTGCCGGACGTGCTGGTTCAGCGTTAACCGCTGAGATTGGTTTAATGAAAGCAACTGATCAGCTTTCAGCGATGGAAATGATGGCCATAGACCCACTAAAATATATTATTGCACCCCGTTTTTTTGCCGGATTTATATCGCTTCCATTATTAGCCGCTTTATTTAGTGCTGTGGGGGTTTTAGGCGGGTACCTGGCCGGCGTAGAATTATTAAGTGTTGATTCTGGTTCTTATTGGTCGCAAATGCAAAGCACGATTGATTTTCACGATGACATTATTAATGGCATTATCAAAAGCATTATTTTTGCCTGGCTGGTTTCATGGATTGCCTTATTTGAAGGTTATGATGCCCTCCCTACCTCTGCTGGCATTAGTCGTGCTACTACCCGCACCGTAGTCAACTCGGCTTTTGCCATTCTGCTATTTGACTTTTTATTAACTGCCCTTATGTATGGAGAGCCCTAAACATGCCGTGCAAATCCATAGAAATTTTAGTTGGTCTATTTGTTAGCCTGTGTATTGCTGCAATTTTCTTTCTTGCTCTGCAAGTTAGTAATTTTAGTGCTTTGCAAGATAATGGCAGTTATACACTAATTGCACATTTTGAAAATGTCGGCGGCCTTAAAAGTAAAGCCTTGGTGTCTATGGCAGGCGTTCCTATAGGTCGTGTTGCCGATATTAGTTTCGACCCTGATAATTATGACGCACTGGTTAAGCTGCGTATCGATGCACGCTATAATAAAATGCCTAGTGACACCTCGGCAAGCATTTTAACCTCAGGCCTGCTCGGTGATAAATACATCGGCTTAACCCCCGGCGGATTAAATGAATTTTTACAAGAAGGTGATACCATAGAGCTCACACAATCAGCACTGGTGCTGGAGCGAATGATTAGCCAATTTTTGTTTAATTCATCGGATAAAGACAAATAAACCGATGCCAAGCATAGAATTAATATCCTCTTCAAAGGATAATTATATTATTAAGGGTGACTTAACTTTCGGCACTATTAATAAACAAACAATGAAAGTTTTAAACTTTCAGCCAAGCGCTTCGATAATCAACGTAGACTTTCAGCAGCTTGGTGAAATTGATAGCGCTGGTTTAGCTTTACTTATAGAATGGATAAAATTTTCCCGCGCATATCAAATAGAACTAAGATTTGAACATATCCCTGCACAGCTATCTGCCTTGGCAAAGCTTAGCGATATATCCGAAATCGACTTATTTACACTCAAGAATAAATAAAACACCATGGATAAATTACTCATTACTGGCGGTAAACAACTGACTGGTAAATTGACCGTTTCGGGAGCAAAGAATGCTGCACTCCCGATTTTAGCGGCAACCTTGCTCAGCGATACGCCTGTTTTGATTGGTAACATCCCGCATTTACATGATATTACGACGACCATGGAATTACTAGGCTGTATGGGCGTAGAGTTATCCGTAGATGAAAAACTGAATATTGAAGTAAATAGCTCCACCATTAATAAACTTGAAGCCCCTTATGAGCTAGTGCGTACCATGCGTTCATCAATTTTAGTTCTAGGCCCATTATTAGCGCGTTTTGGTCAGGCCGATGTTTCACTTCCTGGCGGTTGTGCTATTGGAGCTCGCCCAGTTGACATTCACATAAATGGTCTGGAAAAAATGGGTGCTGATATTAAAGTTGAAAATGGTTATATTCATGCCAAAGCAAAGCGCTTAAAAGGTTGCCGTCTGGTGTTAGAGCAAGTCACTGTAACCGGCACCGAAAACTTGTTAATGGCAGCCACACTGGCCGAAGGTAAAACCATTATTGAAAATGCTGCTCGCGAACCCGAAGTTAACGACCTAGCGCAATTCCTTAATAAAATGGGCGCAAAAATCACCGGCATAGGTACAGATATTTTAGAAATTGAAGGCGTTGAGCGCTTAGGTGTAGAAGGTTTGCATTACAATGTCTTACCTGACCGCATTGAAGCAGGGACTTATTTAGTTGCTGCCGCAATGACCCGGGGACAAATTAGACTCAATAAAGTTCAGCCAAAATTATTGGAAGCAGTGCTCGACAAACTTAGCGAAGCAGGCGCAAAAATCACCACCGGTACAGACTGGATTGAACTGGATATGCAGGGCAAACGGCCTAAAGCGGTATCAATTCGTACCGCCCCCTTCCCTGCTTTTCCAACTGATATGCAGGCACAGTTTACGGCAATGAACGCAATTGCAGATGGTGTTAGTACCATCACCGAAACTGTTTTCGAAAATCGTTTTATGCATGTGCAGGAAATGCAACGCATGGGAGCCAACATCAAACTAGAGTCCAATACAGCAATTTGCACAGGCGTAGACAACCTAACTGCCGCTCCGGTAATGGCAACAGATTTGCGTGCTTCAGCTAGCCTGGTACTTGCAGGCTTAGTTGCTGAAGGCGAAACACTAGTTGATCGTATCTACCATATTGACCGGGGTTATGATCATATTGAAGAAAAACTTTCCCAGCTCGGCGCGACCATTCGCCGCATCCCAAGATAACACAGGCTTTTATTCATGTTAACTATCGCCGTTTCAAAAGGCAGAATATACGACGAAGCGCTGCCATTATTGGCAGAAGCCGATATCGTTCCAATTGATGACCCTAAAACGAGTCGCAAACTTATTCTTAAAACCAACCATGATGATGTACAACTCATTATCATACGCGCTACCGATGTACCCACTTTTGTCGAGTATGGCGCCGCAGATCTAGGGATAGCCGGTAAAGATGTACTGATTGAACATGATTCAGATAATTTGTACGAACCCATAGACTTGAATATTGCCTGCTGCAAGCTGATGACCGCAGCGCCTATCAATGCGCCTGATATTTCTGGACGGGTACGCGTGGCAACAAAATATGTCAAAACAGCAGAACGTTA
>Ga0208279_1001731_pt1 | contig 11441 bp, 14 predicted proteins | sample AntAceMetag02UKM_FD_184766 | JGI IMG/M metagenome (GOLD analysis project Ga0208279, IMG submission 184766) | Saline lake microbial communities from Ace Lake, Antarctica - Antarctic Ace Lake Metagenome 02UKM (SPAdes) (version 2) | ecosystem: Environmental > Aquatic > Non-marine Saline and... | reverse complement strand
GCATAAGTTAAGGGATAAGGTTTTTTATCTTAGTGCTCCTGGTCGAGAGGAAGTGCGTAGTTATGTCAAAAAAGATATTCAAGATTATATTGCTTCGCTTCCCGAGAGTTTTGGTCAGCATGTGTTAGATTATATTTATTATAAAGATAGTGATGGTGTGGTGCCAGCTTTGATGGGTAATGAGAATGCAAAGAGTTGGAAAGATTTTAAGATACGTGGAAGAAATATTTATGCTAAAGAGTTCGTTCATACTCTTTATTCTACGAGCCATCGTGAAACTAAGAAGGCGGTTAATTTGATTGGAGAGGCTGTGACTTCAATGAAAGTTAGCAATTTGTTTAAAAATTTAGATGATTAGTCATAACCCTTATAAATCTAGGAAATATTTAATTGCATGGGGGTGAATCTTAGACAGTATGTTCCTGGGAGGAAAGGTCTTGAGTCTGCTGTTGATACTTTTATGGATACCTGGGAGAAGGATTCTGTTTTTAAACCCAAGTCTTTTGGTGAGTGCGCGCGCGGGGTTGGTAATTATGCCAGGGGCACTTTTATTCTTGCGGAAAACTTAGGAATCCCCATAGTCTTGGTTTATTTATGTACGAACTATTTTAGTTGAAGAGCTGTATAGTAATTCTTATAAGGAGTCTTTTTGATTGTTGGGTATGACATTAGAAGATTTTTCTGAGTTGAAGTATTTGGGTACGATTGTTCCAAGTAAGGGGCATAATGGTAGAGGGGGTTTTATAGTTCAACTTAAAGATGGGCGTGGTATTGAATCTGTCGAGGTGGTGGATAACTTTCTTGGCTCTGCGGGTATGCATATAGATGAATTAAGATATACGAGTGGAGATGAGAGAAACGAAGATAGCCGTAATAATATATCGGTTAAATATCACAGACAGAAGCAGGCCGGTTGATTATGGTTCTTACGGGGTAAGGTTTAAATACCCAAATTTCAGTTTAATAATACCAATGAAGGTAAATCCTGAGGGGACTTCTTGGAACTAAATACACAAAATAAAATGGCATCCACATATGATATTGTAGAGAAAGCGGCTAAGACCGGGAAAGTTGATAAAGGTGTGAACGAAGTTACAAAAGCAGTTGAGCGAGGAGTCGCTAAACTAGTTGTTGTTGCATCTGATATCGATCCTAAGGAATTAACACAACACTTATCTATCCTTTGTAAAGAAAAGGGTATTAAGTACGCAGAGGCTGATTCAAAAGAGAAATTAGGAATTTCTGTTGGAATCAATAGACCTACTGCTGCAGTTGCGGTAATTGAAGCGGGCGAAGCAAAGCTTGACTCTCTTGAATAATTTCCTTTCAGGAAATATGGATGTAACTAGTATTAGTAATAATTGAAAATGGCAAAAGAAACAAAACAAGATAAGAAAAAGCAAGAAAGTGCTAAACAGGAAAAGAAGAAAGGTGGATCTAAAGGTAGTGAGAGTTTGACAGAAGAGGGAGCAGTTCCAGCAATCGTTGAAGCAACTATGGCAAGAGGCGGAACACGAGGAGAAATCACACAGGTTAAGTGTAAAATTCTACAGGGTAAAAACCGAGGAAAGTCTATGAGACGAAACGTTAGAGGACCAATTAAGAAGAGAGATATTTTGATGCTTAGGGAAACTGAGATTGAAGCTCGAAGAATGGGTAAAAGAGTAAGTCGGGGGTCTCGAGATTAAGATGCCGGTTTGTACATTTTGTAAAAACGCTTATGAATTTCCAAAGGGAATCACAGTAGTTCAGAAAGATTCTTCTGTTAGATATTATTGTTCGTCTAAATGTCGAAAGAATATGGAGATGGGACGACTTAATAAGAAGGTTAAGTGGATTAGAAAAAGTGACGTTGTTAAGGCTGAGAAGGCAAGACATGCTGCTAAAAAGGCTTAATTTTATTTTTTGACGAGATTGTAATTATTAGTGGTATATTTGTCTAAATTTTTATTTGTCGACGCTGATTTTGATTTTTTGGACACAAATGTTTATAAAGAGAATTGATTTTAACGGGTTATAAGAGGGATTAAGTTTTATAATAATGGAAGATAAATACTCTGCAAAAGACATTAAAGTTCTTGAGGGACTTGAAGCTGTTAGAAAGAGACCTGGGATGTATATTGGTTCTACAGATAAGTATGGTTTGCACCATATGGTTTATGAGGTTTCTGATAATTCTGTAGATGAGCATATGGCCGGCGTAGCGACGGAGATTAGTATTGCTCTTAATAAGGATGGGTCGGTTACCGTCGAGGATGATGGTCGAGGTATGCCAGTTGACATGCACCCCGTTTACAAGAAACCCGCTATGGAAATTATTGTTACTAAACTTCATGCTGGTGGTAAGTTTGATAACAAGGCTTATGCTGTTTCAGGTGGTCTACATGGTGTTGGTATTTCAGTTGTGGCTGCTTTATCTAGTGATATGACCGTTGAAGTTAAGAAGGGTGGTAAGGTTTATGCCCAGAGTTATTCTATTGGTATACCGAAGGGCGAAGTTAAGGTAATTGGGGATTGTGACGCTGCTTTGCACGGGACTAAGGTTACATTTGTTCCAGATACTTCTATTTTTACCACAGTGGATTTTGATTATAAGACTTTGGCGACTCGATTTAGAGAGACTTGTTTTTTGAATGCTGGCTTGAAGATTAATTTTTCTGATGATAGGGGAGAAACTCCAAAGAAAGATGTTTATCATTATGAAGGTGGTTTGACTGAGTTTGTTAAGTGGTTGAATAAAACTAGGAAGCCGATTCATACTAAGCCGATTTATTTTAAACGGGATGAGTCTGGGACTATTGCTGAGGTTGCGATCCAGTATAGTGATTCCTATAATGAAAATATTCAGGGTTTTGTAAATACAATTAATACTATTGAGGGCGGGACCCATGTTGTCGGTTTGAAGTCGGCTTTGACTAGGGTGATTAATGATTATGGAACCAAGAAGGGAATTTTCAAGAAAGGTCAGAAGTTAACTGGGGATGATGTTCGTGAGGGAATTACTGCCGTGATTTCGATTAAAATTTCTGAGCCACAATTCGAGGGTCAGACTAAGACTAAGCTTGGAAATAGTGAGGTTAAGGGAATTATTGATTCAATGGCGACCTCTGCTTTGACTGACTTTTTAGAAGAGAATCCTGTTGTTGCTAAGTCTATTTTATTGAAAGCTTCTGCTGCATTGAAAGCTAGAGAGGCTGCTAGAAAAGCTAAGGAATTAGTTCGAAGGAAAACTGCACTTGGTGTTGGAAGCGGTTTACCTGGTAAGCTGGCTGATTGTTCGAGCAAGAAGCGAGAGTTAACTGAACTTTATGTTGTCGAGGGGGATTCTGCTGGTGGTACTGCCAAGGGTGGACGAGATCGAGAGACTCAGGCTATTTTGCCTTTACGTGGAAAGGTTTTGAATGTTGAGAAAAGTAATCCAGCTAAGGCGCTTGGCTCGGAACAAATTTCTAATTTGATTACTGCGATTGGAACTAGCGTTGGCGATTCTTTTGATATTGACAAGTTGAGATATAATAAAGTTATTATTATGACGGATGCGGATGTCGATGGTCAACATATCAAGGCATTGCTTTTGACCTTGTTTTTCAGATATGTTCCTCAGTTAATTGAAGAGGGTCATGTCTTTGTTGCGGTTGCCCCGTTCTTTAAGATTAAGAAGGGAATGAAAGAGCATTATGTTTACAGTAGTGAGGAGTTGAAGACAAAGATGGCTGAGCTTGGAACTGGAGATATTAGTCGATTTAAGGGTCTTGGTGAAATGAATGATGAACAGCTTTGGTCTACGACAATGAATCCTAAGACTAGGCGTTTGAAGCAGGTTTCTATTGAGGATGCTGTTGAGGCCGATGAGACTTTTAGTTTATTGATGGGTGACGCTGTTGCGCCACGTAGAGCCTTTATAGAAGAGAATGCTGATAAAGCGGAGGTTGATTTGTAATGGCAAAATGTGAATTATGTGAGGGTGGAGCTTGTAAGAATGAGAAGCCGATTAAGGTTTCATTTTGTCCTAAGTGTAAATCTACTGATGTAAAATATATTTTTGAGTTTGGAAATATTTTTGGAGTTCTTCCTAAGATGAGATGTCAGAAGTGTGGCAATGAAGCTCAAACATTTCCTTTGCTAGTTACAAATAAAAAATTGCTGGCTGCTTCTGGTAAAACTAAGAAGAAGACTGTTAAAAAAATCAAAAAGGGAGGCAAGAAATAATGACACCGGAAGGAGAAATTGTTGAGACTGATGAAGTTCAAAATATTGAAGGAATGGATGAGGCTGCAAAGGAATCTGCAGAGGCCTTGAAGAGACGGGAAGAGATGTCTGCCTCAGTTCAAGCTAAGGAATTGATTGATGCTGAGATTTCTACTGAGATGCGTGAGGCTTATTTGAATTATGCAATGTCGGTTATTGTTGCTCGAGCTTTGCCTTCGGCTGAGGATGGTTTGAAACCAGTTCATCGTAGAATTCTTTGGGGAATGAATGAGATGGGAGTTCATCATAATAAACAGACAAAGAAGTCTGGTCGTATTGTTGGTGATGTTATGGGTAAGTATCATCCGCACGGAGATGCTTCGATTTATGATGCTATGGTTAGGATGGCCCAAGATTGGTCTCTGAGATACCCTTTGGTTATTGGCCAGGGTAATTTTGGTTCTATGGATGGGGATTCTGCAGCTGCATCTAGGTATACTGAAGCTAAGATGGAAAAGATTAGTGATGAGATTTTGATTGATGTTGACAAGAAGACTGTTCCGACAATGAAGAATTATGATAATACTCTTGAGGAGCCGCTTGTTATGCCTGGTAAATTACCTAACTTGTTTTTGAACGGTGCCTCTGGTATTGCTGTTGGTATGGCTACGAATATTCCGCCGCATAATTTGAATAATACTTGTGATGCGATTATGACTTATTTGGATAATCCCGAATGTGAGGATAAAGAATTGATCGCTGCGATTAAGGCTCCGGACTTTCCAACTGGTGGAACTGTTAGTGGGGAGATTAAGAGGATTTACACTGAGGGTAAGGGTAAATTGATTTTGGATGGTAAGACTATGATAGAGGAGCCGAAGAAGGCGAAGGATAAGGTTAAGATTGTTATTATAGAAGTTCCTTATCAGGTTAACAAGGCTGATTTGGTTGAGTCGATTGCGAATTTGGTTAGGGATAAAAAGTTGCCGGACATTGCGGATATCAGGGATGAGTCTTCGAAGGGTAAGGTTCGTGTTGTTATTGAGTTGCGAAAAGGTAGTGAGCCGAAGTTTACTTTGAATCGTTTGTACAAGTATACTCAATTGAGAATTAGTTTTAATGCTAACATGCTTGCGTTGGTTAATCATGTTCCGAAGCTGTTGACTTTGCGGGAATATATTACGGTTTATATTGGACACAGGCAGGGTGTTATTAGAAAAACAAAAGAGTTTGATTTGGCTAAGGCTGAAAGAAGGTTGCATATTGTCGAGGGGCTTTTGGTTGCGCAGTCTAATATTGATGAGGTTGTTAGATTAATTAGAGCTGCTAAGGGTAAAACTGAGGCTGCGATTCAGTTGAAGACGAAATATAGTTTGACGGATAAACAGGTTGAGGCGATTTTGGATATGAAATTGCACCAGATTACTACTTTGGAATTTGATAAGTTGAAGAACGAGGAAAAGACTTTGAAGGAATTGATTGAGAAATTGAATGGTATTCTTGGAGATGAGAAATTGATTTTGAGGATTATTAAGAAGGAGTTGAATGAGTTGAAGGAAGCTTATGGGGACAATCGAAAGACAAAGATTGTCGGGGCTGTTGGTGATTTTGAGGAAGCTGATTTGGTTGATAAGAAGGATGTGGTTGTGACTTTGACTTCTAAGGGTTATATCAAGAGACTTGACTTGGTTGATTATAAAGAGCAGAAGAGAGGCGGTAAAGGAGTTATTGGAAGTGATTTGACAGAGGACGATTTTGTTAAGGAGTCTTTGACCTGTAGCACTCATGACTATATGCTGTTCTTTACTGACAAGGGTAATGTTCATTGGTTGAAGGCTTATGAGGTTCCGGCTTCGGCTAAATCTACTAAGGGTAAGGCGATTGTTAATTTACTTGATTTGAAGAATGAGAATATTACTTCGGTTCTTTCTGTTAAGAAGTTTGATGACTATTTGATGATGGCGACGCAGAAGGGTGTTGTTAAGAAGATTGAGTTGAGTAATTTTGCGAATCCGCGTAAGGGTGGTATTAAGGCGATTAAGTTGGCAGAGACTGAGGATACTTTAATTAGCGTTAAGCCCATGAAGGAAAAGCAAGAACTTCTTTTGGTTACTAAGAAGGGTCAGGCGATTAGATTTAAGGGCGAGGATGTTCGTTCTATGGGTCGAGCGTCTTACGGTGTGACTGGTATTAAGTTAGATAAGAGCGATAGTGTCGTTTCTCTTGAGGTTCTGCCAGAAGAAAGTCAGAGTAAGTACTCTATTATGACGATTACTCGAAAGGGTTATGGTAAGAGAAGTGAGATTGAAGATTATCGTTTGACTGGTCGAGCTGGTAAGGGTGTTATTAATATGAGAGTTACTGATAAGACCGGGGATATTGTGACGAGTCAGTCTTTGATGGAGAAAGATAATATTATTCTTATGACGCAGAAAGGTGTTGTTATTCGGACACCTGTGAAGAATATTCGAATTATGGGACGGGCGACGCAAGGAGTTCGTGTGATTAATTTGAAGACGGGCGATAAGGTTGTAGATTTGACAACTATTCCTAGTGAAGAAGAAATTAATTAATTTTATTTTATATTTGTTTTTGCTGCTAATTTTACTGCTGCCTTGGCTGCGATTGAAGGTTTTTTGTTTTTGAAAACCGTAGGGACTTTCTTTCTCTCTTCTGCGGTTTGGATTAGTGGATTTTTTATGATCAAACTTATTATAACATCAATTATATATGCTAGGATTATGTAAATCAGCATATCGATGATTAGACCCATTAGTTTTACTGGTGAGTTTTCTGTTTCTTGAAGCTCAAGCTCTACAAATGTAAGGGGGAAACCTGCCGTTATTGTTACGTCGACATCTCCACTCATTAGGGAGCTATAGGGAAATCGGAATGCAGCGATTACTAAAACTAATAAAAATATTGTTCCAAAGATAAAGTTCATTCTTTTTGTTGGGATAAATTGTCGGGGGATCATCTTTTTAAGAATTTCAGTCAGTGATTCTCTGCCTGCATATGTATATTGGATTCTTTTATTCGGTTTCTGTATCACGCCTCTTATTGACATGATTTATTGTAGAAAATAGGCTTTAAATAATTTCGCCGAACCCGATTAGCCGCCAGTGGCCGTTTAGGTTTCTTGCAATTCCGATTGATTCTCCTTTAAGTGGAACTACTGGAATTTTTAGAGTTAAATCGACCTGATCTTTTCCGGTTTTTACAACTTGTCCGACGGTGATTGATGTGTTCAAACTTAGCATTAACATTTCGTTTGGTTTTAATCCTTGAACAGGTTCGTGTTTTCCCGTTCCGAATACTTCGTCGAACAAAGTATATTTGATTGTAATTTTTTCTGTTATTTCTGGAAGTGTGTTTTCAACTGAAGCGACTCCTCCCGAAAGTGCGTCTGCTTTTGTTAGCGTTGGGTCTAATTCTGTTTCGATTGCAAGGCTTCCACCCGGGAAAGCTTCTGTAATTTGATATTTACCTTTTTGCATCGAGACGATTTTTGATTTTACAGTTTTGTATAAATAATCGTTTCCTTTTTTGTAAGAGTATCCTGGTTTGATTTCGACTGTGTCCCCGATTTTTAGAGTTCCTGATTTTAACGCTCCACCCAATACTCCACCGTGTAACTCTTTTATTTTTGTTCCAGGTTTGTTAATATCGAAACTTCTTGCTACTAAGAATAGTGGTTTTTCTGTTGGGTCTGGTTTTGAAATTTCCATGTTGCATAATTCTGCTAAGACTTTGTCAAGATTTACTCCTTGTAATGCTGATACTGGGATGATTGGCGCGTTTTCTGCAATGGTTCCTTTTACAAATTCTTTTATCGCTTTGTAATTTTCCATTGCTTTTTCTTTTGAAACTAAATCAATTTTGTTTTGGACAATAATTATTTTTTTAATTTTTTTTGCCTTTAGTGCTACAAGATGTTCTTGTGTTTGTGGTTTGATTCCCTCGTTTGCTCCTACTACTAAAATTGCCGCATCCATAATTGCCGCGCCTGAAAGCATTGTTGCCATTAGCATCTCATGTCCTGGAGCGTCTACGAATGTTATGTAACGAACTGGTTTTCCTTTCGCGTCTTCTTCTACTGCGAACTTACCATTATCATCTTTTACAATTGCATCTGCGTATCCTAGTTTGATTGTAATTCCTCGCTTTAGTTCTTCAGAATGCGTGTCTGCCCATTTGCCCGATAGTCTTTGTAGAAGTGTAGTTTTTCCATGATCGATGTGTCCGACTATACCGACGTTTATTGTATCTAATTTTGAGATGTCTTCCATAATATATTGTAAGAAAGTGAGTTTAAAAGATTGCTTATTCCCCGTCTTCTTCGTCACCGTCTATTGGTTCACCCGTGAATACTGATTCGAAGAATGTGAATGTTCTCATAATTAATTCAACTGATACGATGAATAATAGGTAGTATGGAATGTGTGAGAATAGCGATGGGATTTCTGTAGCTCTTGATACTAGAGCTGCTATGTCGAAGAATGCGACGTTTGTTATCGCAATTGCTAAAAGCGTGAATGGTAGCATTTTTGCCAGGTCTTTTGCCAGGTCTTCGGTGACGTAGGATGTGATTCGGACAGCTGAAACTAGAGCCGCCGAAATTAATAGAACTGTTTTTACATCTAGATTTTCTGCAAGGATTAGAAGCAGGACTGATAATACCGAGAACCAGAAGAATGTTAGTATCGGTAATAGGATAACGTATTCGATAAGGTAGAATATTACTGCGAAGAATTTTACAGCTGCTGGGTTTGCGTATTGATTATATTGATTAAGATTTAGCTCAATGATGTTTTTTCTTGCTAGAAATCTGTAGAAATAAAATACGAAGACGGAGTAAATTACGATTACGGCCGTGAAGAAGGTTAGAGTTATCGCTAGGTTAACTTCACCTGTAAAAAAGGATGGTAAATTTAAATCGAATGCCATATCACCTATATGATTAAGAAATCTTTAGTATATAAAACTTACTCGGTCTTTTCTTCTGCTGGAGCTTCTTCTGCTGGAGCCTCGAAAAGAGCGTCGAATTTTTTAGCGCCTTCTTTTAGAACTTTTGTATTAATCTGAATTGTGAATAGAGAAATTTCTTTTCCTCGAACTGTTTTTCTTAATCTTAGTCCGTTTGGTTTCTTGTTAGTTTTCTTTTCTCCCTTTGGCTTCATGTGCATACCTTTTCCGTATCCTAATAGAACTCTGTGTAAGTCTGGTCCGTCAATGTCTGCCATTCCTGTGAATCCTGCCTTGTCAGAAGTTCCTGTGATTTCTAGTTCGTAGCCTGTTAAATCTTCAGAGAATTTTTCACCATTAACTGTTTCGCCGATTGAAAGTCCGACTAAATCTTCGTCTTCAGTCTCGACTTTGAATGTCTTTCCTTTGTATGCTACATTTATTTTGAATGCCATTTTGTTTGTAAGTTTTCCGAGGATCTTCGTGTTTTAAACTACCCTCAGCATATAACTGTAATAAGATAGGGAAATTTGGGTTTTTAAGTGTTACGACTTAACACATAAGATCAGCTACTCTTTTGTGATATAGTTCGGGGGTTGTCCTTGGGTTTGGCTTATCGAGTTGACGGACGGTTTTGAAACATTCGGGATGTAGCCTTGCTCCATGATATCTTCTCAATTCTCCCGGTTTTCGGATTTCTTGTTTGCATTTTGTACATGCCGGCACACTTCCACCACTCCTGGGTGCGTATGTTGCCATCATTGCTAAATAATCAGCTATGAATTCTGCGTCAGGCAGTACGAGTCTATCCCTCAAGTCTCCAAATTCACGTCTCATAGAGTTTGCAAGTTGATTGTCTTCAGTCATTGGATTGATTGTTTATTTCCGTTTATAAGAATTATTGCTTTACAATTTCATCATTTCGTGGTAGACTTGGGCGGTTATTTTACAGTCGGCTAGTGCGTCGTGGGCTCTTTCATAATCGATTCCGAAATGGCCTGATACTGTGCATAGATCACTTCTTCCGATTGGGACCTTGTTTTCTTTTTGCAAATTTCGCCAAATCCACATTGTGTCTTCGTGTTCATGGTGGAATTTTGATAGGGCGTCGCCTTGGTCGAATAGAGCGTTTAGGAAACCTCTATCGAAAGCGATGTTGTGCCCTACTAGTGGGATTTCATGTAATGTATTTTTTTCTATGAATGTGTTTATTTGGTTGCAGGCTGTTGCTGGCGGGACTGCTATCTGGTTGTGTTGTATTAGGTTGATTTTGTTTACTGACATTGCGCCGGCTGTGGCGTTGTAGTTATTGTGTTTGATGAAGGTGTGGCTTTCATCTAGGATATTTAAGAAGTTTTTTTCTACATCGATTAGAAGAAGTCCTACTGTTAGGGTTTTATTAAATCTTGGGGAGAGTCCTGTTGTTTCTGTATCTATCACCAATCTTTTCATATCTTGAGAAATGGTTTTGGGTTTATATGGATTGTTGTGGCTTTTTGAGAGTTGTTATTATGACTTTGTTGATTAAAAAATGGGGGTGGAAGATGTATGGCGGATTCGGCGGGTTCTCGCGGATTTTGTTTTTGAGATTGTCAGAAGGGTTAAATAATGTAATTGCTAACAATATTTATGAATAAAAAGGGGATATCTGCGATTGTTGCTACGGTTTTGAAAGTTTTACTTGTTGTTGTTGGCACTTCTATTATTTGGGTTGGGTTTTTGTCGATGGTTAGTGATGATGTTGATATTAACAAGGATACTCGATTGAATATTATTTCTAGTGAGGGTTATACTCTTTGGGATGAGGAGCATAGTCTAGTAACTGTTCAGATTGAGAAAAAAGGTGAAGGTGAAATTTGCGGACTTGATTTGATTTTTGTTATAGATGGAGATTCCGTTACTCATCGTGAAAATGTTACTCCTGAAATTAATAATAAAAAAGTTTACTATGTTAATTTGAGTGGTTATGGTCGGGAGCTTTCTAAGATTAGTGTTGCGCCGGTTTTTTGTGATGGGATGGTTGGTGTGGTTACTGGAGAATTGAAAGATATTTCTAAGGGCGATATTCAAAAGTTGATTGATAATAGTGATTTGGATGTGACTTTTGAGGAGCCTAATGGTGGATATATTGGTGAAGGTGGAGATGATAATTTGGTGGAGGATGAGGAGGATGAGGAAATTGGGATTGAATGTCCGGAAGAAGCAATTTGTTATTATATTGATACCATAAGGGGGAATAATAATAATGACGGATCAACTGATTATCCGTTTATAACTTTGATACAGGC
>Ga0208279_1001724_pt1 | contig 11479 bp, 9 predicted proteins | sample AntAceMetag02UKM_FD_184766 | JGI IMG/M metagenome (GOLD analysis project Ga0208279, IMG submission 184766) | Saline lake microbial communities from Ace Lake, Antarctica - Antarctic Ace Lake Metagenome 02UKM (SPAdes) (version 2) | ecosystem: Environmental > Aquatic > Non-marine Saline and Alkaline... | reverse complement strand
GCTCCTGAACCCCGTTTACGGGGTGGTAGCTCCGTAGCCGGGGCACTTTATGCCCCGGCGGGGCTGGTCGGCGAGCGTGCTGGGCTTCTTTCGTGGGCCATTTGTCTTAGGTTGACGCGTATGATGTGCCACCCCCGTCGGTGGGGCTAAGGCACTGCCAAAAGCGAATCAGCGAGTTAGCGAGATGAACAAGACTCACCCAAAGGAAAAGGAACTAGCCCGCTTTGGCGAGGGAGATGTCAGCATAGTCGTGACGGAGCACCTGCGTTGGTGTGCTCGCTGTCGCAGCGCTGTCGCTGATTACCGCTGGTTGCAGGGGGAGATCGGAGCCACGTTGACGGCGGGGGCGGAAGCGGTGGCCGTGCCGAGGCCGAAGTGGTGGGCGGTGCAAGAACGTTTGTTCGCCAGCCGGCGACGGCTGGTCACGGGACGGCGTCTTTCCGCTTTCGCCAGCACCATATTGGCAGTCTGTCTCATGATGTCCGTCCCCAACTTCCTGGGCCTGGCTGTCGCGGCACAGATGTCACAGCCCGAGGTGGTGGTGGTCCCTGCACCGGTCACCGCCGCCGTTTCCGGCGCAAGTCTGGCTTCGATGGTCACGCCCACGCCGGTCATGTCCTGTGCAGACGCGGAGCCGTCGTCAACACCTGCATTTGTGCTCCCCCCTACGCCGCCGGCGCCTGAAACCTGAGACCGGGGACCTGGAACCGAATGAGCCAGGTGCTTCTCGCGCTCCGCTGGTACGTCGTTGTCCAGGCTTTTGGCCTGGCAGCGCTTCCGTTCTGCCTGCGTCTCTTCCGCCACCTGCCGGATCGCGGCTACGGTGTCTCCAAACCGTTGGGCCTTCTCCTGACTGGCTGGGTTTTCTGGCTTCTGACCACCTTTGGCTGGCTGCACAACACAGCAGGGGGCATCCTGGTGGGCATCGCTCTCGTTGCTGCTGCCGGTGCCGCCGTCTGGTTCCACTTCCGTCAACCAGCCGGCCAACCAACCAACCAACTACACTGGCGCACAGTCCTGGCTAGCGAGGCAGTGTTCACCCTCGCCTTCGCCGCCTGGTGCCTGGTCCGCGCTCACATGCCCCGTATCCAGACGGCGGGTGGCGAGAAGTGGATGGAGATCGTTTTCCTGCGCGCCATCCTGCGCTCCGACACCTTCCCACCTCACGACCCCTGGCTCTCCGGTTTTGCTATCTCCTACTATTACTTCGGTTATCTCATCATCGCCATGATCACCCGGTTGGCGGCTGTCCCGCCCGCCATCGCGTTCAACCTGGGCATCGCCACCCTCTTTGCCCTCACCTGCACGGGGGCCTTCAGCCTGGTCTACAATCTCATCGTAGAGGGGGACAAGGGGACAGAGAGACAGGGAGACGTTGCGAGCCAGCGAGTCAGCGAATCAGCGCAATCTTCGAAGGAGACTGGCCGTGGGACAGGATCGAGGGAGGGGGTTGCCATCCTGGGCGGCCTGCTGGGGCCGCTGCTCGTGGCCATAATGGGCAATCTGGAGGGATTGCTGGAGGTGTTACACGCCCGGGGTGTTGGCATGGCCCGCTTCTGGGCCTGGCTGGACATCCGCAGCATTGACACTGCGCCGGTGCCCTTGGCCCAGGGCAGTTGGGTGCCTACTCGTTTCTTCTGGTGGTGGCAGGCCTCCCGCGTGTTGCAGGACTACACGCCCTGGGGGGCGGAACAGCACGTCATTGATGAGTTTCCTGCCTTCAGTTTCATCCTGGGCGACATGCACCCCCACGTTCTGGCGCTGCCCTTTGTCCTTCTTGCCCTCTCCCTGGCCCTCAACCTGTACCTGCGAGTCGGCGAGTCAACGAGTCAGCGAGTCGGCGCATCCGCCGTCCGCCATCTGCCATTTACAACCTGGGAGTTCCTCGCCTACGCTCTCTGCCTCGGCGGCCTGGGCTTCCTCAACACGTGGGATTTTCCCATCTGCATCTTCGTCGTCGTCGCTGCCTACGCCCTCGCCCACCTACACACCACGTCTCACGTTTCACGCTTCACGTTTCACGTTTCACGTTTGACGTTTGACGTTTCACGCTTCACGTTTCACGCCTCACGTTCCACCCTCCTCTTCATCGCCCTCCTCGTCGCGGGTCTCCTCCTCTACCTTCCTTTCTGGATCGGCTTCCAATCCCAGGCTGGCGGCGTTCTGCTCAATCTGTTCAACGCTACTCGCTTGCCCCAGTTCCTGGTCATGTTCGGGCCGCTCGCCTTCATCGCCGCTGTCTTCGTCGCCGGCCAGGCGCGGCGGAGCACCGTGCGGGCCCGCGACATCGTCAGGTGGACCCTGGTTGTGGCCCTGGGCATCCTCGGCGCGCTGGTTTTCGTGCTGGGCCTCGCTGTACTTCTCATCCGGCTGGGTCTGATCTCCCCACAGGGAGCGGCGGCCTACCTGGCGGCCTGGTTGCAAGGCGGGCCTATCCCCGGCCTGGAGGACGTGGCTGGCGCGCGCTCTCTCATCTCGCAAAGTCTGCTATCCCGCTTGCTCAATCCCTGGACCGCCCTCGGCCTCGTCGCCCTTCTCGTTGGCATCGTACTTGTCCTGAAACAAGCGCAGAGCAACCAGCAACCAGCAGCCAGTATTCTCAATTCTCAATCCTCAATCCTCAATTCTCAATCCTCAATTCTCAACTTTGTTCTGCTCCTCTTCGCCACCGGCGCTCTTCTCGCCCTCAGCGTCGAGTACGTCTACCTGCGCGACACATTTGGAACCCGCATGAACACCGTCTTCAAGTTCTACTTCCAGACCTGGGTGGTGTGGGCTGTCGCTGGGGCGTACGCGCTGGCGCTCTTCGCCCGCCGGGGCCGGGGGTGGGTGGTGGTTGTTGTTATGTTTCTTATCGCCGCCGGATTGGTTTACCCTGCGTTGGGCATCCCTGCCCGTGCCCACGAGTATGGTGGCCTGCCCACGCTTGATGGTGCGGCCTACCTGGCCCAGGTGCAGCCGGACGACTATATTGCCATCGCCTGGCTCAACCAGAACGTCAGTGGCGCTCCGGTTATCCTGGAGGCTCCGGGCGATCGCTTCCGAGCCTACGCATACGAGGGCCGCGTCTCTGCCCATACCGGCCTGCCCACGCTCCTCGGTTGGGCTGGCCATGAGCATCAGTGGCGTGGGAGTTACGACGAGCAGGCCCGCCGCGAACTCGACATTGAGACCCTGTACACCAGCGTGGCCCTGGACGAGGTCTTGACGCTGCTCGATAAGTATGGTATATCCTACGTCTACGTCGGGCCCCTTGAGCGAGCGCGTTATCCCGCCGCTGGCCTGGCGAAGTTCTCCCAACTGATGGAGATTGTCTACGACACTGGTATTGTGATCATCTATCGCCGTCACCCTATCTCGAATGACCAGCCATGAGCCAACAACCAACCAACCAGCCAACTGATCAACTGACTAACCAGCCGGCCAACCCGCCAACCAACCAGTCCAACCAGTCCCTCTTCACCGTCGAGACTGCCCTGTGGATCCTCATCGTCGTCTGCGCGCTCGTGCTGCGACTGGTCCACCTCGACGCGGCGCCGCTTAACGGTCGCGAGGCCCACGAGGCGATGCTCGTCTGGCGGGCCGTCACCGGGCAGGGGATGCCGGCGGCGGGCTACAGCCCGCTGCTGTTCGCGGCCAACGCGCTGCTGTTTGCCCTCTGTGGCGCGAGTGATGCGCTGGCTCGTCTGTGGCCGGCCTTGTTCGGCGGTGCGCTGGTGCTCACACCGTTCCTGCTTCGGCGCCGCATCGGGCGTGTGGGTGCACTGGTGGCAGGGCTATACCTGGCCCTTTCTCCGGTGGCGCTCGTTGCCTCGCGCCAATTGGATGGCGCAGTGGTGGCGGCCGTGGGCGGGATGGCCTTCCTGGGCGGGCTGGTCCGTTTCTTCGACACCGAAGATCGTGCCTGGCTCAGCCTATCAGCCGGGGGCCTGGCGCTGGCTGTGACGAGCAGTCCGTCGGCCTACGGCCTGTTGCTGATCTTGGCCCTGGCCCTGGCCTGGCCTGGCCTCGCCCGGCGAGAGGTTCGACGATCAGGGGAACAATTGCGTCCACATCTGAGTCGTATGTTTGTGACCTTCCTGCTCACGGTGCTGGCGCTCTCCACTGGACTGGGCTGGAATCCGGCCGGGTTGGGGGCTGCGGGCGATTTGCTGCCGGCCTGGATCGCTCGCTTTGGCCTGGTTTCGAACCCCGTCGCGTCTCCTTTTGCCCTCGTGATTGTCTACGAGCCGTTCGCCTTGCTCTTCGGCCTCGCCGGGTTAGCGTGGGCCATCCGGCGTGGCCACCGTTTTGGCACACTGCTGGGACTGTGGGTTGGTTTGGGGGCCCTGTTGCTGTTTCTGATGCCGGGCCGGGCGGTGGTGGATGTGTTGTGGGTGGTGCTGCCGCTGGCGATGCTCACCGGCATCGCGACTGAAGCGCTCGCGCGGGAACTACATACTCGTGGTGTCTGGCTCAGCGAGGGGTTGTACGTCCCGGTGGTGCTGACCCTGTGGGTGTACGCTTACCTGGTACTCGCTCGCTACGCGACGTTCGGCAACTCCGCGGACCTGCTCGTGGTGTTGCTGGTGTTTGTGTTGCAGGCTATATTGGCGGTTACATTTGCATTGACAACAGCATTTGACGCTATGTGGCGCGGTTTTGCCGTGGGCACAGGTGTTGTGCTCCTGGCGGCTACTTTCTCGGCCGGGTGGGGGGTTGCATACGTGCGGCCGGCCGACCCGAGGGAACTCCTGGTGCGCGAACCCGCCGCTGTCGAGGTGCGCGACCTGGTGCAGACGCTGCGTACCCTCTCGTGGCGTGAGACGGGGATACCGACCAGACTGCCGTTCACACTTGAGACCGGTCCCGACTCGGTCCTGGCCTGGTACTTGCGTGATTTCAGCGCTGCCCGTCGGGTCGAAAGCCTGGCAGGGTTAGACGCGGAGGAGATTGGCCCGCTGCTGGTGAGCCCGCGACGCGACTGGACGCTGGCGGGCGTGGAGTATGCGGGTCAGAATTTCGCCCTGCGCCGGTTTTGGGATCCAGCCGAGATTCGCTGTGTGTGGCAATGGCCGCTGGAGGTGAGTGCGGTCGAACCGCCGCATTGCAGCGCTGCTGTGGGATGGCTGCTCCGCCGGCGCACGCCCACATCGCCTGTGGTCGACCAATCGGCCGTACTTTGGCTGCGCCAGGACACCCAGGACACGGTGGAGTTAGGCCGCGTGCCAGAATGGGAATGGGGTAGAGGAGTAGAGCGCGACTAAGCGCAGCACGCGTTTCAGTCAGTCTGATCTGCCTTCGCATAGTCATTAGGGTAACTCCACGCACTGCCCTGATTGTTTTTCTTGGAAATCATTACTAGGCTATGCGAAGTCCCGGTCTCCCCGGCGGGAAGACAGACCCAGAACACGGGACGTAGGACATAGGACGTAAGACATACAACCGGAGCAAACAATGTTGAACAAACCCTTGAACAATCTCATCAGGCTGGATTGGGAAAAGACGCTGTACATCATTCTCATCATCCTGGCCCTCGTCACGCGCTTATGGGGCCTGGGCGACCGGGTGCAGAGCCACGACGAGAGTATACATACCAAGTACTCGTGGAATCTGTACGCCGGCCATGGCTTCCGGCACAGCCCGTTGATGCACGGGCCCTTCGTCTTCCACGCCACGGCTCTCTCCTACTTTCTCTTCGGCGACAGCGACTTCACCGCCCGGGTGCCAGTTGCGCTGATGGGGGTGGCGCTGGTGGCCTTTCCTTACCTGCTGCGCCGCTGGTTGGGCCGTGCTGGCGCTCTTGCCACTTCGTTCTTCCTGCTCATCTCTCCCTCTATCGCCTACTATTCGCGCTACATTCGTCACGACATCCCGATCATCCTGTGGGCCCTCGTCGTCGTCTTCGCCATTTTTTCTTACCTGCGCGACGACCGCGAACGCTGGCTCTATCTGCTGGCCGCTGGTGTGTCGTTGATGTTTGCCACCAAGGAAGTTGCCTTCATTTATAGCGCTATCTTTGGCCTCTTTCTCGTTGGCCTATTTGTCGTCCAGGCATCGGGGCGAGAGTGGCCATCTGAGCAATTGAAGCGCTTATTCATGATCGCGCTGGCTGCTATGTTTGTTGGAGCGTTCATTCTGGGGCTGGGCTTGCTTCTAAAACAAGAGCAGCAGCCAGTGTTGGGCTGGTGGGCCATTTCCGGGGGAGTGCTGGCTGTCCTGGCGTTGCTCGTTGCAATGGTCTTCCTGCTTATCGGCACGTGGCGTGACCTGCGTAACTACCGCGTGTTTGATCTCATCATCGTCCTAGGCACCCTCTGCCTCCCATTCCTCTCGCCTTTCCCGATCCAGATCGTTGGGTTGGATCCGACGGACTACACCACGCCGACGCTCTACTACTCGGGCGCTATTACCGGCGTCGTGCTGCTGGTCTCGGCGGCCATTGGCCTGGCGTGGAATTGGCGGCGATGGGGCATCGCGGCTGCGATTCACTATGCCATTTTCATCGTCCTGTTCACCACCGTGTTTACCAACGGAACCGGCGTCGCCAGCGGCATAGTCGGCTCACTGGGCTACTGGTTGAAGCAACAGGGAGTCGAACGGGGTAGCCAACCGCAGTACTACTACGTCATCATGGTGTCTCTGTACGAGTACCTGCCGCTGCTGCTGACTCTCATCACTCCCGTCTACCTGGTCATCCGTTCCACAGCCGGCAAGTCACAATCCGCCACTCGCCATTCTTCTCTCTCAATTCTCCATTCTCCATTCATCCCCTTCACCCTGTGGTGGGCTGTGCTGGCCTGGGTCGGCTATTCCTACGCAGGTGAGAGGATGCCCTGGCTCACCGTTCACCTGGCGTTGCCGATGATCCTGCTCTCCGGCTGGTTGATTGGGCGGCTGATCGAGGGGATTGACTGGCGACGGGTGCTCCAGCACCGGGCCTGGTTGCTACTGCTCGTCGCCCCTCCATTCGCCATGGCGTTGGTGATGTTTGTCAGCGCAGTTGTTTCTGGCCCCTTCCAGGGATACGAACTGGCACGCCTGGACATCACCGGCCGATTCCTGAGCGGGCTGGCGGGCACGCTCGCCTTTGGCGCGGTGTTGGGCTACCTGATGTGGCGCAGCGGGTGGCGCGTGGCTGTGCGTCTCCTGCTACTCGTCGCACTGCTCCTGCCGGTGTTCATCACCATCCGCACTGCCTACCGCTTCTGCTACGTCAACTACGACTACCCGACAGAGTTCCTCGTTTATGCCCACGCTGCCCCCGCTGTCAATGAGGCCATGCGCCAGATTGAGGAACTCTCGCGCCGCACCGCCGGTGGCCCGAACCTCATCAAGATTGCCTACGGCGCTGATGGCTCCACGCTGTTCTACTGGCAACTGCGCAACTATCCCAACGCCACCTTCTATGGCGAGAAGCCCACGCGACGAGAGCAGGTGGACGCCCCCGTCGTCATCGCCGGACGCGAGGAGTGGGACGACGTGGCCCCCTACCTGGGCGACGACTACCTCGTCAACACCTACACTTACCTGTGGTGGCCGATGGAGGACTACCGCAACCTGACGTGGGAGCGCATCACGCGTGCCATCACCGATCCCAGGACCCGGGCTGCGTTGTGGGACATCTGGTACGACCGCGACTACCGGCTCTACGACGAACTGACCGACACGAAGCACACACTCGACCAATGGCCACTGCGCAGTGATTTCCGCCTCTACATCCGCCGCGACGTGGCGGCTCAGATGTGGAACCTGAGCACGACTGAGCCGGCGGAAGAAATTGGCCCGACCGACCCTTATGCTGAAGGCTGGCGGGAACTGGCCGCGCGGCTGGTGTTTGGTAGCGAGGGGTCAGCGCCCGGCCAATTTCAGCGCCCGCGCAGCATCAATGTTGGCCCCGATGGGTTTGTCTACGTGGCCGACTCCGGGAACCACCGCGTCCAGAAATTCACCGCCGACGGTCAATTCGTCGCCGCCTGGGGAGAGCCTTCCACCATTGAGACGGAGACAGGGGTTCCCCGGGGCTTCAATGAGCCGTGGGGCGTCGCCATCGGCCCCGAGGGCACGATCTACGTTGCGGACACCTGGAATCACCGCATCCAGGCACTGAACGCCGGGGGAAGCCTGATCACCGCCTGGGGGCTGTTCGGCGAGTACGGCCCTGGAGACGCAATCGGCCAGAGCGCCTTTTATGGCCCGCGTGGCGTCGCCGTCGGCCCCGATGGACAGGTCTACGTAGCGGACACGGGCAACAAGCGCATCCAGGTCTTTGAACCTGATGGACGATTTGCTTTCCAGTGGGGTGGGGGGGGCGTGCTGGAGGGCTACCTGGATGAGCCTGTGGGTGTTGCGGTTGGCCCAGGCGACACAATTTTTGTTGCGGACATCTGGAACCGGCGCGTGCAGGTCTTCCGAAGCGATGGCGTCTTCGTGCGCCAGTGGCCCATCGCCGGGTGGGACACCGGGATCCCTGATGAGAAGCCCTATCTGGCAGTGGATGCCGATGGGTACGTCTACGTCACGGACCCGGGCCACTACCGGGTGCTGGTGTTCGACAATCTGGGCAACCACCTGCTCTCCTTCGGCCAATACGGCTTCGATGAACGCTCTTTTGCCCTGCCTGCGGGCATCGCCGTAGGGGAGGATGGCTCGATCTACGTGGCCGACGCTCACAGTGGCCGGGTGCTCGTCTTCGATCCGCTGGAGTTGGATTAGAGAGTTCAGTGAGATCGGCAACCTGCTCTACGGTGGAGAGCCATCGTTCGTCGTCGGTGAGCGCATCTGCTGGCGCGTGCCAGTGCTGTTGGCCTATCCCGATACCGGGCCAATGGCGAGCGTGATCCGGCAGATGGTGCAGGCGGTCGAGAGACGCAAAGCGGTGGCGGACAGCCGCCTTGTGTGCGAGTTCTTGACCGGGCGCCCGTTACGTGTTTCCGACTCTCACAAGGGTTGGTTCCTGGACGGCCTGGAGAAGGAGATCGGGCCTGCCCTGAGCCTGTCGAAGGGAACCTCTCCAACGGCCAACTGTGGACCCTCGCGATGTGGGTCACGGCCGACTGGACGAGGGACCAGGAGGAGTCTGGAGTGTATCTCCTGCCGCTCGCCGATGGCCGTGTGCTCCGTTATGCCGAGCGGGTGTGGCAACCTCCGGCCGAGCCTGAGGAGAGCGAGGAGAGCGCGTAGGCCCTCCAGTTCGAGGAGAAGATATGAGAGCGCCGGGCTGTGGACTTCGCGGCCCGGCGCTACCAGGTGATCGGTACCAACCCGGCTGCAATAATGGTGTTGTCCTTGGTCAAAACGCTGGCGGTGTGACCGAGCGTGCGCAGGTGGATCGCCGTAGCCACAATCTGGCGGTCGTGCATCTCTGGGACTGCCGTCGCTGTCAGCGTTTGCTGAAACACCTCCCAATTCAGCGGGTAAATCTCCAGACGTGGGTCTGCCAGCACTGCCTTGAGTAGGCTTTGGACATCAGGGATGCTGGTACGTCCGCGTTCGATGATATAGGCAGCTTCGGCCAAAGCGATGATGGGTAGAATCATCTCGCTATGAGGATCATCCATCGCCGTCTTGGCATCCTGACCCAGGCGCGGATTTCCTTCCAGATACCAGACCAGGGCATGGGTATCCAACACGTACTTATGCGCCATTGAGTTCCCTCTCTGTTGGCCGCCACTCAGCCAGGCGGAAATCCTCTTCCGTGGACATCTGTGCGCCACGGAATTGCCCGTGGAGGAGATGCTGGCGTTGCTCTGTCTCCTGGGGTAGTGGCAGTGTATCTATGATCCGGTGGATCAGGCGCAACCGCTCACTGAAAGGCAACTGTGCTGCCTGGGTCGTAATCTGCTCTATGAGGATGTTACTAACCGCCATTTTCCCGCTCCTCTTGTCGCCGATTTTGCTTTCCTGAATTGTAGTACAATTCCTATTTCTGCGCAATCCTGGCCTGACTGACTGACGTCCGCGCCGACCTGGCGCAGGATTTCAGATTTGGTGATGTCAGAGTTACGGATTTGCCCGGATCACCATCAGCAGTGCCCGGCCCATCGCAGACATCGCCGCCGACATTCAGCGCCGCTTTATCCCTCGCTACCTGGCGGCCTACGCCCAGGTGCGCGGGCGGAAGCGTCTCGCCGAGGAGGCCGAGCGCCATGAAGCGGCCATCTTTGCAGAACTGACTGCTATCTTGAACGAGCGGGTGAGCGACGACGAGGTGATCAGGTACTCCAACGACAGGACCTGTCACTACGTATACGGGCGCGTCGAAGTCGCCGGGAATCGGGTCAAGATCGACCTGTCCTGCCTCCCCGTCGCTACCGCTCGCGAGATCTGCTGATTGCTGAGGGAGATCGAGTGACCATGTGACAATGGAGACAGGCGAGAAGATGCATCCTTTCACCAAACTAATCGCTCTGCCCGAGCCCATCGCCGACGGGTCGACTGACCTCGCCGAAGTCCTGGATCAGGTCACGACAGTCGGGCAGGCGCTGAATCTGGCTGGCACGTCGTGAGTGGGGAATATGTGCCAGGCACCGCTCAGGTGCCTGGCACGTTTGGTTTGCAGCGCGGATTGGTGTTGTGCTCCTATGGAGACCGGCGCAGCACCAGCGGCAGGTAGACGGTGTATGTTCCCTCGAACAGGGCAAACCGGCCGAGGTGGTAGATGGGCACGGCCAGCCAGTTCTCGCCGGGATGGCGGTCGTAGTCACCGCAGGCCGCATCTACCCAGGCGCTGCCGTTCCAGTACTCTAACACCAGCGCATCCTCGTCCAGCCCGGTGACGTCGGTCCCGGCGTAGTGCAGGGTGACGGTGGCCGGGACGCTGAAGGTGAGGCCAGGCAGGAGCGACCCGCCCTGGTAGCCGTCCAGGTCGAAGGCGTGCCCGGCGAAGGCAAAGCCAGACGGTGCCGTGGCCGTGTCCACCGGCACGTAGAGCAGTGTGATGAGTTCCGTCACCGCGCCAGCAGGCACCTGGATGACCGTGGGGAGACCTTGCGTGTCGGTATAGGTCAAGGTGCCGCCTATGGTGGGGTCTACGGCCAGCTTTACTCCATCCGGGATGAACTCGCTCACGCCGCCCAGAGTGCCGAACCACATGTGGTCCGTCCCATCCACTGCGATGGCGTAGACCCAGTTGCTCGCCAGGCCGTCGGCGGTAGTGTAGGTGGTCCAGGTGCTGCCGTCAAACTCGCTCACGCCGCCAGAGGTGCCGAACCACATGTGGTCCGCCCCGTCTATGGCGATGGCGCCGACCAAGTTGCCCGCCAGGCCGTCGGCGGTGGTGTAGGTGGTCCAGGTGCTGCCGTCAAACTCGCTCACGCCGCCGCCCCAGGCGCCGAACCACATGTGGTCCGCCCCGTCTATGGCGATGGCCCCGACACCGTTGTCCGCTAGGCCGCTATTCGAGGTGGTGTAGGTGATCCAGTTCGCGCCGTCAAACTCGCTCACGCCGCCCCCAGTGCCAAACCACTTGTGCCCCGCCCCGTCTATGGCGATGGCCCCG
>Ga0208279_1001723_pt1 | contig 11487 bp, 16 predicted proteins | sample AntAceMetag02UKM_FD_184766 | JGI IMG/M metagenome (GOLD analysis project Ga0208279, IMG submission 184766) | Saline lake microbial communities from Ace Lake, Antarctica - Antarctic Ace Lake Metagenome 02UKM (SPAdes) (version 2) | ecosystem: Environmental > Aquatic > Non-marine Saline and... | reverse complement strand
ACAGATGGGTTTACAGGTCATGATACAATGCTCCTATTGTAACCGTGGGGGGTATTCCCCAAGGCGTGTGTTTACGACAGTGCTATGGACTCGACCCAGAGCCTCGCGACCTCGGACTTGTCCGCTCCGTAGATGCGGTGTCTCCAGGTGCCATCGGTTACTGTCGTGAGGGGGACTTGGTCCTCGTAGGACATCTCTAGGTCCGTTACGATATCCGGGAGCCTCCTGGACATATCCTGTTCGGCAAGGGCAGAGGTAGGCCAAACGGATTCTACATCGGCTTGCTGATTTGTCTCTTGGTAAAGTACAATGCCCACGGATGAGTGCTTTTGGTTCTCAGACATGATACATGGCTCCTATGTGACCCTGGGGGGTATTCCCCAAGGCGAATGTTTCGGTTTGGAAAAGGGGGGCTGGATAGGGGATGGGAGAGGGGCTGGCACGGCAATTGTACGGGGTATGGGTAGGGTGGGGGGTATACGGGGACGGGGCGGGGCGGATATACGCCACAAAGGCGGATACGGGACACGGGATACGGGGATATACGGATACCGCGATATCGAGGGGGGGTCTGGTGGTATGAGTTTTTTTATTTTTTTTTTTTCAACATGATACAGAGAGGCCCCCCCTTTTTCGCGTATATCCGTATATCCCGGTATCCCGGTATCCGAGGGTGGGGGGAAACGGAAAGTTTCGCATAGCTGTGGGGACATCGACCTACTCGTCCCACAAGTAGTGTTCCTCTACGATGAATTTGATCAGGGAGCCTTTGCACCAGGATCGGAATTCAGTCTTAGATGTTTCGCCGTCGGCCTCATAGGCCATTTCTACGAGGAATGGCTTGGTTTCGTTCGCAAGCTCGCAGGCCAATCTCAACACTGTAACGCCGTTCCATTCCATGTTGTAATCCTTCCTGCTAGAGGGAAAAGTGAAGAGGGATACGCAGGGGCTAAGGGATGGTTGCATTATTAGAAGTTGAATCTCATGGATGTATCCTGGTACGCGACCCAGGTATCCGGATTGTCCTTGCCCTCGCACAGCGTCTGTACCAGTTCCGGCTGACCGTCCGCCATCGCCTTGGCGATGATACCCAGCTTGGCTTCCGTTGTAAGGCCACCCGTGAACGTCCGTGCGGCATTCTTGTGATCCGTGTGGGTCTGGGCATTCAGCTTGGTAGCGATCCACGTCCAGCCCTTTTTCTCGGCCAGCAGGGCCACCGCAAGCTCGGGTTCACCCGCGAGCTGTTCCGATTCAAATGCCCGCTCGCCTTCGTACCTGGAGGGGGATGTCGTCTTGTCGGAAACCCAAATAAACCGAGCGTCACCGTCAACATCATACTTTGCCTCTTTTGCCATAGTCCTAATTCTCTCTTTCTTCCCTTATCCTGCGTATCCCTCTTCACTTGTCAAAGACCTGTCGGAGCCCAAAACGGCCCCTTGCTACACCCACATTATACCGTATACCAGGTGTCCAGTCAACCGCCGGGGGAAGATTTATTTTCCTAGTATTGAGGATAATGGGGGTGTTCCGAGAATTGGGAGAACAGCTGGGGGGTGGGATACAGGTATAAGTGGTACAAGATATGCTGCTTCATGGGGGTAGGCTGGGGTGGGAGGGATACAGATAAAAGGAACACAGGGTATACCACTACACCCTCCTGCTGGAGGGAACACATAAGAGGGATAAGTGACACAGGATGTACTACATGACCCCACCCCATCCCCCCAGGGGCCTATGTATATATGTGTTTTCTGTGTGTCAGATCGCGTATGATAATTTTGGTTCCTAGGGTAATCTGGATAGGTTTCCATCCCCTCTATCTACCCACCACATACCCCCTGGAGCCCTGTGTGGCCCCGCTACGGGGGTCACGGGGCCGCCGCCCCGCCGAATGGGGTACTAGGGTACCACCCCCGCCCGGTCGCTCCAAGTGGATCGCCCATGATATCCCGTGGCCATGATGTGTAACCCTATCTAGTCTACCCAATATACCCCGAAAACCGCCCCATGTATGTATACCCCACCCCCCGCTATCCCACTTTGCCCCGTCCCGGAAGGGACCTAGAACAGGACCCCACAAGATGCCGAATGAGATCCAGCGAATGCTTCCGAGGCACATGAAGATCCTGGATCTCTGTCTAGAGGGTAAGGGGAGGAAGGCTATAGCGGAGGAAGTGGGATTACACGTCCAGTCCATATCTAATATCTTCAATGCTCCCCTGTTCCAGGAGGAACTGGCTAGGCGGCGGACATCTATGTCCAAGGCTCATGACCAGGCGGTATCCCAACATGTAACACAGGCGAAAGCGGAACTGGAAGGGTCTGCTGTGGAGGCTGCCCGGACTCATATACGGCTCCTGGGGTCCGAGGATGATCGAACGGCCCAGTCCAGTGCCACCGCGATCCTGGACCGTGTGGGGCTCGGGAAGGCTGAGAAGGATGCCCAAGGGGACGTTGTAGTGATCAATGTGGAACAGATGCAATTGCTGAATATTGCCCTTGAGGAATCCCTCCAAACGGAAGAGGCCCCTGGGGTCCTGGATGCGGAGGTGTCTGTTGGATGATACCCTCTGCACCAATCCGAACAAGATCACCCCCGAGACCATGTCCAAGCTACGGGATCGGGCCAAAGCTGACCTATACTTCTTCGCGAAGGGTATCCTCGGGTTCTCATGGTTCACGCCGGAGATCCATAAGCCCCTGTGCCGGGTGTTGGAGGACTACGAGATCCGTCGGAGAGCTGCGGTGATCCTCCCTAGAGGGTGGCTGAAGACCACTCTGTGCTCCATCTCGTACCCGATCTGGCGGGCCATCCGCAATCCCAACGTAAAGGTCCTCTTGGTCCAGAATACATATAACAATGCCGTGGCCAAGCTGGCTGTGATCAAGAGCCTGTTCGAGTCCAATGGGCTGTTCCGGGCCCTGTTCCCTGAGATCCTTCCGAATGGCCACAGTAAGTGGAAGACCGATTCGCTGTGCGTGAACAGGACAGGATCCTATGCTGAATCTACATTCGAGGCAGCGGGGACACGGACTCAGGTCACATCAAGACACTATGACCTGATCATAGAAGATGACACCGTGGCTCCTGACCTCGAAGATCTCGGCGTGGAGGTGGCCTGTCCGTCCCAGGAGGACATTGAGGCCGCGATTGGGTGGCATCGTCTCGCTATACCGCTCCTGAACAACCCCGCTCGGGATCAGATCCTCGTAGTAGGGACAAGATGGGCCGAGATGGACCTACTGGAGTGGGTTCGGCAGAATGAGGCCTCGTACACCTTTGTACAAAGGGCTGCATTGGAGGGTCCGGATGGGCAGGCTGACCCTGAAGGCATCCCGGTATACCCGTCAAGGTTCCCAAGATCGGTCCTGGATGAGATCAAGGGGACAATGGGTCCGTATATGTATTCCTGTTTGTACCTGAACCTCCCCGTTTGCGGTGCGGAGCAAGTATTCGATCCCCTGTGGTTCCGATACTACGAGACTCCGCCGCAGGACCTCGCAGTGGTCACATCGGTGGACCTCGCGAGTGACCCCGCGGTCTTGAAAGGCCGCAAGAGTGATTATAATGTCGTAATGACCAGTGGAAAGTCCCTAGTAAGTGGACGGTCTTATGTCCTGGATTACTGGAGGAAAAGGGCTAATCCAGGGGAGGTCATTGAGGCGATTATCAAACATGTCAAGATGTATCGCCCCCTCAAGGTCCTGATCGAAGGGATCGCATACCAAGCTACGCTGGCCTACTGGCTCAAGGAACGCATGCGTGCCGAGAAAATGGCCTTCGTGGTGGAGGTTATCACACATGGGAAGCGGTCCAAGGAAGCCCGGATCAAGGGCCTTCAGCCGGTTCTGTCTACAGGGAATCTTCTGATACGGAAGCATCACACTGATCTCGTAAAGGAATTCCTCGCGTTCCCCGTCGGGGAGTATGATGACACAATCGACGCTCTCGCAATGCATCACTCCTTCTGGGTTGCGACCCGTAGTGAGAAGGATTACCAGGAGGAAATGGCTCTTGGAGATCCCTTCTCCCTTGATAGTGCTATAAAAGAGATCCTCGGGAATCAGAGGGAGAAAAAGGGGTTCCCGTATGATGTATACGCCTTCACGAGTGGGATACAAGATAACCGAAACCGTCGCATAGCTTAGGAGTCCTCAGGATGGCCAATATCCTTCCGTACAAGTTGGTACTTGAAATGTGGACCTGTGCCCCAGATAACACTGCTACAGGCAAGACCCTTGCGGCCCTAAAGGGGAGTGTTCTTAATACGAACACCCGCAGAGTTGTTATATGGGAGGAAGGGACATCCACTGCGACCCATATGGGGATTGGGTCTATTTCTAATACCGCTCCCCTGATGACAGGCAATATCCTCTATGTTCTCCCTGTTACGGCCGACCTCGCGGATACCATCCGCCTGTTCTCCACGGCAGGGTCCGTTGTGAACATAATCGAGATGGGTTAGGGATATGGCTGATAACTTCGAGGCTGATGCTGGTTCCGGCGGAGTAGTCTTCGCTGGAGATGATATCTCCGGTGTGGTATATCCAAGGGGGAAGATCATCCTCGGGGCTGACGGCGTCAATGATGGGGACGTGTGCGCTGGGAATCCCCTCCCGATATCAGGAGCCATCACTGTAACATCTGGAGCCATCACGGCCTCTTTGTCCGCTACGGACAACGCGGTCCTAGACGCTATGGTCGTGGACCTTGCAGCGATTGAGGTGCTCTCTACGGCGGCGAATGTGGACCTTGCCGCCATTGAAGTCCTGTTGGGGACCATCGACGCGGACACCAGCAACATCACCGCGTGCGACACCGGCGCAGTAGTCGTTGCATCGGGCACCGTTACTGCGAACCTTAGCGCGACCGACAACGCTGTTCTGGACGCGATGGTAGTCGATCTGGCGGCCATCGAAGTCCTACTCGGGACGATTGACGCAGACACGTCGAATATAACCGCCTGCGATACCGGGGCGGTCGTGGTGGCGTCTGGCACGATCACGAGCATTACCAACGCCGTCGCCGTGACAGGCGCGTTCTACCAGACCACCCAGCCGATATCTGTCGCGACGATTCCGTCGCACGCCGTAACCAACGTGGGGACATTTGCCACGCAAGCCACGCTCCAGGCCGGGACAGCCGCATTCGGCAAGCTGGCGGCGAACTCGGGCGTGGACATCGGCGACGTGGATGTCTTGACGCTGCCGGATTCAATCGACGGGCCGGGCGCGCCAACTATCGACAGTTACACCACGGCGTCTATTTCCACATCTGCCGCCACGGCGAATCAAGTACTCGTCGCCGCACCCGGCGCGAGCAAGCAAATCTGGGTGTATGGCTTCATCGGCACAGCGGACACGGGCGACGGGTCCATCTCGATCCAGGATTCGGACGATACCGCGATCACGGGCGTGATGCCTGTGGCGGAGAATGGCGGTTTCGCGTTCTCGCCGTCGGGGAACTTCGCAATGCCGCTGTGGAAGGTCGCGACGAACAAGGCCCTTGAAATGGACACGCTGACGTGTGGATTCAAGGGATCACTGACGTATGCTATTGTGAGTGTATGATGGCCAGCGATCTGTCCAGCAAGGCTAAGCCCGACATTCGGATCGTACTTCCGGAGACGTGGGAGACCCTCCCGGTCCTTCCGCGCCTCCGCCGGATGGTCGCGCTCCAGCAGAAACTGATTGACGCCTGCAATAACGACGCACGCAATCAGTTCACTCGCTGGCTGCCAGCGCTCTACAAGATCAACCCGACCGTCGCCCGACTGCGGGAATCGCTGCCGCTGGTCAAGGCCAATCCAAAGGTCCATCCGGATTCCGTGTTGTGGGTTCCCGCCGGTGGCGATCGCAAGCTCGACATCATGGCCACGCTGGGCGCGAGCGAGCGGGCCTTCGACATCGCGCGACTCGTCCCGAATACGGTCGAGGCGCCCGAGCCCTTCGACCCGTACGAAGACCTGTCCGCGTTCACGGAAGTCGATTCCGATTCAGATATCACCTTCACCGGCACGGACCAGTGCAATTTCTCGACCCTGCGGCGCGACGCCGACTCGTATGTCTACGACGATTACACCGCCTCGCACTTCGGCAACTATGACCACTGGTTCGAGTGGAATATCACATCATCAGAAGAAGACAACAACACCGGGCTCTGGTGCGTCACCGACGATCCCGGATGGTTCTCCACGCACGTCACCAACGGGCAGAACTGCTACGTCTACTCGGTCAGCACGTCCACCCTCACGACCTACCTGGCCGACTGGGGACTGACGCACTTTGACTACGACAATGGCGGACAGGCCCAGGGCACGCACTACTTTTGTCGCGCCGTTCGGAGCGGATCCAGTTCCTCACTGGAGATCCGCACCGGAAGCCGGACGGGGACGCTCGTCGATACGCTGGCGATCACCAGCGGCACCACAGCCCGGCGCTATCTGCAAGCTCTATTCTCGATGGACTCCGCCACGAACTACGCCAAGACCGCGACCGGCTGGGTGAAGAATGTAGACATTCAGGAAGGCTCCGCCCTCCCGCTCCGCTGCCTCATGGGTGCGGGCCTATGATCGCTTTCTCGGGTGTGATATATTGCCTGATGCTTAAACATGGGGCGTCGGTCATATCGGATACCGTGTATCACAACTACCTATGGGTAGCGGGTGGGGTATTCGTGCCGGGGATGGCTGTGGGAGATGTACATCGCCCTGGTATCACAAAGGGTGAGGTATACATACAAGGTACAGGAAAGGGAGAAGGGACATCATGAACCCAGAGACCATTATTACAGCCGTCGCATGGGAGGATGCTGGGGCTGTCTTGCTGGGACGGATCTTGGACTATGCTGGGGCCGCGTTGACCCAGGCTGCCGTCACATCGCTGAAAATGTACGGGTATAAGGAAGGGACCGCGACGGCGAAGACTGAACTGAACACGGGCGGGACAGCCCTTGTGGTATCCAGTACGATCTTCGACACCCTCCAGACCGGGACCATCTGGACCGTGGATACCACTGGGTATAACTTCAAGTATTCCATCACTCCCGCATCTGGCTTACTGCAAACCCCAGGATGGTACCGGATCGAGATCCCAATCACCCCCGCGACGGGTGCCCTGATCCCCCTCGTATACCGTATAAAGGTCCTCGGACTTTGGTCTTCTTAGAAAGGGCTGTATGATGAAGAATCGCATCTTGTATCTGTTCATGTGTATTCCCCTGATCGGCTGTGGTTCCCAAGACGCTATAGAGATTGGGGTTGAGGGGGTAGAGATGGGTTTGCGGTTGGAAGCCGTGAATACCTATGCGGCATTGGATCGCGTTGCTCTCCTTGGGGAAAGGGCACGGGATACTGAGGCAGCGGCATTGGTGGGAGTGATAGATAAGCTTCTTGCTGCGGGGTTGTGGTCCCCTGATGAGAAGAAGAAGGTGTATACTGAGTTGTCTGCCCTCGGGAAGCGTCGTGTAGACGATTATAAGGAGATTGAGGATCTGAAGCGTACCAGTGATAAGAATCATGCTGGGATGCGGAGGTATCTGTTGGGTATCCTTAGGGCGTCTAAATCCTGGGGTTCTAAGGAAGAAGTATCGGCCAGACTGGATAGGCTCCAGGGGACCGTAGAACAGCTCACGACCCTCATAATGACAAGGAGTAGTGCGAAATGAGTACCGAGGATCTAAAGGAAACAATCGGAAAGGCGGCAGTGGATCTCGTAGAGAAGGTTGTGGGAGCGGTACAAAAGCCTATGGCCGGGGAGATCTGGAGCTCCTATACAGACGTCGTGGAAGGGAACACCCTTACACCGCTCGTGTTTGATGCCATCGAGGAGGCTGAGATCGAGCAGTTTGAGTCCGATGTTGATGATCTTGTAGATACCAACGAGATGGTTGGGATGGTACTGGATAAGTTCATTACCATTGCCATCCCCCTTATCAAGACCGCATTCGCTGGAGGGGTTGGATAATGGAAGACCTCATTAAGGCGTTGGAGAGGTACATGGCGGGGACGATCATTCGTGGTCTGCTCTGGGTTAGCTCGTATGCGGCGGCCCTGACTGGGATTGCAGAGCTTGAATCAGGGACCATTACCCAGATTGGGTCCTTCCTTGGTGCGGTTGCAGCTGGAGGGCTCGCCCTTCTCTGGTCTCGTGCTAAGGATAAGATTAACAAGAAGACCCATCCCTCGGAGTTTGTGTGATGGCTAAGACGAAGGCAACGAAGACCCTCTCGGTGGACGATTGGTTCCTACGGATCGACTCCGGGATCGAATATCGGAAGATGTTCGGGGAAGAGGAACGCTGGGCCGATGCCGAGAATATGTTCTATAATCGGAATCGCCAAGCGGGATCTGGCCCCGGTGTGAACGTTGTCGCGTCTAATGGAGACTCGTTGCTGTCGTATCTGTCGGTCCCGAATCCGAAGATGATGGTCCACCCGAGACGGCAGGAGTTCGTTGAGGCTGCTCCGAATGTGGAGGTCCTGGATAACTGGCTGATGGATGAAATGGATATCGGCTCCCCTGTGGAAAGGTCCATCCTGCACTCCTTCCTATGGGGGACCGGGGTCCTGAAGATTGGGTACGATTCCCAATATGGGTATGATCCAGGGCTGGCCGTTACAGAGGAGCTGACGCTGTCAATGTTCGGGGAGGATGGCAGGGCCCTTGAGTATGGGAATACATCTCCAGGGATGCCTTGGGTTGAGGATTGTCTCCCCCACGATATCGTGGTCCCCTGGGGTACGAGATCCTTCACGGATGCCCAATGGGTGGCTCATAGGATTATCCGGCACATCAGGACGGTCCAAGCGGATAAGAAGTATGTGAATACTGGGGGGATCATCCCCACGATGGACATGGAGACGTATGTGAGGTCCTATGAAGCCCGGTTGCACGGGGCTCAGGGGAATGAGAGGCGTCAGGGCACGGGATCAAATGCGGTTGAGTTCGTGGAGATGTATGAGATCCACGATGCAGAGACCGGGATGGTGTTTGTGATCGCGAGGGATCATGGTAAGTTCCTCCGAAGGCAGAAGGATCTCTTGCAGATAGATGGGCTTCCCTTCGTGGAGGTGTCCTTCGTCCCGCGGGCGAGGTCATTCTGGGTTACCTCTGACGCCTTGTACCTGTTGCCCGCACAGGCAGAGCTAGATGATATCACCATCCAGGGCTCCAAGCAGAGGCGTATTGCTACGATCAAGTTCTTGTACACGGAAGGGTCCATCTCGCAGAATGAGATGGATAAGATGCTATCCGTGGAGGTTGGGGCTGCTGTGGAATTGGAAGCAGGACACAAGGCAAGTGAGTCTATTACAACCCTGAATACACAGGCCCCACAGACCCTTTATCAGGAAGCCGAACACGTGATGCGAGCTGCACGGGAGATTGTGGGATTCAGTCGGAACCAGGTAGGGGAGTATGAGGCCTCAGGGCGTCGCACGGCTACCGAAGCAGAGATTGTTGAAAGCGGATCGCAGAGGAGAATGTCCCGAAGGACCAAGACCCTTCGGTCCGTATACCAGAGGCTATTCCGGAAGATCAATCAGATCGTGTTCAAGTTCTGGTCTGGGAAACGGGTCCTCCCGATCATCGGGGAGGAGGGAGCAAGGGAATGGAAGCACTTTGAAATGGAGGCCATCCGGGGGGAATACGCATACGAGGTTACATTTGCGGCGGAGCCTGTCCCGACCCAGTCTGCTCGGCGGCAAGAAGCCATGACTCTCATGGCTCAGCTGCTCCAGAACCCATACATCGATCCCAAGGCGATGATCGACTACATCGCTAAGGCGTACAATGATCCCGATATAACGAAGCTCCTAAAGGGAGATATACAAAATGCCGGTGTACAGTTACCAGTGTCAGGCGTGCAAGAGAAAAACGGATCTGTTCCTTCACAGGGTGGGGGATCGGGACTCCCCGCAGAGCTGTCCAATCTGCTCAGGTAGGCTGATACGGGACCCGGTCCAAGGGGCCAAGATACAAACATGGAAACCGATTACATTGGAGAATGTAGAACGGACCCCGAAGACGTTTTATACCAAGCAGCAGTTAAAGGACTACTGTAAGAAACACGGATATGAATCAGGAGCGTTACTATGACTGAGCAGAACAAGATCAAAAGGAAGATCGTCGTGTGGGTGGATGATAAAGGTATCCACGGTAAGGTTACTGGGGTTGTCAATATCACTCACTTCCGGAAGATGCAGCGGCAAGCCTTGTTATCATACAGGGCCTATATGTCAAAGAAGAGACAAGAACTGAGAGCTTCTAACACGGACACAAAAAAGGAAACTACAAATGCCTGACGACGACAAGAACGAAGACCAGACCAAGGACAAACGCCCCTCTGACTCCCTTGACATCCTTCTAACTGATCCGGATGTCCAGGCCCTGTTAAAGGCCAAGGAGGAAGGGAAGACATTCTCACTGGATATCACCGATGGTGATACGAAGAAAACAAAGGTACCAGTGCGGGATACTACCAAGGTCGACGAGGATGACCCTGCACCGGACTTCGATAACATGACACCCGCAGATGCATTCCGATACATGAACAAGAAGCTTTCTACATCCCTGGAGAGTCTTCGGTCCAATGTCACAGACCCCCTCCAGGAAGAATTAAAGACGGTCAAAACGGAACAAAGGGGTCAAAGGACCCGGAATCTTCAGGGCGAGGTTAAGACCGTTCGGGAAGAGTTCCCTGACTTCAATAAGCACAAAGACGAGATTGTAAAGATATCTGCTCAGTTCCCGAGCCTCTCTATTCGTGATATGTACTTACTCGCGAAGGGTCGAACGGGGGATATTAAAGCCCCTGAGACTGGGACTGATGACACGAACACGGATATGGGTACTGATACGGAGCGTCCTACAGGAGCCCTCTCCGACATCCCCGTGAAAGAACCCATCGTACACGGACGCAGAGCGTTCAAGGCCCTCTTGAAAGGGGCCATTGACAAAACCGCAAAGGAACTAAAGACAGGAGCTTGATATGACGACCGTTCCCAGTTTGACTCGTACAATTGATGACTACTTCACCCATACATGGTTTGAGATCCGGAAGCAGGCGATTGATAATATCCTGGATGGGAATGTTATCACGGCTGCCCTCCGAGCTGCCGGATGCTTCACCCCGCAGGTTGGTGGGGAGTGTATTACACGGACCCTCCGGTATGGTACCAAGACGGCGACCAATGTTAAAAAGGGTGATACCCTGACACACGGGGAAGACGATATCGAGACGATGGCTCGATGGGACTGGAAGTACTCCAGTGCCCATATTCAGCGATCCCTCATGGATGACCAGAAGAACGCAGGGCCGTCTAAGATCAAATCCCTCGTGGACACGAAGATCAGTGCTGCAAAGGATGCCCTGGACGACGCGGTGGAGAGTGCATTCACCACGGCGGTTGATACTACAGGGGGTACGGATCTACGGGCGGACCGGGACCCGGATGGGTTGTATAATATCCTCCCTGGTGGGTCGTAT
>Ga0208279_1001722_pt1 | contig 11488 bp, 10 predicted proteins | sample AntAceMetag02UKM_FD_184766 | JGI IMG/M metagenome (GOLD analysis project Ga0208279, IMG submission 184766) | Saline lake microbial communities from Ace Lake, Antarctica - Antarctic Ace Lake Metagenome 02UKM (SPAdes) (version 2) | ecosystem: Environmental > Aquatic > Non-marine Saline and... | reverse complement strand
GTTTTAGGTATATCTTTATATGCTGATTCAAAACTATTTGATGTTCTTGAAGGTGCTGTGTGTATATATCCACGTCGGCGTTGAGATTCAGATGTTGGTATAACTAGATGAGATTTCACTTCGCCATCAAAAATGATCCAGTAATAATAAGGCATGATTGGAAATCTTGCATACAAATGTAGTAATTTAAGAGGTTCGTTGATTAATTCGGATGACTCGGCACAGCTTTTCCCTCTTACTAAGAGTGAAAAACAATTTAATAAGATATTAACTAAATCGATAACTGTTTCTAATTTTATAGTATTGGCTGCCTCAAGTTTCTCTTTAAAATCATAAACAAAAGAGATATAGCCATGTGGTTCTATTAATTTACAGATATACTCTATTAAATACCAAAACTCAGGATTTAGAACCCATTCATTGTTACGATTGTTAATTTGAGATATTAAACTTAGTCGCTCAAGGTCGGTCAATATAGCATAAGGCTCAGACTGATATGTATCAAAATTAGCACTGATTTCTTTCCATGTGTCTCTAATCTTAGAGGTTTTAGGTTTATCAAAACTTGATAAAAAGGATTGTTCTCTGTGTGATAAAAAAGGGATAGATTCCCATATAGAAAATTTATAGTTTAAAAAACTATCTACCCCATTGTTCAAGTTAGTTAAATATTCAATTATGTTTACATTAGTAGCATTAATACGCAATAACATACGCCAAACAATCAAAAAAAACAATATTTCACCAGCAGGCACATAATGCATGCCCCATTGATTTGCAATTAGCTCTTTATCCTGCAACTTTTTGTCAATATTATAACTAATATTTTTATTGGGATAAAATAAATATTCAGGCGGGTATACATTAGATGGAAATATCTTATTTTCTTCACCTAATGACTCCTGACTCCTCCATGTCTCAAAAACATGAGTTAACCAGTTCTCATATTCTACTGACACATGTTTGTTCCAAGCATATGGGAGCGAGAAAGATTTATTTCTTTCTTCACTACCAAATAGATGAAGTATTTTTCTTGACATCATGTCTATTGCTATGAAACCAATAACTGATACCCCTAAATCAGTCCTTTGATGTTCTAAACATTTATTGGAACCATCTCTTAGCAAATTTGCTATGTTATTCCTTGTTAGATGTAAATCTAATCTGTTTGCTAAATTTCGAAAAATACAATGTAATTTAGATATAGTTTCAAATCTTTTCATTTCAGGCTCCACATAATACCGACTTCCCAGTACCTAAAAGGGAAGCCGACTTGTTTGAAGTCTACGTGAAAGGCAATGTCTGCATAAGATGAGGGCATTATTAAATGAGATTGTTGTTTCTCTTTTTGTAAGTTAGCATCATGCGTATATATATGATCTTTATTCCAATGTTCAATCCATTGTTTTTTTAAACGAGGGGCATCATCACCCAATGCTTTTAAATTGTCGCGTAGATATTCATCAGGTTCACTAAATTGCTTTTTCATCCATCGTTCACCAAAATCATGAGCAAATTCACTAAGATCTTTAGATTGAAAACTCATAGCCTCACAAAGCACCAGAACGCCGTCTTCTCGGAGTAGATTATATGCCCTCTTAAAAAACAACTGCTTTATTTCAGTATGATAATGATGGAGAAAAAAGCCGCCAATAATGGCATCAAACATACGGGGTTCTATATCTTTAGGTAATAATGATATTAAGTTATCTGGATTACAATTTTCAGAAAAGAAGTCATCCTCAATTAAAGAAATTTGAGAATCAAAGCTTTTGTCAGGATATTTATTTTTGAATTTCCTTTTAAATTCGTCGTTCATCGGTGGGCTAAAATCAATGGCGACAATATGAATGTCATCGCCAAAACGCTCTAACAGGCGGAACGCCTCAGCACCTGTCCCAGAGGCAATGTCAAGAACATAAAAGGGGCGATCTAAAGAATCTTTTCGTATCCAGGTTAAAGAGTACTCAATTAAGTCAACCATCGTATCATGTATAAGGCCCATATGCGGCTGAGTGAGCTCTTCTGCGATATCATAATATTTAGCATCATCGTCTGCGTAAAAGAACACATCTTTTTTATCAGCGTCAGAAATAAGGCTCATATAAATTATCTCTTTGAGTTTTTATGGATCACTTGACCATTTGCTGACCAGTAATCCATTGATGATAGAAATTGCTTTGCTCGATGACTGCCAGGGTCATTAAAGAATTCCATGCCGCCTGAGCCCAAAATTTTACCATCATCTATAAAATAGATTTGATCGCCTTCGTCTCTGGCTAACAACTCGCGGGCGAATGCGAGCAAATGGGTCACCACTAGCATCCCAATCCCGCGGTCACGGAGTGTTAGCAGATGTCTTATTACTGTACCTGTCTGTTCAACATCAAGTGCAGAAGTGATTTCATCAAGCAGTATATATTTTGGCTTTAATGCAAACGCGCGCGCCAAAGCCACTCGTTGACGCTGCCCGATGCTTACTTCATTGGGATAACGATCAATAAAAGCACCCATGTGAAAAATATCAATTAAATCATTAACAATGTGATGACTGTCAGTCCGTTTGGAAAGGGGAAGAAGTATATTCTTTCTTAACGTAAGATGGGGCCAGAGAAAATGTTGTTGAAACACAACTGTCACATCAGGCCAGGGCGGGTCAATCTTCTGATTTGCATCCAATGGGAATTGATATGAACGTCCATTAAAAACAACCTCACCATGACCAGGCATATCTAATAATGCAAGGGCACGAATAAGTGTTGTTTTGCCACTGCCGCTCGGACCGATTAGAACAGAAATGCGCCCAGGTTTAATTTGTACATTTACGCCCTTTAGCACCTCTGAGGTGCCAAAAGATTTTCTGATATTATTCCCTGCAAGCATTTAAGATTCCGATAGATTTCTAGTAAAGCGTTGTCGCAGCCAGATAGCCAGGCCATTAACGGGCAAACAAACAATAATAAATAATAAAGCCAGTGCTGTATAAATATGTATGGGTTTATATTCAATGGAGTTGACACGCATGGCAACACGAAATATTTCTTCAACCGAAATCAAACTGGCAAAAAGTGTTGAGTGTAACATGATTACTTGTTGTGTTAGTAGGGGCGGAATGACCTGGCGTAGAAGGATCGGCATCTGAATACGGAAAATTGTTGTTCGTTGTGATAAGCCGCAAACTTTTGCTGCTATGGTATATTGCTCGGGGAAATCGATTAATTGTGTACGGATTTGATCAGATACACTAAAAATATTGATGGTACTTAATACTATCGCAGCAGTTATAAATGGATTTATAACTACTCCGAGGATGGTTTGCATGGGGTAATGAGCCCAGTATAGATAAACAAGTACCGGAATGCCTGAAAGAATAAAAGTAATGAGCCGGGTTGGGATGCCTATTATAACTTTATATTTGGTTGACAATATACCAAGCAGCGTACCAATCGCCAGGCCACTGCCCCAGATTATAAGTGCCAATTGGATAGTAACACCGATACCACGTAAAAACGCCTCAGAATGATTACTGATAATTTGCAAAAATGTATTCATTCAGAATTTCTCATAATCATTAAGAATACTTAATTTAATTCATTTTATACGGTAGAGTAACTCGTAGAAATTGGCTTGGAACTGTTTCATATTTTTTTAAAATACGGTCAATTGTACCTTCAAAAACCAACTCATCTATAGCTACATCAATCATCGCCTTAAATTTATCTTCACCCATCCTGAATGCGTATGAATTAGCAAAAACCCTTAAAGCTCTTCCGATATTAACTTCTTTGAGTGTATCAGGATTTTTTTTCAGGAATTCAGCTATTGGCCCGAGTTCAGAAAAAGAAACATCTGCTTTATTTGAAATTGTATTGAGAAGGTTATCGCTCCAGGGATTAAGCTGAGGTATTGCAATTTGCTGGGCTTTTGGGAAATCAGTATTTGCTATAACACTATCCATAGCTCCATCTTGCACTGTTAATCTGATATCCGGGGAATTGATATCTTCGAGTGTCTGAATTCGCGATTCTCCAGAACGGACCCAAATCCGGACTCCGTTATAAAAGATAGGTTTGCTGAAGTATCCGCGTTTTCCCCTGCTTGAATTTTGCCATAGACCGGTACCAAACATATCATGGCGGCCGGATTCTAAACCTTCAAAGATCGTACCCCAGCCAACCTCCTCGACCCACTCAATATCTAATTCCAGTTTATTACCGATTTTTTCCAGCACATCGACAAAAATACCGGACAATTCACCGCTATTTGGATCTTTAATACAGTAAGGTGGATATGATGCATAGCTGCATCTGATTTTTCCAGTGCGAAGAACCCGTTCATAAAGTCCTTCTTTTTGGGCCAGTGGCTTCTGTGTAGGCGTAGGTTGTTTCCAATCAACCTGGGTATATAAACCGAACCCTATGGCAATAACAATTATTATGATGAGAACGGATAATGTTTTTTTCATATTAAACCACCTAACCCGGATAAACCGGTACCAAAAAGATTAAACGTTAAGCCGTTAAAAATATATTTTGTCCCCTAAAAATATTTCCTGGGGAATGCTGACTATGAGTTTATTTTAACTTCTGGTATTAAGTGCCAGATTATTTAATTAGTTACGACAACCTTACTGAATTTTTTCAATTAACACACTATAAAAAATTTGTACAGATTTTAAGTAAATATTTAAGGCTCTTCGCTGTTTCATTTGGGTACATAGCAACCCTTGAAACAGGCAGACCTTGAGCAAACCAGTTTCTAAAATTAACGGTTGTACAACTTTTAGACAATTTAACAATTTTAGTTTTTGCTGAGCTTTGCTAAAAGACATATATTTTTTTTGAAAATGGTACGAACAGTTTTTAAGCTGAAAACAGCCTGCGGATATTGAAGACAGATACCATTGATTTTATTAATTTCAACTTTTTGGTATGACGTAACAGCTTTCAGCAATTGTACACATTGCCCAAAAATTTGGGGTAAATTTCATACCCCTTTACCATGTCCTTTGTAGATTCTGTTCTAATATGTAACGCTCACCATCACAGGTGAGCAGGGAATGAAGTTTTTGGACGAGCTCCGTAAACACTAAATTGCGCATAGGCTACAGCGGCCCGCCCCTGCGAATCCTTGTGAATGGTGTTGTGTACGCCCGGCATGGGCGTGAACTTATGGGGTGAAAGTCCCCTATGTGTGAATCCAATCAACGTCGTGAGACGTGGATATAAACATTAGCCGACGGCAAGGGCGTTTCCGTGAGGAAAGGTCTGAAGGGCTGAAGCGAAGCGTAAGGCGAGTCGCAGGCGAGAGCGACCAAAGGGAGCGGCAACCCCGAGTGCAAAGCTATGAGCCGACGAACAGAAACAGCATATAAGGCCCAGTCTCCGGGTGAGTTAGCACAACATAACGAAACCCAGGATTCGGGAGACTTGCCTGCCTCAGGCTGGTCGGGTAGTCGCCAGAGGCGACCAAGAATGCTGCGGTTGTGTAGCGAAAGTTCATGTTCTTATCCGGGGAGATCTGCCTGACAAGCGGTCTCTCGACAGCGCTTTGCATGGTAACATGCCAAGTGATCAGGCAGAAGTCAGCAGAGGCCATAGTAAGTGTGGATATCGTCATCATTGGCGGAATGACGATGGGAAACGAGCCGCGACCCGTATATACGGTGGAGATCGCGGAGGTCTCACCCCACTGAAGGGCCAAACTCGAAGAACAGTGGCATGCCCCATGAGCTCTGAGATGCATTGAACCCGAACGGGGGAGCAACTAAACAGGCGCGTCATGGGAAATCGTGCTTCTGATGATAAAAAGCGGTTACCGTCAGCTTTTCAAAGAGCTGTTTAGATCATATTTCCGGCTACGGCCCGGTATCTTCGTGAACCGCCCGGTGCGGATCACGCATGCCGGGTGGTGTGGGGGCTGGGGGTTAAAAACCCCCGGCTACCCGATTGTGCAATTTTTATAGGTTTATTTATATGCCTCTTAATTCACTGTCTATTTCAAGGAGCACTGATTTTATTTTGTGGAATTCACTTAGCATTACTGATGGCGCATCGTAAATGTTTGAGGCACCTTTAAGGTGCGTATGCGCAGCTTTGTTTCTTGATTCACGCAGATTTTCTAATGAGGATTTCAGTATTGTTATTTTGCTTGATTTTTCAAAATTTCTTTCAAATTTCTCAAGATATATTAGGCCGAGAAGAGATATTAACATGGGACGAATATGATATTCATACTGAAACCCATGGGTTCTTTTTACTACACCCTTTTTAATATATTTTCTATTTGATGCCTCACGTAGGTTTCTATTGGCATGCTTCAGAATAATATCATCAACAGTATCCTCTACCCATCCGCAAAGTTCTATTGTCGCAAGCTTTGAATAATATATAGCTTTCTTTTTGCTTGATGCGCCATTGTAAAGCTTGTTAAGCTCTTCTAATGTGCCTGTTATGTACGATAGTGCTATCATGGAATTAATTTAATTATGAAAATATTTCTATTGATCTATTCATTCTTGCCTGAACACCTTCATTACTAGACAAGCCACCTTTTAATGAATCAACAGAAAACAGTTGATCATTCATTAAATTGTTGAATCTTTCTTGCAACTGGGCCTCATTTTCATTTTGTAAATTGTCAAAATTGCGAGATATACCAACGAAAAGGGCCTCTGAGGTTGCTTTGCTGATTTTTGGAAGTGACTGCTGATCACATATTTTAAAATAAATCAGATTGACAATATCTTTAAATTTTTGCTCTAAATCAGACCTCTGACTTTCTGCCATTAATCTGTTGTCTTCCATGTATTCATTTAGGAATTTAGCCAATCTACCTCGGTAATTTTCGAATAATTCAGAAAATGCGAAAAATCGTAAAATTAATTCCTCATAGGCAAAACGATAGCTTTTGTCTTCCTCCAAAGAGAATAATTTCCTGAAGTTGTCAAAGACTACCAAGTTTCTTAAGGTTTCATTAAATGGACCGCTGTATATGCAATTTCTGATTTCTTGATTTGTAAGCTTATTACCTCCAGTGTTAAGCCTATGGAAAATAGTGAATAAGTAAGCCATATGATTTTTCTTTGTGTAATCACATCGCAATACTGTAATTGGTATTGTTGTATTTTCTACTTTATCAATGATTCCCGAATATTTTTTTCTAATGTACAAATTTGTTTTGCCTGATATTTTTGGGTCAATGTCCTCAAGCTTTGACAATTTCCATTCTTTTTTCTCTGACAAAAAAAATAAAATACTTGAAATTCTTTGCAGACCATCAATGACAAGCCTTTCTTGGGTTTTATAGTCAAGGCTTATACACATACTTGGAATTGGAAGCTGCTTTACCAAAGAATCGACAAAACGTGTTTGCATTGGACCCGACCAAACCACATCACGCTGAAAATCAGGCTGTATATTCAATTGACCTGTCTCATACATACGTAATAGATCTGCACACGACCTCAATTCATTAAATGCAACAATATCCGATGGTGGAGTTTCGTTGAAGTCGTCAGTTTCTTGTAGCTGTTTTTCTAATGATTCAAGTTCGTTATCTATTGGCATGTTTATCTCCATTAATGTCTCATCTTTGTGATGCACAACAGTGTTAATAGACGTAAAACTTTCTGTGATATCGGATCATATATCTGGAAAATATTTCCATGTATTTGAATATTAATTAAAATTACGGCAAATATTTTTCTTGAATTTTATTGATGGGATCATACCAGCATTCATGCAACACAGTCAATACGCCAAAGGTATGATTTTTCATAAAAATTTTCTAATACTTTAGTATTAGATTTTGTGTTTTAGGGTACTAGATTTTCTAATACCCTACAGCTTATTGGGGTGAAACGGAAATTCCGGCAAACGGGGTGGTAGCAGTGCGGAGATTCAGCCCATCAGGGCTGACCCCCGTGTTTTCACAGTCCCGTTGAAAAAAATCGCGGCTCTGATTGAACTGGCCTTTGGTTTTGAAATCGTAACACCAAAAACAGTGCTCGAACCTTCTGAGCCCATGATCTGCAACAGTTGCGGCGGAAGTCTAATGTTCCGGGCGTCATTGTTGCCGTTCAAAATAGTATTTGCGGGTTCAGGGTAGCTAATAACTTGTAAATACTATTTTTATCCGAATTGAACAGGCTGCCGATCTCTGCTTGAAGCGGCACAGGACAACTGCGCCTTGACCAGGCTTTTGGCTCCGAATACCGACAACTATTTCTTGAAAATTATGTCTTTCTATCGATAAAAAACCTTTGTTAATCTCCGGCACCCCGAATTTTATTGATTCCGGAGTGTCTCCTTCACCCAGATCATCAAAGCAATACCCTTATACAAAAATCTCACCAAACCGGGCTTCTTGAACAATAGATTGAAAACGACCTTTCAGGTCGTGTCAATCCTTATGGGTTAGTTTTTTTCTCCTACAATTGAGGAAAGTCTGGCTCTTAAAGCCGACCTCAGCTCATTTTCAGTTTCCCACTGTATAAATCGGTGAAAAGCGAGATCAAAATGTATATCTGAATCTTTGTGGATGGTCAGAATGATATCTTTACCTAAGGCATGAGCAAAACCTGTTTCGTAATAACAATTGGGACGTTCGCCAGATAAATCGGAAATAACAAGACGGCATTTCGCTATATTTTCAAGGATCTGATCGTTTATTCTTCCTGAGTCCTGTATTTCATCAACTCTTACAATATTCAATCCAAATTCTTTAGAGAGTGGCTTAATTACCCCTTCATACGCTGAATCAAGTTTCTTATCACCAAACTTCATGATTACAAATACTAGTTGCTCTGGTGGTTTAAACGCAATTTGTAAGAGAGAGCGCATTGCCGGTGCTGCTTGAATCTCTCTAACTCTCCCAACAAATTCGTTTGTGCAATCAAATTTTTTAAATTCATCAGAAATATCGCCAACGCCAGCTATTGGTACGAATTTCGATTCATCAATCATATCATCGGTCTTGTAGATTGATAAAGAGACTGATGACTTCATGTTAATGAGAGTTGTCCTTTTTTCGCCGTGAGTAGTGTCTGATTCAATTACTTGACCATTTATAAAAGGGATAACAACATTTTTAACAATATATTCTTCCGTTTCATTTTTGAAACTGAGGAATTTTAAACCAGAAAGAATCATAAGACCATGGTAGTACATTGAAAACTCCTTTAAAAACTAACGTTTGAGCTAACCTACCGGCCTCCGAACCTTCAAACCTGCAAAGGACTTTACGTAAAACCGCATAGTTTTCCCGGTTAGGTTCAGCGATTGGTTAGGATAAATCATATTTTATGTGTCCAACATTACTTGAGTAGGCTATTAACCTCTCCCAGGACCTTATCGTGATCGGTCTTATGACCTGCTATTTGTGTTGTAATTTCTAAAAGTTCCTTAGCCTTTTCAGCCATCTCGAGCCATGAGTTGTCATTTTCTTCTTTTAGGCATTTCGCTAAAAAATAATATGCAAATGGATATCTGGGCATTTTATCAATTACCTCCCTGCATGCTTCTTTTGCCCCAGAATCACAGCTGAATATAATCTGTCCGCCCTCATAGTGAGCGTACTTATTATTCCAATCATTGATCGGTGTTCCCACCATGTGAACACCTGAGACTTTGCCAGACTTGTTCCCCATTGCGCTATAGAGCGAAATCTCCTGATATTTTGATACTTCAACATCTTTTCCTAATATTTTGATTTCATTCTGATCGATATAATATTTAATGGTAGTTACGCTCAATCCAACTGCGAGCAGGATGACAAGTGTCTTATCAAAAACACTATCCTTAATATCAGGATAATATTTCCTAATAAAAGAACGGACTAAACCTATCGAGAATAGACCACTCGAAAGTGCTAATATGAATCCTATCCAATACATTTAAATTGCTTCAACCTAACGTTTTAGTTCACCTGCCCGGCTGTTCGGGTCACGGTGAAACGGCTTGTTATATTTTATTTTTAACATGATTCCAATAACCACCCTTGCGTTTTTTTGGCTTTAAAGTGCTACCGGGAGTATTATAATATTCTCTCCATATTTTTCGTACTGTGTTTTTAGAAATATTAACCTTCCTTGCTATTTCCCTTATTCCACCTTCTTCCACATCTATCAAATGTAGAACCAAATCAAATTTCTTATCTGACAGCCAATTGCTCATAAATATAACAGTGTTAATAGACGTAAAATTTTCCGTGATATAGGATCATATATCTGGAAAATATTTCCATGTATTTTGATATTAATTTAAATTACGGCAAATATTTTTCTTGAATTTTACTCGCCTTCGCCTGAATACCCTGCACCTTGTCGTAGCGGAGCGGAGATCCCGCCCAGCGGGGCTGCGGGGAGCTTCATTAATGGGGTTATACCACCATTCATGCAACCCAGTCAATACGCCAAAGGTATGATTTTTTATAGAAATTTTCTAATACTTTAGTATTAGTTTTTGTGTTTTAGGGTACTAGATTTTCTAATACCCTACAGCTTATTGGGGTGAAACGGAAATCCCGGCAAACGGGGGCGTAGCAGTGCGGAGATTCCGCCCATAATGGCTGCAGGTGTGAAGGGAGAGAGGATTTAAAACTAGGCTTCGGGGAGGTGAACCGTTGACCCTATGCGGCTTGATTTACTAATGAATTCATATTATTTATACATAAAGCCAACACGTTTTCTGACAGGATTAACTGGATTGACTTGATTTTTTTTCACGCCTTCCAGATGAAGCCGAGAAAACACAATTCCGCTTCCGCGAAAAAAAAGGCCGAAAACCAATAAGAGGTGCTTTTTCTCTTGCTTTACTGTATTGTTGGTACAATGTTGAACACCTTCCCTTGAAGAGGGATTATGCTTTTTGCCTTTCTTCTCTCCGAGGCGTAGGCTCTACGAGCCGGAGGCAGGAAAGGCAAAAATATCTTTTTTATCCTGTGATCCTGTCTAAATTTTAATGCTCTTATTAGTAAATGCCTTGAACAAGGTCGCATCCATTACCGCTTCGTAGCCGGTTAACCGGGCCACAACCACGTCCTTTGAGTCCAGGAATGTAAAATCTCCCGTCATTTTATGATCGGTTACTTCTTTGACTTCAAGGACTGCGGTAACGCCGTCGGTCGGGAACACACATAATAGGGGACGTTATGATGCAGAGCGTTCACAACTCTAAATTGATGTCATCTATATCCTGTTTTCTTCCTGCTGATATTATTCGCGTCACGCAAGAGTTCGTAACACGAAGATACCTCGCAACATCAGCCCCGGAATAACCGAGTTCCCTGACACCAATCCATGACATTGCACGCCAATGTTAGGCAGATCTTGAACTTATATATAGCTTTCCAAACATTGTTCTGACAAAAAATCCAATTATCCCACCTTGACCCGACACATCAATATCAACAACTTCATCCGGACATAAAGGAATCAGTCCATATTTTCTGCCAATACTATGTAATAACTCGCGATCAGATTGATCCC
>Ga0208279_1001715_pt1 | contig 11510 bp, 8 predicted proteins | sample AntAceMetag02UKM_FD_184766 | JGI IMG/M metagenome (GOLD analysis project Ga0208279, IMG submission 184766) | Saline lake microbial communities from Ace Lake, Antarctica - Antarctic Ace Lake Metagenome 02UKM (SPAdes) (version 2) | ecosystem: Environmental > Aquatic > Non-marine Saline and Alkaline... | reverse complement strand
GCTTTCGTTGTTCAAAAACGAATCCGCACTCCAGACACTCGGCAGGTATGATTATCAGTTTTCTTTTCTGAGCAGTTACAGAACGCGCAATATGAGAAAGATGCGTATAGACTTCTTTTTCCCGAATCTTTATGGTCTGTGAGATCTCTCTGGCACTCATCTCTCTTTTTTCCAAAAGTTCAATCATCTGCTTTCTTATGGTTTGCATGTAATTTCTGTATTGCTCGGAGATAAAAAATAACCGTTCACCGGTTCAGAGGTAAACCCGCAATTCCTGAACCGTGAACGGTTACAAAAAAAAGTGATACCTTTCTTCCTGCCTTTTACTTGCGGTCGGAAGGGTCGGATGGCACCATTTTTATTATTCCGCCGATTATATCTCCATTAGCAAGCTTGAGACCTGTTACAACCACCCTTTGTTTTTGCCACAGGATAGTTCTCAAGGAAGTGATGTAAGAAGTACTACCTCTTTGGTTTACAAAAGCAGTTCTATATCGTGTGCTGCCCATTTTAAACTCGATTGAATATACCTTTTTTTCTCCTACGATCAAATATGCTTCTCTTTGATTAATTTCCGAAATAACTGCATTAATTTCAAAAGGCTCCATACTGTCAAAATCGATGCTTTTCGTTGAAGATGCAACCGTATCATTGGGATGCAAAAGCAACCCCATTCCTATAGCTATCAAGAGAAAAAGTGTCTTTGTGAAAACATTTGAATAATTCATAAAAACCTCCTGTTAATCATTAACCCATTAATCGTTAATCTGGCGCCAATAATAGGTAGTTAAAGCTGCCGTTACATTTGGATTTTGAGTTAAAATGCCGCCTTCGACTCCGATATACATCTGCGGCCCGCCTTCAAGTATGGCAATCGACGGTGCCGATGCGATGGATGTTCCGATAACCTGGCTGCGATCCAGTTTCCCCTGGGTGACGTCATTGTCATCCCCGTCCGTTTCCGTCTCTTCGCTGTATTCGTGAGCTGCCTCTCCGGTTTTATAGTTCAGGGCATAGAGACGAGCCTGCCCTCTGCCGGAAACCACTACACACGGATCATCTCCTTCGTCGCCGCCGCCTGACTCGGGCGTATAGGTGGTAAAATAGACCACGCCGTTAAATACCGTAATGGAAGATGTGACCTTTTCCCCGGAATTTTCCAGTTGGATATACCAGCCTTTTGAATTCGAAAGCGCTTCCCGGACGTCGGTCCTCTGAGCCTCGGTACCGAGTACAATCAGGTTGTCGGTAACATCCGTGAGATCAGATTCAGTTAGGGTGGTAATGGGAAGAGCATCCCAGGAATTTTCTATCGCATAAATACGATTTACAACGGTTGTCTTTTCAGGATCGACCCGGTCTCCGGTTCCAAAATAGATCATCTCACCGAAGTGTTCCTCAACCGCATCCGGCGCATAAAAAATCTTCCTCTGGACACCGTCATCAGCTGAGGCCGAAAAAAGCTTTCTCCTGCTCCAGGTGCCATCTTGATCGTCATCCTCAAAAGCAAAAATACTACCCCCGAGATCTCCTGCATAAACTCTGTTTGTAAAACCATTCCCACCTGAATCGAATCCGGAAACATCCACAATGCAATGGGTCATATCCGTATAATTTCCGGCATTAAAATTCAGGGTGCTGATCGCCCCATCCGGGACCTTTATGGTAAAGACGGCCCTTCCCAGGGTATCGGAAACGGCCGGGCTGCTAAGGTCCTGGTTGGTGTCATAGCCCCCCCCCAATAAGAAAACCGTATCCGATCCGGTGGATGTCTTAATCGTATGTGTGGTCGGTGTACACCAGGACTGACCAAGGGTTGCGGCCGCACCGTCATCACTGCCATTGCCGTCGCCATCTTCGGTAACCAAAAAATCGGACGCTATCTTATAAAGATAACCTGGCGCGTTATAGGTTGTAACATCAAGAGCATAATAGTTGTATCCCCCCCGGCGCTCCCCGAAGAAAAGAATCTTCTGGCCCGTATCTTGATATACTGCAGGGGATCCGTCCACAAAATAGTCATGGACAGTAGTCGAATCCGACAATTGTTTCAATTTGGCGAGTTGATCCGGCGGGATGAATCCCCATACCTCGTTGCCGTCACTGTCGTTGAAACAATGCATCATCCCGCCGTTGCTCCCTGAAAAAATAAAAGATCCGTCATCATAGTGCACAACCGATGGCTTTGAATGGAGGATATCTCCCAGTATCCAGTCCCTGCCGGTACCATGGATGTCGTTGATCACGGCATTTTTTTGATCGCTGTTATCAACATCGAGCGTAACAGTCGTAATCAGGGTGTTGGTCGTTGAGAAGGCGTTTGATGAGTCGATCAGGCTTGCCGCGGATTCCATATAAGTATAAAGATTCCGGCTTGGCTGATCAAGGAGGAATGCGCCGATGCCTCCTTCAAGCACATTGGGGCCATCCGGTGAGGTGGACCAGTAAGATTGGGCATTGTCCTTAATGGTTCCATTCGACAGTGTGGCCGCAATCCCGTCGACGCCAATGATATTTCCATTTGAATCCAGTCCGTATTTCTTAATATTGCCGGCCCACCTGCCGTCACTCTGGGGTTTAAAAAAACCCACGTAAAGAGAGTTGCCGGCATAGGTTCGGTTCGTGCGGCTCACGGGTACCACCGGAGAGACATACACCGCATTCACATCCGCAATATTGGTCATGATACTCTCAAATACCGCCGTAAGCCCTGAAATACTGTTTGCCGTGTAATACTCCCCACCGCCGTTTGTTGCGGTCTCTTGTAAAAGCTCCTGCTCCGTTTTAAAACCTATGGTATAGGTAATGACATTCTGTTTTTCAAATGACTCTCCGGACGTGCCCAGGGAAGAATCCAGATCGTTTTCATAAAGATACTTGGCCACATCGTCCAGATAATCTGAACCATTATATGGATAACTCCTCGACACCTCATTGCCGTCACCATCATAGTCACCAATGGTATCCCCATTGATATAGGTGCCGGATGAAAGTTTTGAATCTTTATCCTCAGTGGAAGCACCGTCCGTCATCAGAATGATATAGTTCTTCTGGCAGCGGTACTGCATGGGGCTGGTGTAAGTACCCGTGTTGTACCAACCTTCCTTTCCGGCAAAATAAAGACCGGCCTCGGCCAGGGTCTCGGCCAGGGGGGTCCAGTCTGAAGTATTAAGAGCGTCTACCGAATTAATTAAGGTAGTTTTGTTTTCGGTATCGCACAGTTCAACGATACGCCCTCCCTGATTATTATTGAATCTCATCAGTCCGAATCGCACATTATCCGTGTTATTGATGAGAGTTGTGATGACTTCCTTGGCTACAGAAATCCTGGTTCTCGTGTCACCTACTCCGGACGTATCATAGTTTACCCAGTTTCCCAGATACAGATATTTCTTAGAACCTTTGCAAATATAGCTACCATCTCTTTTTTGTTTGATACGAATTTTAAAAGCATAGCCCTTGGTTTCCAAGTCTGTTTTAAGATTTGGACAGTCCGGAAGGCTCGTATAATTATCTTCAAATTTGGAATAGCTGCGATACGATTTTTTATATACCGCATTTGTAGTATAAGCGCCCGTATAGATTGTGGCCGGATCATAGTATTCTCCTGTCACATCTTTTGTGCTCATGCTTCCTGACGTGTCAAAAATAATGAGGATGTTGGGTTCAACCGAAATGCTTGCGGTCCCGTAAATGCTGGTATCATCCGCCCAAAGTCGAGACGAAAAAATAAAAATCAGGGTCAGAACTATTAAAAAGTATCTTTTCATGGCCGATCCTCCTTTTTCAAAACAAATAACAACACATCGAATATTTTATCATTAGTATTTGAGAAATTAATATTTATTAAAGACCTTATATGTTCCTATCTGAACCCGGGCGTTTCCGTTTATCGAAGTCGCTGTAATTCCATATCTGCGAACTTCATAATCATTCAAACTATATCCGGACCCAACCGGAGGAGGGGATATATGTTGCTGCGCCGGCAGATTATTGGCGTTAGCGATATCGGAGTCTGTATTCTGGATACAGCGAATCTCTATATTCACGTCATCCGTACCGTCAGAGTCTATATCTACATTATTCTGCGTGTAAGAAGCCGCCGTCTCATCGGCTGACAGGAAGGTGTTTGTCATCCATGTGTTGGTCATTTCCAGTGCATAATGATTTCCTGACTCGGCCTGATACAGGTTTTGAACGGCCTGTCTTCCGTTTGCGGCGATTTGCACTTCGATAGTGGACGTTGTGGTGGCCGAAATACCCAACAACGTGAGCAAAACCAGCATAATCATGGCTAAAACGATTATTGATCCATCCTCATTTTTCAGCAGTGATTTTTCTTGCATGGGTTATCCTTAATTCATTTTATTACGGACAATGTTATAGCGACTGAGATTTTACACTAACAAGCCGGGTTGTTTTCCCTCGAGCAGTGACCGTCACAGTGATGAGCTTGGTACCGGAAACCGGGGTGTTGTTGGTGACCGTCCAGGATATGGTATAAATACCATCAGGAGTCATTTCTTGATGCGTACGGAGAGCTGAGTCTTGGCCAGGAGGATTTCCAGCTGCCTCCAACCAGGGATCAGAGTATGACAGGCCCATAAGTTCTTCGAGCTTATCCTGGGCCCAGGTGGTACGGTTTGTAATTTGACCGGCAGTGGAATTCACCCTGATAGCCGAGATCTGCATAGCGCCAATGGCAAGCAGACCCACGGCAAAAATAGAAATGGCAATCAGCACTTCTATGAGGGTGAACCCTTCATTTTTTTTCGACTTTCTAATAGCAGATTCTATCATATATGCTTTACCCGTTCTCATGAGACTATCCTATAAGCCCAAATTTCGGCATTTGATGACTGTTGTTAACCGTCTCCGGCTAAAATTATCATTCTGCGCACCTAAAATCGTCGTCCCTTGTTGATTTTCATAAACAACATTATTTTTTGAAGGCGACAAACTCCTGCCCGTCCGGGCCACAATGGTTATTTCCACCGATCTAATATCGGCAAGCGGTGTGGTGATTGGATTGCCGGCGGCATCTAAATAGACAAAATTAAGGGCATCGATGTTTTCAGCTACTGGTTGCAGACCACCACTCCAGATCTCTCTCCCTAAATTACAGGGGCTGCCATCAGCAATTCCATCTCCATTTGCATCGTTTGTCAAAGCATATCGTATCTGCTCATTAGGATCATTTGCAGGGCTTGTGCCTGTAAAATTGCCATCTCCATTTTCATCTATTTTGAATTGCAGTTCCGCAACATTCGCTATCTCAATTGCTGCCGTAGCATCTCCCGTGGGATCGTACCCTGCCATTCGAATCTCTCTTTGCATATGGTACATTGCAGCCCTGATATTCTGCTGCATGGCAGCAACCTCTTCCTGTACCTGATATGATTTAAACTGGCTCAAAAAAGTCGAATAGATCGCTCCCATGGCCAGCAAAGATACGGCCATGGCAACCAGAAGTTCGACCAGGGTAAACCCTTGCGTGTTTAATTTTTCTTTTTTTTCCACTTTCATGCAATCGTTCCTTAAGATTCCCAGTTGGCACCGTTCCATCGTCGTAAAACGGTAAGGCCGTTGGTCCGTTTACCAATACCGTAACTGGCGGCAGCGCTCGAATTCTCCAAATAAACATAGCCTGCGTTACCGGTTCCTCTTGAGTTCATCACCGCCACGTTATTGGCAAACGTAATTTCGTCTCCAAAAGTGCTGCCAATGGGGGTGGCATTTCCATGACCATACCCCACGCCGCTTCCGTAATCATTCAGAATAACGGTTTTTACGACGATATTATCTGTACCGCCCCAGCTATTATCAGGCCCCTGACCGGAACATACCTGATATTGATCTGATGCGGTATTAAAAACAATGGCCCAATCCGCGTTGTTTTTTATTGCGGACAGCTTTGCAAGCTGCAGGTTTGAATAAAGATCACGGGCCGCACTTCTCAAGCGATATTTCGGCAGCCAGCTTAAAAAATTAGGCACGCCCACAGCCGTCAATATGCCCAATACAACGATAATTATGATAAGCTCTATCACCGTGAATCCGGATCTTTTTCGCATGCATGCAACTCCTGAGTTTAATAATTATACAAATTCCATGCCAGAACGTTTTTTTATTAAGAATATATTAAAAAATATTTTAAAAAACAGAGTTTGTATAAAAAAGTTTCTGGTTATATATTTGATTTAATTAAAGATAATCTATATATTTATCATCCGGACGGCAACATGGAAGGTTTTAGAATTGAAAAACACCGTGCTGAAATGCAATATGATTGATAGAAAAACTATAAAAATATTTAATACTACTATTAAGTTTTTTCATAGTTGCGCTCTGTTACTGACATATTTTGTCGCATTTTTAAACATTTGTATGCCCACGGTGGGGCTGGACTCTAGTTTGCTTTGCCGGCGTTTTTTCTTTTCCTTGATTCGTGTCCAGTCGGGATGATTGGTCCAGTGGTTGAAAGCTTCGGGATGGGGCATCAGACCGAAAATCCTGCCGCTGGGGTCACATATCCCGGCGATATCATGGACCGATCCGTTGGGGTTGAAAGGAAACCTCAGGTTTGCGGGCCCGCCGTCGGGCATTGCATACCGGAGCACCACCTGGTTATCATCAATCAGACGACGGATGGTGGTGGGATGGGCATAAAATTTTCCCTCCCCATGCCTTACGGGAAGTTCCAACCGGTCTATTCCACGGGTAAATATACAGGGAGATTCGGGGACAACCGTTAATGTTACCCAGTCGTCTCTGAAATTCCCACAGTCATTAAATGTAAGCGCAACCGATCGCCGGGTGTAGTCATGATCGAAACCGGGCAAAAGGCCAAGATTGACGAGTGTCTGGAATCCGTTACATATGCCGATGACAAGGTTTCCGGCATCGATAAACTCTAAAATCTTATCCCCCAGATTTGTCTTCATTCGAACTGCCTGGATCACACCTGCACCGTGATCGTCTCCCCAGCTGAATCCTCCTCCGAACACCATAATCTGAAAATCGGTTAACTTCACCGATCCGTGGATAAGCGCGTTTATATGAACCCTGTGGGCGTGGGCGCCGGCAAGGGTCAGGGCATACGCTGTTTCATTGTCGCAGTTCAAGCCGTATCCGGTAAGGACAAGGGCCCTTACGTTACTCATTATAGTTCTCCATTACCCGGCCAAGTCGAAAAAGTGACTAAAGTGAACTAAAGTTTGAAGTGACTAAAGTTCAGGAGTCGCTTCGCTCCAGCTTTTATACAAATTGGCAGTATTCCTTAATTTTAGGCACTTTAGATCACTTTAGACACTTTACACTTAATTGGTTAAACATTTCTTTGACACAAGAAGCACAAATTTCAGAGATTAGAAACTAATATTCAATACCCGGCTAAATCAATTTTCCAAAGGGCTTTTTCCAGGCGTCTTTGAGTTCCTGAACAGGAATGTTAACAATCGGCCTTTTATCCATCCCCGTTATGATGAAGTCGGATTCATGGGTTACGGTCCCGATACAGGCACAGGGGAGTCCTTTAAACACTTCTTCGAAACTCTTTCGGTTTTCAGCATCGATGGTTACAATGAATCGACCGGCAGATTCCGAAAACAAAATAACATCATTTCGATCAAGTAGATCAGACGGAACAAGACTAAGATCAACCGTCATCCCTATATTCCCGCCCATCGTCACCATGGCAAGGTGTACCCCAAGACCGCCACGATATATACCGTGAACTGAGGCGACCCGTTCTTTGTAAATCACACGGCTCAAAGCCCGGTACAGATCGGCGAACGTTTCCGGAAACACATGAGGCACATTCCGTCCCACATACCCCAAATGCTCGTAATATTCTGATCCGCCGAGTTCGTTTCTCGTGGTTCCCAGGATGTAAACCAGGTCTCCGGGCATTTTACTGTCCATGGTGACACATTTTGCGATATCGTCGATAACGGACGTGACGGAAAACTGGAGGGTCTCCGGCGCGGATACTTTGTGGGTTTCGCCGTATGGCCCGGTAAGGTGACCGTCAACGTACATACTGTCCTTGCCGGAGAGCAACGGTATTTCATAGGACAGACAGATATCCCGTAATGCCCGGCATGACCGCACCAGCTGTGCGGCCTTGAATTTTCCGTCCGGGTTATCCTGAGGGTGAAATTGAATACCGGGCCAGCAGAAATTATCAACGCCGCCGATACGATCAATAGCAGCACCCACAGCAATGACTCTGCGCACCGCCTCATCAATTGTACAGGTTGTCATGTGATAGGCATCGATGGCCGAATAGGCGGGCAGCAGTGCCTGGGAAAATACCAGACCCTTTTTGGAATCCAGCACCGGCCTTATGACCACCGCGTCACTATTCACATCACGCTCCGCACCCACGAGCGGCTTAATCACGCTGGTGCCTTGCACTTCATGATCATACTGTCTGCTTATCCATTCCTTGGAGCAAATATTGGGGCGTGCAAGCAAGTTCTTTAGTAATCCATCATAGTCACCGGGCTCTTTTAGAACCGGCTCAAACAGACCCCGTGTTTCCGGTGATTGCCATTGGGCATCAAATTCCCACTGTGGGAAGCCCGACGTTAAAAGGTCCATATCTATATAAGCACAAGTCCGGCCGTTATAGGTAATATGAAGTTTTCCCGTATCGGTATAACTGCCGATGACCGTGCTTTCTACGGCATGCATTCCGGAAAGCTCCATAAAACGTTCAAGATGCGCAGGATCAACCGCCACGGTCATTCGTTCCTGGGATTCGGAAACCCATATTTCCCACTGGTCAAGTCCTTGATATTTTAAGGGAACTTTTTCAAGCCGGACCTCGCAGCCGTTGCTGAACCGTGCCGATTCGCCCACCGATGATGAGAGTCCTCCCCCGCCGTTATCCGTAATAAATCTTATCAGGCCCTGATCCCTGGCTTCCAACAAAAAATCGTGCATTTTTTTCTGGGTATAGGGATCACCGATTTGAACATGCCCGGCAGGGGTATGCTCGGAAAACGTCTCTGACGAAGCGGTAACCCCGTGAATTCCGTCTTTTCCGACCCGTCCGCCGCACATGATAAGCAGCTCTCCGGGAGATGTTTTCTTTGTTTCCGACGGTTCTTCTTGGATAACCGCCGGCATAATTCCTAAGGCGCTCACGAAAACAAGGCACTTTCCCATATATCCGGGATGAAAAAGCACCTGCCCGAAGGTTGTGGGAATTCCGCTCTTGTTACCGCCGTCTCTTACCCCTTCAATAACACCATCCAGAAGTCGCCTGGGATGGAGATGCGGCTTAAGGTCCCCGTTATAATCCCTGGGTCCGACACAATACCCGTAACTGCCCATTACCAGCTTTGACCCTTTCCCGGTTCCCAAAGGATCACGGTACACCCCGACAATACCGGTAATGGCACCGCCGTATGCCTCCATATTGGACGGAGAATTGTGGGTTTCTCCGGTAATAACGTAATAATGGTTGCTGTCAAATCGTCCCACGCCGGCATTATCCCACAACACCGATACCACCCACGGATGTTTCTCTTTCAGGGTCAGCGTCGGCGTCTCGATAAAGGTTTTAAATAGATTGTTTATAATCTCGGTCTCACCGGTTTCAAGATCCAGATAGCGGAACAGCCCTCGAAATGTATTATGGTTACAATGATCGCTTCTGGCCTGGGAAATATATTCAAGTTCAATATCCGTGGGATCTGAAAGGTCTACGGCAGCCCGTGAGGCTTGCACCGCGGCATCCAGAAAATAGGACCTTATAAACGGTATATCCGCGGGGCTCAATGCCAGGCCTCGCTTGTCACTAATCTTTTTTAGAGTCGAATCGCTGTCTACGGATATTGTTGACACCGTGGGGGTATGGTCAAGTATGACTTTGGGGATGATAATACCGGTTCCCTGAGCAGGATTCCATTTGTCGACCGGAAAAATTTTCCATTGCTGGATGATATCATTGGCAAGAAGTTCTGCGGCAATCTTATTCATATCTATAACGGTCAGGCCTTTACCTTTCAGGCAATACCGCTTTGAAGTATAGATGGCTTGATCCGGGCCGAACCTTATGCCCAGAATATCTTCCACCGCCTCAAGAGCGGTACTTCCGGGATTATCTCTGACGCCCGGTCTATAGCCGACCCAGATGGTCCAGTCAAATTCCAAATCAAGGGGGTCGAAGGAGGAGACTTGTGTCACAGGATTGGTAAAGATTTCTGTTTGGATGGTTTTCAGCTGATCCTTGGAAAGGTCGGCGTCAATGGTGACAACATAAACGCAGCGAACGCTGACGAGCTCGATACCAAAATAATTCTTTGCCTTCCGGCGTATACCGTTTCCTTCAGCATCAAACAGTTCGAATTTTAGCGCTATCTCAAGTCGATATGGCATAGTCGAATTACCGCTACTGTATTAATAATTGTAGGATGTTAGGCGCTTATTAAAGCAACATCGACAAAATTTTGTCGATGTTGCACGGTCCAAATTTATTTTGCAATTGCAACAGATACTGGATACCGGTTTCTGGATGCTGGATAATTAAGTATCATTCCGTTGTTAGATCCAGTATCCAGAATCAAGCATCCAGCATTATACCATTCCAATCGGGGTGAAGCCCCTAACTTGATCCTTTGTGTCTTAGTGTCTTTGTGGCAAATATTTTTGGTTCCGGCTTGTACGGGTCAGGATTGACTGAAAAAGACCCGCGCAATATCGTTATAGAAAACATAGATCATCAGCAGTATCAACAAAAATATACCCGCCTGCTGGGCAATTTCGCGTATTCTTATACTTACCGGATTTCCCGTGGCCGCCTCAATAAAAAAGAAAAGCAGATGTCCGCCGTCCAGAACCGGGATGGGAAGAAAATTGAGAATGGCAAGGTTTATACTGATCAGTGCAATGAAAAAGATTAAATTCGTCGCCCCTTCCCTGGCCTGATCCCCGGCCATCTGAGCGATCATAATCGGTCCGCTCAGTGTTTTTGGGGAAATAGCGCCCTGCAAAATTTTTATGACACCCTTTAGGGTCAGGACGCTGATATGATAGGTTTGTATAATACTCTCCCCAAGGGCCTGAAACACATTCAAATCTTTTGAAACTCCGTCACCTGAAGCGGTAATTCCGATGACATACCGATCTACATCTTCGTTAAATATATTTTTAAATATTTTCGATTCCGGGGTAATCGTTACAGTCCGTGTAGAATCACCTCGACGCACGGACACCGAAAGCGGCGTGCCTCTGCTTTCGGTAATAATCTTTGCCATTTCCTCCCAGGTTGATAATTCGACGCCATTTATGGATGTAATCAAGTCATTTTTTTCCAGACCTCCCCGGTATGCAGGCGTATCCTCCTGTACCTCTCCTATGGAAGGTTTTAATATAAACATGCCGGAAAGTTGAAAAATACCAAAGAATATTATTACCGCCAAAAGAAAATTAAAAAAAGGACCTGCAGCAACGATAAGTATCCTTTTCCAGACATTTTTGTGGGTAAATGAGTTCGGAAT
>Ga0208279_1001710_pt1 | contig 11536 bp, 10 predicted proteins | sample AntAceMetag02UKM_FD_184766 | JGI IMG/M metagenome (GOLD analysis project Ga0208279, IMG submission 184766) | Saline lake microbial communities from Ace Lake, Antarctica - Antarctic Ace Lake Metagenome 02UKM (SPAdes) (version 2) | ecosystem: Environmental > Aquatic > Non-marine Saline and... | reverse complement strand
TTAACTTATATAATGACGCTCTTAAAAAAGCTGCAAGCATTGAGCTAGAGATCGATAATCATACATTTAACTCTGGAAAATACAAAAAGAGGCAAGGGCAAGTTGTTAAAAAATATAGGTTTAATCATTTATATAAAGAATGGCTGAAGCAGAGAAAAAGAGATCTGGATAGGGGGGATATTGCTCCTAGCTACTATTCCAAGCTTGAACAATATGGAAAAGCCTTCGTAGATTTTTTTGGTTCAAAGGATGTCAGGTCAATCAAGATGACAGGCATCAGGGATTTTAGAGATTCTTTACCGTCTTCTCTTAAAGCCAAGACTCAGAAGAACAAGATCGACGTTTTGCGTAAGTTTTTTAATGATCTGGTTGATGATGAGGTTTTAGAACAAGCGCCTAAATTTCCGAAGATAAAAATTGAAAGCACAATCCCGAAATGGATTGGGAGGGAGGATCAGATGAAAATATTGTATTGTATCCCTTTTGAGCAAAAACCAATTTTTGAATTTTTAATTGAAACAGGTCTTCGCCCAGCTGAGGCTCGGGCTCTGAAATGGGATGCTGTTGAAAATGAACGTGTGCGAATTCAGGCTGGATTTAGTAATGGCATATATCGGGAAAAAACAAAAACAAAAAATCAATGGACTGTTCCAATGATGACCCAACTAAAACCCATATTTGCTAAAGTCCAGAAGTCTGAATACACTGATTTTGTTTTCTGGCATGGTAAAAATAAGCCTTACTCTGAAAAAAAGATCATAAAAATATGGTATGACGCCTGTGATAACGCAAAGGTTAAAAGGATAAAGCTATACAATGGAACTCGCCATAGTTTTGCCAGTCAACAAGTTAGTCTGGGGAAAAGTCTAATGGATATTGGTGGTATCATGGGGCACAAGAATGAGGCTACAACTGCAAAGTATGCTTGCATTGACAAAGAAGTAGAAATCAGGAGGGCATTCGAAAAATGATACTTCTGTGTTTCCTTGTGGTTTTTAAAAATAAAAACACCAGTAATCTCAATAACTTACTGGTGGAGGCGGGGGGGAGTCGAACTAATACTGTAACTATTTGAAAATACTTTTAATTCATAATGTCAATAAACTCTTATACCGTCAAAAATACCGTCAAATTTCAATTTTATCCCCTTTTGGTTATTTTGACTTTGGTAATATTTAAGCTTCTCAATCATTCTCTGAACTTGCTCAATTATTACGGGTTGTGTCAATCTTAATTTGTTGAAGTAGCTTCTGCATTGTCTTTATCAACCTTGACATAATTAAACTTTTCGGCGGCAATTTCGGCAAAGATTTTCTTTCTTTCATCTTTCGGTATGTTATTTATGAGTAAATATATCTCTTTTACAATCTGGTCTTTGTCGGCATCATCGGTAAACAATGTGTTGTCCGGCGCTTGGCTCACAATAAAAACAGCAATAGTAGCTAGCATGACCACATTTTCGTCCTTGCTTTCAATTATTCTTGAAATACCCTTGATATATTCGTCTGCGAAAACGTTAGTCCAATCGTTCAGAGGCATGCAATCTTTAAGTGTTGCTGAACCCATAAGCATCCCTGTACCCGTACAAACTAAAGATACCTCATCACCTTTATTGAGAGCAGCCAAATAGTTCTTATAACCATCATCCATTTTGGCATGTGGACTAATGAACTGGTTTGAGCCACCTTTTAAGGTGATGAAATAATTTTCGCCGATTGAGCGGTCGATAGATGCAACTTTGCCATTTACAATGATGCATTTTTTGCGGTAGGCGATGTCTCCAGCAACCTCATTTTTTTCATAGTCTCGCTGCATTTTATTGGCGTTTACGTTAACAGGCAAATTGTTGTATTTCAGTAAAGAGTCACCATCACCGATATAGGTGATTAAGTCGTCTTTAATTAGAGACTTTATGATAAATTTTTCTTTGTCGCTGAATTGATAAACCTTTGGAGCTTCCAAAAACTTCTGAGCCATTTCGTCACCTTTGGAAGCTGCTTTTTTTATCCAAGCTACGCCTTGCTCATAGTTTTGAGAAACTCCTTTGCCTTTTATGTACATAGCGCCTAGATTGTATTGCGCTTCCGCCCTTCCAAGAGCGGCTGCTTTTTCATACCAATATGCGGCTTTTTTATAATCTTGAGGAATATTATTTTCTCCTAAATCATAAATTATGCCTAGATTGTATTGTGCTGCATCATTGCCAAGAGCGGCCGCTTTTTCATACCAAATCATTGCTTTCTTTATATCTTTCGGCAAGCCTTGACCATTTATATACATAACTGCCAGAACGTTTTGAGCTTTGGCGTTACCCTGTTCTGCTAATTTTTCAAATAGTGGCAGTGCGTTTTTATAGTCTTTTTTGTCGAAAAAAGTCATCCCCTCAGTGAAATCATCTGTCTTGTTGCAGCCGGTTAAGGCAATCGCCAGTAGTAATAAAACAATTGTTAATTTCTTCATATCATTCCCCTCCATCATAGTGATTTTTGTTTCTATCAAAATGCTCCAGTGATTCTTACACAAAAACTGGGTATGCATAAATAGAAAGTATCTAAATTAGCATTAAGTATTAAACGTTTTACTCTGTTTTGTCAGCAAATATTTAAGTTATGCCATTGGTCTTTTGTATTATTCTCACAAGAGATTGTCAGATACAGTCAAACGTATAAATGTATAAAATTGAGCTTGGTTCAATTTAAATGAAGTCAGCCTTATTAAATAATTTGTGAAGCCCCCTTCTTTTAATTTCCGCTTTTAGTTCTTCTTTTGTGTATTCCCTGTGCTGGTTTTCTCTTTCGTCAGGGCTTGACGGATCAACTTTTTTCTTATCGTCTTGCCCTAAGTAAGCCCGGCCAAGGTGAATCAACATTCGAACGTTACCTTGCCTAGCCAGATCGAATTGCCAAGCGCGGAGCGAACGCTTTCCCAAAGCTGATTTTTCTGTAAAATACTCCGGAAAAGTTTTGCCGAATTTTTCTTTAATTTTGGAACTAAGCGTGTCAGTACTGATACTCAATACAGCACATATCTCTTCTGCTGTGCAAAATTCAGCACACATTTCATCAATCTTTCGCCAGTGAATCACTTTACGAGGTCTGCCATCTTTATTGTTCCGGCTGGGTTTGCCGTCTTTGCGTGGTCTTGCCATATTTATGGCTCCTTTATCGGTTATTAATTTCATCAAAACGAGAATATTCACCATGAAAATAAAGTAAGGTTTCCCCGCCTGCGTTATATCTTGAAGCTTCAAGCCTGATAACAGTTATAGGATCAAAAGCTGTATCAAGCCCGCCCACATCCTTGTTGGTTTTGCGTTTTCGGTGCATTAAAATCAAGTGGTCACAATCAGAATAAATAGAGCTGCTGTCCTTCAGGTCTTGTGCGGTCATGATTGCATTGGGGTTTACTTTTCGTGGCTGCGCTATCAGGACAACGGGAATTTCCATTTCTTCAGCAAGAAACTTAAAAGCCTGCACGGCAAGCCCCACTTCCTGCACTTGATTTGTTAGTGACCGGCAAAGAAAATGCAAGTGATCGAACACGACAAGCCTTAAGCCATAGCGTTTGACCGCTTGCTTTATGGTTTCAATGATGTTTTCAAGCTTTGGCTTCTGGTAAGCATAACCTAGGTACAGGGGTTTTCCTGAAAGCTCCCTGCTGGTGCGGTCAATTTCTATATCGCTGATGTTCTCTGTTTCCGTATGCAGTTTAACTATCTTTTCAATAACTTTCATTGATCGCATTTCAAGGGAATAAAAAAGTGCCGGTATATTCTCAAGTGCATTGCCGGTACACAACTGCAATGCAAGGCTGCTTTTGCCGATTTTTGGCGGGGCTGATAAAACGCATAACTCCCCCGGACAAAGCCCGGTTTTAATAAGCCGATCAACTGAAGGCCAGCCAGTTCTTATGCCTGCCATTTTCTCTGGTCTGTTGATCTCTTCTTTCAGTTGTTCAAGCCCCTGACCTAAATTCATAACCCCGGCAACATCAAAACGCTTTGATGCATTTATAAGCTTCTGGAAGTCCATAACATCATGATTTTTAAAATAGTCGTTTACGTCCTGTCCGTCTGGTAGGTTGATAATAAAACATCGCTCATATCCAAGCCGCCGGGCAACTTCCCTTGCCCCCTTTCGGCCAGCTTCATCGGCATCATAGGCAATGTAAACCTTTTTAACTTTTTCGAGCTGGTCAATCCATTCAGCATCAAAGTTACCGGCGCCGGTTGTGGTTGCAACTGTGTTTTTTATGCGTTGTCCAATCAAAGTTAAAGCATCAAGCTCCCCTTCACACAAATAAATCTCTTCTGCCCCTTTAATAGCATCCTGATTGAAAAGTACACTGCGGCAGTCCTTTACACGTCTAAACGTCTTTTCTGCTGGTGGCAGGCTTCGGGATTTGATGTTTTCAAGTTTGCCCCCGGCATAGTGTGGGATTGACAACCAGCGCCTCTTGGATTGGTCAACTGCCAGCCCAATCTTGAAAGTTTTTACCGTCTCAATGTCTATGCCGCGTTCGTTCGTGACATACTCAAGAGCTGTCGTATCACTCAAAAGCGTCTCATGCGCCTTTAAAACCTTTTTTTCATCAGGGCAGACATACTGCTGCCTTTTGTCTGGAAAAGCTGCTGTAATGCCGTTCTGTTGTGTTCTGCTTCGATTGTATCCGCTGTCGGTGCTTGGTTTGTCGCCGAAATGTTTTTGCATGGTGTAGATGTTTCCTTTATGGTTGCACTTATGGCAAAAAAATGGTGCGTTCTCTTTTTGTTGGTCAATGTAAAAATGGTATTTTTCATCATGGCAAAAAGGGCAAGTTTTTAAAATGATCTGACCTGACTGCTGCCGGTACTCAAATCCTTTGCTTTGTATGTATTGCGCTGCTGTCATTGTGCGGCTCCTGATTCTTTCTTGTGGTAATAATCATCAAGCATCTTGCTTCCGGTCGGTGTTAATGCCGGTGCTGGTTGCGCTGTTGTGTTTTTAATTATGCCAAACAAATATTTTTCGTTCTTGCCTTGTTGCTGGTGTTCTTTATCAATGTATGTCTTACAACCGGTTAAAACCTGTTGCCGGTCATACTTTTCAAACTGTTGAAGGATTGACACTTTTTTACCTTCGGATAGTTTGCCGGTTTTTCTGGTTGTTGCTATTGCCTGCAATGTCTGGTCAATCAAAGTTTTTTCTTCTCCAGTATATTTTTCCAGCAAAACAAAAAGCCCCTTCTTTTCTTCTTTACCTTCTTTACATTCTTGTATGTGGTTAGTTGTTGGTTGATCGTTGGTTGATCTGCTGGTTGCTTTGTCAGGTTCAGATTGATAAAACCCCCAATTTGCAATGGTAATAATTGTAAATTTGTTGGTTGGTTTGCTGGTTAGATTTCCGGCTTTTTCTAAAAATGCTTTACAGGTGCGGACTTCCTGCTGTGATAGCCCTGTTTCTTCTTCTGCTTTTTTGCGGCCAAAGACAAATTGACCGGGGGAAAGCTGCACCTGCTGACAGCCTATAATAACTGTACATGACTTGTGTGTTGCCTTTAAAAGGCAGTATGACCAGAAAGCCCATAGTTTAGGGTTTTTCAGCCATCCAGCATCAAGGGACTTGCGCCATAGCTTCACATAACCTGCTGTCATTTCCTGTCCCGTCCACGGTCGAATGTATCAATGAGATATTGCAGGCAGTCTATCTGCTTGGAAATTTCAGGATTAAAAGGCCCGTCAGTTTCTCGCTCCAGTTGTCGCAGATTCCATTTATTGAAAAACAAAAACAATTTATTCATTGTGTTCACCCCGCTGAACGATTTCTAAAATCTCACTTTCGCGCCAGACCCGTGTTCTCTCAGTTAAATGAAAACCGCGCGGGTAGATGCCTTTTTTGATGCCAGCCCAAAAGCTTGCTTTAGAAATTGGTAGGTAGTGCGGAATAATTTGCCTAATTCGTAAAAGCCGATCTTTGTCCATTATGTTTTCTCCAAAAAAAATGATTACTAATGCTGTACACTAGTAACCATTATAATTTTAAAAAAAATGTCAGTCAATTGGGGGTATGACATAGCAAGTGGCGATATTTTGGAATAAAAAATGGTTGTCAGTAATTAACCGACAACCCTATTAGCCAATAAAAACAACCTGTTTGATATGATTCAAATAGGGGGATTTGACTACCGAGCAACTTTGCGGGATTTTCTGGGCGCAGTATTTTTTTTGATTTTACGTTTGGGTTTGGCCGTTTCAGGGAGTTTTGATACTTCTATTCCAAGTGACGCACGATGAATTTTTTTAAATTCTTCGGGGTGTTCCTTGCTCCATGCGCGTACATGATTAAGGATGCGTTTTTTAAGTTGTTCGTATTGGTCATCCTCTTGGGGAAAATTAAGTGCTGTCACTTCTTCTTGCGTGAAGGCTTTTTCAAAAACAGCTTTATAATAGGCACGTTTTTCTACCCCATCGTCAGCTGCAAGCACGTTTTCAATCTCCCGTCGATTTTTGTCGTTCTTACGCTCAGGGAAGACCAGCTCTCTTATGGCATTATGACACTCCGCCACGTTCCCGTAGCCCTTAACCTCAGCCATAGCTCGCAACAGCCCAGCAACTTCTGCACGTTTTTGGCGCGTTTTCCGTGGGACTCCCGCGCGCTGATGCTTGCCTTTTTTATCACGCAGCTTCTGCGATCTTTCTATAAGGTTATCGATGATGATGGAGTCGTCACACATTTTGCCCATAATGTCCATTGTAGGAATGTTCATATCGGCCAGTTCATATTCAATTTTATCTATCCGCTTCATATCTTTCCGTTTACAACTGCCTTTATAGTGGTTTTCAATGCCTTCAACTAAATCTTCAAATTCTTCGGTAAGGTCGGCAATTTTTTTCCGGTGTTGTGCGTTTGCTTCGTTAAGCTCCGCCGGTGTAGGTTCGACATGCGAATCTCGCGATTTTTTATTTATTGTTTTGCTTTCCTTCTCAAAAAGCGAGTGCTGTTTTCGTTTTGTCATTATTCATCTCCTTTTATGCCGTCATTTTAAGTAAGAAGGGGAGGGCCGGGTAAAGGGTGTCACGGTGTTCGGCCCATCAGCCTACTCTCCATATGCGTTTTTACTGTATCTTTTTTAAAGGCAATATTTTTGAATTGGCCTTAAGTCCGTCAATATAATCTGCCCAAAGCTGCATCATTTCCCGACGTGCTGGCAAGTGTGCAGTTCGATTGTACGCCCGTCCGTTAACGTCTCTCACTTTATGTGCAAGTTGGTGTTCAATCAGGTCAACACGTCGCTGTAACACTTCATCAAGTATGGTTCGTGCTGTTGCCCTGAATCCGTGCCCAGTCATTATGCCTTTGTAACCCATGTTAACAAGTGCCGCTAAAACAGCATTTTCAGATAATGGGCGTGAAGTGGAGCGACCGCCCGGAAAAACAAAGCGTTCGCTTCCGGTCAAGGGTTCAAGGTCATTGAGAATGTTTATGGCCTGAACGGATAGCGGTACAATATGGGGTTCTTTCAGTTTCATTCTTTCAGCCGGTATGCTCCATTGAGCTTTCTTAAGGTCAATCTCTGACCATTCAGCATGTCGCAGCTCTCCCGGTCTTACAAAAGTAAGAGCCTGAAGTTGTATGGCGCATTTAACAATAAAGCTGCCTTTATACGTGTCTATTGCCTTTAAAAGTCCCTTGAACTGTTCAGGGTCTGTGATAGCTGGCATGTGTTTAGTTTGTACAGGTGCAAGAGCGCCCCTTAAATCTGCCGTTGGGTCACGGTCTTCCCGTCCTGTTGCTATGGCATATCTGAATACCTGTCCACAAACGGTCTTTGTTCGGTGGGCGCTTTCAATTGCGCCCCTGCTTTCCACAAGCCGAAGTACTCGCAAAACGTCCTGTGCAGTTATTTCATCTATCGGCTTTTCTCCCAGCCACGGAAACACGTTACTCTCAAGACGTGAAATAATGGTTTTGCTGTGCCCTGTTGTCCACGTTGGTAAGAACTTGTCATACCATTCCCGTGCAATCACTTCAAAACTGTTTTTTGTTGCAGCCTGTGATTGTTTCTGCGCCTTCTTTTGCTGTCCGGGGTCTATGTCTTGAGCTATGGCTTGACGTGCTTCTAAGGTTTTGCCCCGTGCCTGTAATAAACTGACTTCAGGGTATGTGCCAAGTGCAAGCGTTTTTCTTTTGCCGTCATACCGATAATCAAAGCGCCAATATCTCCCGCCTGCTGGCACTACAAGCAAATAAAGACTATTTGCATCGCTCAATTTGTAAGCTTTTTGTTTTGGCTTTGCGTTTCGTGCCTTAGCATCTGAAAGTGCCATTTTTTGCCCTCCTGACGGTATCTGTTTTGTGCTAACGGTATTTATGCTCAAAATATACCGTCATATACCGTCAATGTCAATGGATTTTATCGGACACTAAAAGACAATAAAAACAAAAAAACCCCTGATTTCTCAAGGGCTTTTATGCTTCGTTGTATTGTGCTGGATTGCCTTATGGTGGAGGCGGGGGGAGTCGAACCCCCGTCCGAAAGTATTCCACGGTAACATCTACATGTTTAGCTCAAGATTTAAATTTCGCTTTTCAGATCTCCCTGGAGCCGGATATCCCAAAAACTATCCCAAGTTGAGTTTCACAACAGAGCCCTTAGGAGCAATTCTGCCGCTATCCTGCTTTAATTACGCCCCATTCTGTCTCACAGGAGTAGACAGGTGGCACGCTGACTATCTAAGCAGCCAGAGCTTGGTTATAATCGTCTGCGATTATATATTGTCCCACCTTTTTAACGAGACTGTAGGAACCTCGACATGCAGCTAACGCTTCAGTTACCCCCGTCGAACCCGTTTCGCCCCCTTTCGCTTGTAATTTTATATATTTAGATATATAAAAAGATTGTTAAACTGGTAATCATTATAGCATAGTAGATATATATAGCAAACAGGAGGATTGTGTTGTGAATTTAGAGAATAGAGTTTTAATTGGAAATGTCTGGAAAGAAACAAATCAGAAAATTGAGGTAAGAAATCCTTTTAATAATGAAATTATTGCGGAATGTTTTTATGGCAGAACGTCTGAAATAGAAGATGCTGTAAAAGAGGCTTTAAAGGCTTTCAAAATAATGCGTACCCTGCCGGCTTTTAAACGAGCGGAAATACTTAAAAGGACTGCAAATATAATAGCTGAAAATAAGGAGGGCTTTGCGGAGTTGATATCTCTTGAGGCTGGGAAACCAATAGCAGCGGCACGTGCAGAGGTTGACAGAAGTGTAACCACATTTTTACTTGCCGCTGAAGAGGCTACTCGAATTTACGGGGAGGTGCTTCCTCTGGATATCTCTGCTGCAGCAGGAAACCGGATCGGCATAACCCGCAGGTTCCCGGTGGGGGTGATTGCCGCGATTACCCCGTTTAATTTTCCGCTAAATCTGGTGGCTCATAAGATCGCACCGGCTTTGGCTGCAGGAAACAGTGTGGTGCATAAACCCTCATCTTATACTCCCTTAACCGCACTTAAGCTTGGACAGGCACTGCTTGAGGCGGGTATGCCTGAAGGTGCTGTGAATGTTGTTCCCTGTTCCGGAAGTGATGCTGACAGTATGGTTGTTGATGAAAGGATAGACATGATCAGTTTTACCGGAAGCCCTGAAGTGGGTTGGGGTATAAAAAGCCGGTCAGGCCGAAAAAAGGTGGCGCTGGAACTCGGCGGGAATGCCGCGGTGGTGATTGAACCGGACTCTGATATCGAAGCTGCTGCGGCACGGTGCGTGGCAGGTGGTTATGCCTATTCCGGGCAGGTCTGTATTTCACTTCAGCGCATATATGTCCACAAAAAAATATATGATCAGTTTAAGAATGTTTTTGTTGAAAAGGTGAAAGATGTAAAAACAGGAGACCCTGCATTGCAGGAAACAGTTGTGGGGCCGCTTATCACGGAGGATGAAGTGAAAAGGATAGGCGATTGGGTTTTAGAAGCAAAAGATATGGGCGGGAAAATTTTAGCCGGTGGAACGTTGAATGAAAACATCTACTTGCCTACGGTGCTTGAAGATGTCCCTAAACATGCCCGCTGTGTAAAAGATGAAATATTCGGCCCGGTTACGGTTCTGTTTCCGTATAGTGATTTTAATGATGCAATTGATCAGGTGAATGATTCTGCTTACGGTCTCCAGGCGGGTATTTTTAGCCGGGATATGGGGAAAATATTGAAAGCTTTTAACCGGATAGAAGCAGGCGGGGTGATGATCAATGAGGTGCCGACTTTCAGGGCGGATAATTTTCCTTACGGCGGAATTAAAAACTCCGGGTTTGGAAGAGAAGGGGTGAAATATGCAGTTGAGGAGATGACTGAGATAAAGATACTGGTTGTTGATAATGTTATGTGAGATGGCTTTGTAAAAAGTAAATTTTTCGCGAACTGCGCGGCTTAAATTCGAAGCTTTTTCCCTCGGCATTCTTTTTTGACCAGTGTTTTTTGTGTAGGCAAACATATTTTTCAAAAATGATTTTGATAAGATTTTTTAAGAAAACTTAAATATCCTTTAAGGAGAAAAGATGTGAAGAAAACACTTTATGTATTAGTTGTACTAATTATTGTTGTCGCAGTAATACTTTTGTTTAAAGAAAAAAAACCAATGGATACTGCTGTTGAAAAAGTTTCTCCTAAAATGGAAAAAGAACAACTTGCTCTGCACAAGAAAAATACTGACCTGAAAAAAAGGATATTAGAACTTGAGGATAAACTGGCTTCAGAGATCGTAGAGGTTCCCGAAGAGAAGCTCTACGAGGTGTTCGGCGAAGAAGAGGAAAGTGCTTATGAGGAAAAACCAACGGATGAAGATATTAGTCTGAGAGTGAATAAATTTTTTAATTATATTGACAGGGAGGGGTATCTTACTGCTGCTGGAATAAATATGAAAGCATCTGATTACTGCACATCTCTTTTTTTAAAACTTGAAAAGAACCGACCTGTTCTTGTGGGTGAAACAAAGGACCTTTATGGGCTGATAAAAAATATCACCTATTTTTTCCGGGTGTTGGGTAAAAAGGATCTGAACGCCTTAAGGAATATTCTGGAAAATGAGTCTGAGATAATGGAACAGACAGCAGGGATGTTTTACAGTTGGATATGCGAACCTGTAGATAAACGTATCGGCATGCCATCACAGGAGATGGTCTATGATTATGCCGCTTTTTTTCTAAATACTATTGCAGGGCAGTCTTATCTTTTCAGGAGGGATTCGAAGATAAGAATTTTAACCTCTTATTATGCAGTACTTATTCTGGACAAAGCAGACCTGAACGGACGCAATCATTTAGGTATTGATGTCAGACCCCATATTCTTTCACTTATCAGTGAGATCGAAAATTACAGACTTTTTGTGAATGAAAAAGACTACCTTGAATATTTACGGGCTTTAAAAAAGAGATATGACAATCGCGCTGCATGACCATTTGCTCGGTAATAGTTAATGGCAGCATGGTAATGATGTTGAAACATTTCGGGAATTTTAAAAGTAAGCAAGCTGGTGTTTTAGGGCAAAAAAATGTCATTCT
>Ga0208279_1001709_pt1 | contig 11539 bp, 11 predicted proteins | sample AntAceMetag02UKM_FD_184766 | JGI IMG/M metagenome (GOLD analysis project Ga0208279, IMG submission 184766) | Saline lake microbial communities from Ace Lake, Antarctica - Antarctic Ace Lake Metagenome 02UKM (SPAdes) (version 2) | ecosystem: Environmental > Aquatic > Non-marine Saline and... | reverse complement strand
CTATATCTTGTTGTTATTGTTAAATATTCATGTTCTGATGCCTTTGTTTTTCGTTGACTTATTACTTAGGGAGCGGTAGGCTCTATGATGGTATTGGAATGTTTTCCGGGGGGCTTGCTTTATAGGAGAATTATTCTATGTCTTTATGTAAACATTATTCTATTCTCGGACAGGCTCCGAGTTCACCAATAGTGATCATCCATATTGTAGCGGCTACCATAATTTCACTCCTTCTTTATATAGCCTCAATAATTCTTTTAAAAGGAGACTAATTTGGTTAATTACATTTTGTTAATCTTGGGGATTTTGGCAATTGCCAGTTTAATATTTGCATATTTAACCACCCGCTCCGGGAAGAAGACAAGACGCTGATAAAACTGGAAATCCCCTTGCCTTGCTCGATCAGCGCGACGGGCAGTATCTTATGTGTAGGTATCCGCATAGATAATTTCGCACCGTGAATGTAGCTACGAACGCAGTGGGTTCTCTGGTCTCTGCCTACCCTGTAAGGAGGAACGAGTGTATCCGGGTGGCAGATTAAAGTCCGTTTTTAGTCATCTATTGACTTCATGGGGCGAGTCGGTCAATGCAAGATCGGTAATCCGCAGATAGTGGCGAGAGCCGAAGGCGTGCTAAGTAGTGCAAGCGTCATGAAAGGTTTGCGGTCTTTATTGACTTCAGGATCTCATCATGATCAAATGGCTTGCCGATAAAGCCTTTGATCAACCCTTCTGCCATGGCATTCTGTATGGCATCATCGTCCCGGTAAAAGTAACCCGAAATCATCACGATATGAATACCACGGTCAATGTCTCGAAGCCTTCTCGCCAGCTCTAATCCCTCTATATCCGGAAGTTTAGCGTCAAGGAATGCCACACAAAAGCGATTCGATTCCATCAATCTGATTGCCTCCTGTCCGCTTAATGCCCTTTTTGATAAGAACCCATTTCTTTTGAGCATATACCCTAATGCCCAGCACATATCCGGCTCATCGTCCACGATGAGAAATAAGTCCTTTTTTCCATTCATACATGCTCCTTTGTTCTTGAAACTGGCCTACGGCTCGGAGAGAAACTGGAAACTTGAAACTAGGGGTTGAGATCTTCAACCGCTTATCTTGTGCTTTTAATGAATGCATTCAGCTTTGGGCCAAGTTATTATTTGAAACTATATAACCGGTAACTTGACGGCAAACGTACTCCCTTTTCCTTCAATGCTCTCCGCCTCAATGTTGCCCAGGTGCTGCTTCACGATGGAATAGCATATGGAAAGTCCCAATCCTATTCCTTTTCCTACAGGCGACGTTGTGTAGAAGGGATCGAATATTTTATCAATCTCCGGCTTAGAGATGCCATGCCCCGTGTCTGCAATGCTAACAACAATCTCATTGGTCATTATATTTGTGGAGATGTTTAGCTTTCCTCCATCCGGCATGGCATTGATGGCATTAAGGAAAAGGTTCATAAATACCTGTTGAAGAAGGCTTCCATTGCCGTTGATCAGCACGGTCTTTTTAGGAAAATATGATGTCATCTCTATCTTTTGAATCTTGGCCTGGTTTTTGACCAAATTCAGCGTTTCTTTGAGGAGAGGGATGAAATCGACCTGTGCAATTTCACCCTTCTCAGAGGGCCTGGCGAACCTCAAGAGGTTCTCGATAATGATGGATGCCCTCTTGATTCCTGTTTGAATTTTCCCGGCACACTCCTTCCGAAACTCCGGGGTAATAGTATTATCCATGATAAACTGAGCAGCAGACGAAGAGATTGCCAAAGGGTTTCGAATCTCGTGAGCAATACCTCCACCCATCACCCCCAATGCGGCAAGCTTCTGGGACTGAAAAAGCTGAGCCTCAAATTTCCGGCGCTCTGTCAGGTCTCTACCTACTGCTACGATTCCTACTGTTTGGAAAGAATCATCCTTCATAGGGGAAAGGACCCAGGAGACGGAGATACTATCCCCCTCCTTTTTAATGAGGTCCCATTCAGCCATTTGAGAAATCTTTCCCGCCTTCATGTGGGCAAAGTCGTTCTTTACCTCTTCCTGATGATTTGAAGTACAATATTCGAATAAGAAATGATTCTTAACTTCATAGAAGGAATAACCAGAGAGCTTCCTGGCTGCCGTATTCCAGGTCGAAATCCTTCCCTCAATATCGGTAGAGAGTACGATATCGCTTGCACTCTCGATCACGCTCGCCAGGTGACGTTCTACCCCACGGACCTCCTCGCTCAACCGCACCTGTTCGGTCACATCGTCCATAAGGAGCATGGCATACTCAACAACACCATTCCCGGAGAAGGGAAGGATGCGGTAGTAATAAACCCGCATTGGAAGCCCGGGTACCTTGTAGGTCATCTGCTTTCCTCTGGTTGCCTGGTTCTTCTCGAAGACCTGAAGCATGCTTTGCTTGACGTCCATACGATCGAAAATGATTGGTGGAAATACTTCTTTTAGCTGATGCCCAATAGTGTTAGATAGGGAGCGCCGGCTCTTTTCCAGAAAATTTCGGTTTGTGGAGATGATGCGCGTGTCCTTGTCGATCAGCAGTACTGAGGAAGAAATGGCCTCCAACAGCATTGCATAAAGCTTTTCGTAACGTTCAGAGGAAATATCGCAGGAAACTTTTTCCATGTTCATACCTTTACTAAAAATTAGGGGCTTCGCCCCAATTGGTCTCCGGCCCCGCTTCCAGCCCGACTCCGTCCCGAGACCGGCATGGGGAGGGCGGGCCAGTCAATCTTGTCGAAAAAAAATATGTTCCTCTTTCATTCGGGTCGCACAAATTTATAGCGCTGTGTATAAAGAAATCCTTCTCAATCGGCTGGAGAGGGAAAGGCAATATCTGTTCTATTAATAGTCCTCTATTGCTCTAATTCCTAATTGTTTAATCTTTGTATGGATCGTCTTATAGTCTATCTGAAGCATCCGAGCTGCTTTCGCCTTGTTTCCCCCTGTATGATTTAGCGCCTGCTTCAAGATCTGTCGTTCAATAGCTTTGGTGTTTTGGCGCAAGATTTCCTTCAAGGACAGGTTTTTTGATAATATTCCTTGATTTTTAAGGGAAAAAGTAGGGATAGAGTTGGACGGTCTTTTCATAATGTCAAGATGCTTTTCAGTAATTAAATCATCAGCCATAAGCACAGCCCGGCGGATAGCAGATCGAAGCTGCCGTACATTCCCGGGCCAATCAAAGGCCATCAAATCCTCGATGGCAGATTCTGAAAACCCTTTCACATTCTTATTCAATTCTGCATTTGTTATGTCTAAAAATCGCTTGACCAGGTAACGGATGTCCTCCTTACGTTCACGTAGTGGTGGTACCGTTATGGTGAACTCGTTCAATCGGAAGAAGAGATCAGACCTGAATGACTCTGACTCAGTTAAGTTAAAGAGATCTTTATTACTGGCGACCAGTAAACGAACATCGATGTCTATAGGTTTAGAAGAACCCACGCGGTAGACCTTTTTTTCCTGAAGTACGCGCAAGATTTTGGCCTGAGAACCCAAAGGCATGTTGGGAATCTCATCCAGAAACATAGTGCCGCCTCTGGCTAATTCAATTTTTCCAGGTTTTTGAAATTTCGCGTCCGTGAAAGCCCCTCTTTCGTGTCCAAACAATTCGCTTTCCAAAAGTGTCTCTGGAATTGCACCGCAATCTACAGGGATAAAAGCACCGCCTGATCTGGGGCTGGCATCGTGTATTGCTCGTGCTACCAACTCCTTGCCTGTTCCAGTTTCTCCCTGGATAAGCACAGTAAAATCCGATTTTGCCACTCGATTGACCTCGAAAATGAGCTGGTAAATTACATCGCTTGTTCCCATCATTTCTCTGAGGTTGTGAGTCTCCTGAAGCTCACTGGTCAGGTGACTGAGCTTTCTCTTGAAATTCCGTTCTGTTAGAGCACGGCGCACAACCCTAATCACCTCAAGATTCTCGAACGGTTTGGCCAGGTAATCGTGAGCCCCCATCCTCATTGCCTCGACAGCCCCTTTAATATCGGCATAAGCGGTTATCATAATGACTGGAAGGTCGGAATCTATTTCCTCTGCGCGCTTCAGCAACTCCATCCCATCCATGCCGGGCATCTTGAAGTCTACCAGTAAAACATCGGGGCTTTCAGAGATGATTAGCTTTAGTGCTGCTTTCCCATCATGCGCCACCATGGTATTAAAACCTTCTTCTTTCACAAGACGGGAGAGAAGCGTGCAGATTTCTTTCTCGTCGTCCACTATAAGAATCCGGCCGTTTTCTTTGTTTATCGTCATTCACCTCAACGAGGTTATAAAATTATCGTAGGCGTTCACAGGTTCAGGGTTCTCCCCTGCCCGACAGATGGCAGGCGGGGTTACCTTTATTTGAAACTTGATACTTGATACTCGAAACTTTACCCTGTATTGCTATACCCAGTTTCAATTTTCAATTTTCGAGTTTCAATTTTATAGGCCAGCAAATACTTGATGAAACCACGAATCAACTGTTCAGATTATGGGTGAACCCTGAACCTCTGAACTCTGAACCCGTGAATGGTTACAAATTATCATCTATGGAATTAATTCCATAGCACCAATTACATACTAGTATGGACAAATTCACTAGTTATGGGAAAATCACTAACATTCATATCACTCTGGTATTTTTACTAAAACCGCCGGAATGCTCCGCCCGGAAGGGGGGATCACTCTCTATAGTAATTAGCAATCATTAGTAACTTGCAATCATTATGCCAGATTCAAGTTTCTTGTTGCTGGATGCTTGATGCCGGACTGTAGATTTTCTATGTTGACATATTTACGTGAACTATTTCTAATCCAGAATTCAGAAACTATTATCCAGCATCTAACATTTAGCATCCAACACCTCTCGGACAGCCTCCGCCAGCTCAGCCATTACCAGCGGTTTCATGACAAACTTCCGAATCCCCATTTCTTTTGCCTTCTCCTGTGTGATGCGCTCGTTGAATCCGGTGCACAGGATAATCGGGATCCCCGGGCGGATAGAAAGAAGCTCGGTGGCTAACCTATCACCTGTCATCTTCGGCATGGTCATGTCGGTGATGACCATGTCGAAGTTCTCTTGCTGTTTCCTGAAGACCTCCAGGGCCTTTATGCTGCTCGTTATGGCTACCACCTCGTAGTTCATGCCCTCCAGCATCCGCTTGCCCATATTGACTATGGCCGGCTCATCGTCAACAAAGAGGATCCGCTCCATGCCCCCTGAAGGCGGGGCAACTTCCTTGGGTTCTTCTCTCACCTCCGCATCTTCACACTTGGGAAGCAACACCTGGAAGGTTGCCCCCTTGTCTGGCTTACTGTCTACCGTGATAGCTCCTCCGTGCTTCTTAACAATCCCGTGGACCACTGCAAGGCCTATTCCCGTGCCCTCACCTGTTTCCTTAGTGGTGAAGTAGGGTTCGAAGATGCGGTCTATGATTGCCCCGTGTATACCGTGGCCTGTGTCGTGCACAGTAAGGGCGAGGTATGTGCCTGGGGGGAGATCCAACCGGCGTGAAAGGCCCCCCTCGAGTACCATCTCCTCCAATCTCAGCTCCAGCACCCCTCCCCGCTCACGCATGGCTTGGGAGGCGTTGGTGCAGAGGTTAATTATCACCTGTTCGATCTGTGTAGAATCAGCGAGAACCATGCCAGTAGCGGTGATGTGCCTGCGGATCTCTATGTTTGCAGGAAGTAGTGGTCGAAGGAGTTTGAGTGCCTGCTTGACAATAGGCTGTATATGTGTGGGTTTTTGTTCCTGTTCATTCTGGCGACTAAAGGCGAGGATATGCTTCACTAGGTCCCGTGCCCGCTTGCCGGCCTGATACACCTCCTTCAAATCCTTCCAGGCCTGGCTGCCTTCAGATACCTCGTCGCGTGCCAGCTCGGTGTAGCCAATGATGAGAGAGAGGATGTTGTTGAAGTCGTGCGCAATGCCGCCCGCCAAGTTGCCAATGGCCTCCATTTTTTGCATTTGTAATAGCTGGGCCTGCAGTGCCTGTTTTTCCTTCTCTGCCTCCATTTTTTCTGTGATATCCATCCAATTAGACAGGCAGAACTTGAGCTCTCCGTTGCGAAACACCGGCGTGAAATTGGTCAAAACCCGGAAGCACTCCCCGTTTTTGTTTTGGTAATACTGCTCAAAATCCTTGACCTCGGCACAAAAAGAGTGCATAAAGTCTCGTTGTGACCTCTCACGTTGTTCCTTCGTCCACCAGGAATAGGGGTGCTTCTGCCCAATAATCTCTTGACAGGAAAAACCGGTGAGTCTCTCGAAGGAGGGATTCACGAAACGTATCGAGGTATCCGGATTAATTACTAATATGGGGTTGGGTGTGTTATCCAGGAGGCTTTTACTGAATTCCTCGCTTTCTACTAGGGCCATCTCTTTTTTGTTCTTGGAGAGGGCTATCTCAATGGTGGAGTACAGCTCCCTTTCCTGAAAGGGTTTCAGGAGATAGCCGAACGGCTTTATGGCCTTTGCCCGCTTGAGCAGGTTTTCATCCACATACGCGGTCAGGAAGACTATTGGGATATTGAAACGCTCATGGATAGACTTTGCTGCCTCTATGCCATCCATGGTACCACTGAGCATAATATCCATAATCACGAGATCGGGACTATCCTCTTGGGCACTTCTAATGGCATCAGTGCCTGAACTTACTATCGATGAGACAATGTAACCGAAGTTTTCCAGGACCCCCTTGATGTCCTCGGCGATAATCCTCTCGTCTTCAGCAATCAGGATTCTTTCTTCCGGCATGAGCTTCCCCTTCACTGGTTATTACGATGTATCTGGTGTCTGTATCGGTCAATGGTTTTGCTATCACTGCCGTCTTCAGTAACTCCTTCCCCTCCTCATTACGACAGTGCCCTGCGCAAAGTGAAGGAAAATCATTATGATGCCCTCATTGTGCGACGGTGGGGGTGAGTTGGTACAGGCGAAAACATTGTGATAGTGCATATCATTATTCTGCAAATCTCCTGCCATCGTTACGGTAGTTCAATTCGTTGATGGCATTCGCGATTTCCTCAAATTGAATTGATTTCGAGAAAAAGAAATCCGCCCCCAATTCCATGAACTTTTTACGGTATTGCGTGTAAGGGTAGTTGGTGAACACAATCACCTTGGTCCGCGGAAGGTCTTTTTTAATGCTTTGCAACACTTCAATCCCGCCTCCGCCCGGCATCCGGTTATCCAGTATTACCACATCGGGTTTCAGCTCCTTTATGGATTTAATCGCTTCAGGTGTGTCGTGTGCTTTCCCTACAATTTCAACTTCAGTAATATCAGACAACATTGTCATTAACCGTTCCTGTATAATCGGTGAGTCATCGGCAATAAATACTTTCATCGTATTATTTTCCTTCGCTTTATTGGTTAACCTGTTGAATTCAAAAAGTTCCTTTTCAACTTGCTGGCTTGTCATAGCGAGACCTCGTTACAAGGAATTTGAAACTATCTAAAACCCAAAATTCCTTTCGTTCCTGAATCAGGTGATTAGCTTTAAAATCTTATATAGGAATCATCCAGTATTCCCGCCTTCTGTGGGATCTCCCCAATAAATACGGCGGGCAAGTCCGCTTCGCTCCGACCAGTATCAAGTTTCTCTCCGAGCCGTAGGCTCTACGAGCCGGAGGCCAGTTTCAAGTATCAAGTATCCAATATCGCTCGATTCCCATAGCCAATTTCTGTCACTAAAAAATCACTTCACCTTTAAGATAAACCAAAAAACAAGCGAGCGGTATCACTGTTTCGCTGATTTTTTTGTGGTCATTTTGACCACAGACTTTAGTCATTTCTCCTATAAGAGGATGGCAAGGGGTAATCAGGAAGCTATTCCTCTGGTACCGTTTCTAATCTAATAATTTGTGTTGTAACGCGTAAAAGATTATCTCATTAGTGCTTTTCATTTTCATTTTCTCAAGGATGCGGGATCGATGCGTTCTTATGGTATTTACGCTTAGGTAGAGGTTCTCTGCAATTTCCGCTGCCATTTTGCCTGAGGCGATCATGCACATCACCTGGTATTCACGGTTGGAAAGGATTTCATGGGGTAACCTTTCAGCTCCGGTTCCTAAAGAATACGCCAGTTTTTCACCGAGAGAAGGGGTAATATATTTTCTCCCCGCTGATGCTGCCCTGATTGCTTTTACTAATTCTTCAGAGAAGCTCTCCTTTGTTAAATATCCGGCAGCACCTGCCTTTATAACCCTCACCGCATATTGATCTTCCGGATGCATGCTCAGCACCAGAATGGGGAGCTTGGGTTTTTGAGCCTTTATTTGCTTTAACACGTCCAGGCCATTAATGCCGGGCATGGTGATGTCCAGTACCACCACATCGTAATCATTCTTAAGCGCCTTGTTGAGCACTTCATGTCCATCAACCGCTTCATCAGCAATGGTCATATCGGGTATTTCTGAGATAATCTGCTTCAATCCTTGCCGGACAACGGTGTGATCATCAGCGATGAGGATCTTTATCATTCTGATACTCCTATTTGTAATTTTCAATTTGCAATTTGCAATTAACGATTTTTCATTTTCTCCTATTCCGAATATTTCTTTTCTTTCCGGGCACCTTTAGCAGGACCACGTCATTTAAGCTGATAACCTGCTGACTTAACGAGAATTGTTTATTTATGCGATTTTCTATAAATTCGAAGCACGAAGCACGAAATCCCAAACAAATACGAATGACCAAAATCCAAAATTCTAAACCTGGTGAGCCCCACAGATATTGGATAAATGTTTGAAATGTTTTGGTCATTTGATATTCGAAATTAGATATTGTTTCGAGTTTCGATATTCGGATTTCGGATTTCGAGGTCCCCGAAAATTCCCGATACTAACGATTTATCACCGACTTTGACGTTTCCCGGGCACCTTTAGAAGCTGTCATACGAGATGCAGCCATGATAGCTACGATTTCATTCGCTTCTTCAAGTAATAGTTGCACTGCTGCCTTTTCTAAAAGATTACCTTCAATAATTAATTCCATCCAATATGCACTTTCATCCGCTTCTTCTTCAACGATGCCTAATTTTGCGATGAACTCTGCTTTAGAACGACCTTTGCACACCGACCGGTAATTAGCACCGACAGACGTTCCAGACCGTATAAACTAATTACCTATTGCACGACCCTCAATGGTTTTTGGTAAAACACCCACAAGCTTCATAACTCGCGGAGCAAATTGTTTGGTTCTTTTCTTCAATTCATCTTCATTCATCTTTCAGCCTAATCAAAAATTGAAAATTAAATCGCAAATCGGCAATCGTAAATAGCATATCTTTCCACTTTTTCACTTTGCGTCCTTTGCGGCTTTGCGAGAGATTTCTTCAATCGGCATCCTCACCACTACCGTCGTTCCTTTCCCAGGGCTGCCGTTGATTTTCACTTCACCCCCCCACTGATAGGCACGCTCTCGTATTCCTATAAGGCCTAATGATTTTGGATCGAAAACGTGCTCCTCACTTATCCCTGTGCCGTTATCTTTTACCATTAGCTCCAGGCCCCTGTCTTTTTCCTGTAAGCTCACATACACTTGTGTGGACTGGGCGTGGCGTGTCACGTTGGTGAGGGTTTCCTGAAGGATACGAAAGAGTGAAGTAGAGCGCCTGTCATCTATCGTGATATCCTCAGGATCAATGGTAAGCGTACATCGAATTCCCGTTCGATTTTTAAACTCCTCTGTCTGCCATTCTATTGCTGCCACGAGCCCTAGGTCGTCTAAAAGCCCGGGCCTCAAGTCTGTGGAAATCCTTTGTACCGTTCTGATAGTCTGAGTTGTCATCTCTGACATTGCCCGGATCTTGTCGAGAAGAACTTTTTCGTTTTCGGGCACTTTTTTGGCCAACCAGGAGAGGTCGATATTCAATCCTGTCAATGCCTGCCCCAGCTCATCGTGGATTTCGCGTGCTATGGCGGTTCTTTCATTTTCCCTCACGGACTGCAGGTAATCTGCCAGGCTTCGTAGCCGTTCTTTTGATTCTCTTAGTTCCTCCTCAGCCTGTTTGCGCGCAGTAATGTCGTTCCAGACATTTAACACGTACCTGAGTTTACCTCTACCTGCCACCTTGGTGGAGGAAATCTCAACCCAGAATTCCTCTCCATTTTTCTTTTTGAAAAGTTCTTCTATTCTCTGTGCTCCCATGCGCATTGCCTTCCCCGCATTCATTCTTGTTTGCTCAAGCTTTTCTTCCGTCTTCCATGGATAGGGAGGCTTTATACCGATGATCTCCTCGGAGGAAAAATCAGTAATCCCCTCAAGTGCAGAATTCACGTATCGTATTGAGGTGTCGGGATTGATAACAATGATGGGATTAGGGGAGTTTGTGAGAAGGCTGAGGGCAAATTCCTCGCTCTCAATGAGCTTCATTTCGATCGCGTGTTTGGAAAGGGCCATCTCTATTGCAGCATAGAGTTCTCTGTCTTCAAATGGCTTCAGTAGATAGCTATAGGGCTCGGTGATTTTTGCACGCATCAGTAATCTATCATCTGCAAACGCGGTCAAATAGACCACCGGGATAAATAATCTTTCTCGGATTTGCCGTGCTGCTTCTATGCCATCTATCTCTCCCTCTAAGACAATATCCATCAGCATGAGATCGGGCTTCTCTTCTTGCGCTTTTTTCACGGTTTCCTCACCTGAAGAGGTAATCGAGGAAATCGAATACCCAAACTTCTCCAGAGTCCTCTTGATATCCTCGGCTACAATTCTCTCATCCTCGGCGATTAAAATCCTGGGTTTGCTCATGATGTCATTGCCTCCTGTAAGGGTTCAGTTTTTCTCCTTATTTACATTACTCCATTGCTCCATCCCATATTCCCAATACTCCAATACTACCCGGCCCAGATCTGGTTTGCGAGGATTGGGCTTAGAGCCATGGACTCTATTGTTTTTCCCGAAACAGGATCATGTTACCATGTCGTCGCACCTCCCGATCCCGTCCCGGTCTCGGGTCGGGGAGGGGAGGGCAGGCCATTCCTCCAGCACATTCCATTGTTACTGCGTTCTGCCAACTGCCAGCTTTATTTATCCTACCTGTGATCTTTTCACCCCACCTTAAAGGTAATCCGAACCCTCGTCCCTCCCTCTCTCTCCATCGTTATCTCCCCCTTGAGTTGATCCTTCGCCAGGATGGCAACCAGATGGAGACCCAGGAATGTGGTGGTGTGGGGATCGATTGCCTCGGGGAGGCCGATGCCGTTATCACCCACAGAGAGCTCAATGGTGTCTTTCCGGAGGGAGCGGAGAGAGATGGTAATGGTGCCTGTCCTGGTATCGGGAAAGGCGTGTTTCAGGGCGTTTGAGACAAGCTCGTTTATGATCAGGCCGCAGGGGATGGCATGGGTGATGCTTAAAGGGATTTCCTCGATCTCGGTTACGAACTCGATTTCTCTCGCCTGGGATGTGTAGGACTGGGAGAGGTATCGGATCAGGGAGGTGAGGTAGTCTTTGAAGGGGACGTGGGTGAAGTCCTTGGACTGGTAGAGCTTCTCGTGGACGAGGGACATGGTTCTCACCCTGCTCTGGCTA
>Ga0208279_1001702_pt1 | contig 11578 bp, 13 predicted proteins | sample AntAceMetag02UKM_FD_184766 | JGI IMG/M metagenome (GOLD analysis project Ga0208279, IMG submission 184766) | Saline lake microbial communities from Ace Lake, Antarctica - Antarctic Ace Lake Metagenome 02UKM (SPAdes) (version 2) | ecosystem: Environmental > Aquatic > Non-marine Saline and... | reverse complement strand
GAACGACTTGACCCGCTTTTGCAATGCCCTCATATTCGGCCGTTCTATTTTCCCCCTCACCTTCTTACGAAGGGGAAAAACAGAACTGCGTTGATCAAATTTACAGAAAGAATCTTACACTACCTGCCAACTCCTCGTCTTGCAGGTCTTTCAGAGTACCGTACTTAGTTCTACACTGTTCCCGTCGCAACGCAGCTGCCGGCACAACTACAGTGTCATATGTCTCAAGATTCATCTCATTCATGTTTGTCACCTCAGGCTAAACCACTCTATAGGCGGTTCGCCCACCCAGTGGCGAACCGTCTATCGTAGAAGAAATGCAAGAGGGTCGAGGGTTCTCGTCGGAAAGAAGACTATATTGAGTGTGTTCGCGGGCACGCGAACTCATTATCGACGCTTCGCAGCAAATTCTGCGCAGGTTGATGTGCACCCGGCGAGGTTCCCGACATTGGCGGTGAATTGCGGATTTTTGCCGACAGCGAGACCGATTCTTATAGCTTTCGGCAGGCCATTATGGAACTGGCCAAAGCCTTGGCCACAAGCTTCCTGCCGAATGGTTTAAGGAGCGGGATTGCGTGGTGAAAATCCCTGATTGGAGGCACCGCAAAGGGGCCTTCAATCTCCATCGCAGCGAAGCTGCGACACGCCTTAGCCTTGCTACGCCGCACCATCACGCTCACTCGAACAGCTCATACCCTTCCACACTATCGCTATTGCGTTGCCAGACCTCCCTATCTTCCTGCCGCCAACTGCTCATCAGATTGGAGCCTACATGGATGTAGGTACGGCACCTGTCGCAAGCAACAAAATGTCCTCTGCCGATATTGAAGAGCCTCGTGTCATGGCCATGACGACATTTAACATCACCGAAGAAGTCACCGAGAACAAAGTTACCCACGCGCTCTTCCGGGGCACTGTCTGGCGCTTTCGCTGCGGCCAGTGACTCATCCTTAGCGGGCCGTTTTGGTTCCGAAAGCACCTCTCCGTTGTCCTTCAACACCAATTCAAGGCTCTCCGCAGCATACCCTGCATTCCTCTCACTGCCAAAGCTCCACCGCGCATCCAGGATGTCATGCACCTTACGCAAAGTGTCTGCTGCACTGGGATTGCCCTTCAGGAAATCATAGAGCTCATGAAACAAAACGTAGCTGGCCCTGGCTCGGATGCGCTGGAGCTTCTTGCCGACTTGGTCTGACATCTGAATCACCTCCGGACTGCACCGCTCTAATGGCGGTTCACCCCAGGGGCAGGCGAACCGCCATCATGTATCCCTCGGCCTTCTCACACCGCAGGCACCTATCTCCATACTTGCCAAGGGAGAGTGTTCGAGGGTGGGTGGGCGGGATAACCGTCAGCCATGATAGAAGCAGGCCCAAGAATGGGCACTCAGGAGCACGATTGAACGAACAGCGTCCGGCGCGCACCAAGGAAGCCACACCAGGGAAAGCGCCATGGAGACCGCTCAGAAGCGCCTGTCGCCGTTCCAACGGAGCCTGTGCAAGCCAAGTGACCGGAATGCCGAGACCCCTACGGACGCTGGTTCTTCGAAAACCAGCTCAGCAGCAACTCCATCCGCTTCGTGGGCGTCTTCGTAGGACTGCGGTCATCCCTGTTCGGGCCATGCTCCACGCTCCAGCCGTCCCATTCCCGGAACGCATGATACGACCAGTCCCAGCCGTACTCCTCGAATAGGTCAATCACATCCCGCAGATAATGGTAACCGCTGTCCCCTGGCGCCCACCGAATTGCACTGAACTCGCCGACATACACCTGGACATTGAACCCCTGTTGGAACTCAATCGCAGGCAACATCTCCTCCTGTAGTCGTTCCTTATCCCAGAGCTCCCCGCCAATCCGGCCCGGATACTCAATGCCGGTCTTGTCGTTGGACACACCCTGATGCGTGAAGCTGTGCGGTCGGTACATGTGGAAACTGTAGATCACCCCGTCCAAATCCAACGGCTCTAACACGTCGAAACCATCCGGACCGCCCCAGGGACTCGGCTCGAACACAACCGGCTTTCCCGGATCAATTTCTCGTATCGTCTCGGCCGCCTTCGTCGCCAGATCCCTCCAGTTCAACAACCCATCTGCAACCGTACCCTCGACCGCCTCGTTGAGCAAATCGTAGGCGTAGACGACCTCACGCCCCTTATAACGTCTTGCGATTCTGTCCCACACCTCAACCAGCTTGTCCTGATATCGCTTCTCCTGGAACATCCGGCATACGCCGCCATTTGCCCTGCCGCCCGGCGGCGTATGCAAGTCGACGAGTACCTTGATCCTGTACTTCTCGCACGCCGCAAGCGCCTTATCACACTCAGCCAAGGCCCCATCCAGCCAACGGTCGTAGGCATCGCGATCCTTGGCCCATTCCTCCGCCTGCTTCATCGGTGTCCAGTTCAACTGCCAGCGGATCTGATTCACGTTCCACTTCAATGCGAGATCGCGAATATCGCTCTCTTTGAACCTCGGGCCATACATCACTCCCCGCAGACGCGGCAGATCATGACCCTTGAACATCGTCTCGCTGCGACGCCCCTTCCTCACCGGCCGTCCGACAATAACCTCCAGGTTGTCAAACCAAGCCCGCCCGCTGACGGCCTCAAGCCCAACAACCAGCGAGGCATCTTTGACACCCTTGGGAAACCGTATCGTCTGCGACACCTGCCTCCAGTCAAACGTCCCGGCTGGCATCTGTATCTGGGGATACTGCTTCGAGCCATCCCCCATCTCAAGAACAAGCATCACCTTGATGCCGTTCCATGGCCTTGGCGGCTCGGACACACCCTCCGCTTTCACCACCGCACGTAGCGTGGCGAATCGATCGTCGAACTGCTCCGCCGCAACGACAAAGTGTCGGCTGTACGAGCCCTGTTCGGCTCGCTCAATGAGCAATGACTGGCTCCCTTCAAATCCCACAACCAGCCGGCCCTCACTGCTCCCAAGAATCACAGCCTCGTCAAAGTCACACTGAAAGACCACCTTCTCGTCAGCCAACGCCGAGCAGGACAATAGCACCCAGAAGACTATCGCATACCGATTCATCGCTCTTGCCATCTCCGCAGTCCTCGCATCGTCATCTTCAGAAAACCCCGCTCACTCATCCATCCCCCGATGCGCCGTGGCCTCTTCATCGACCCAGTCTTCTCCCTCCCAGGTCATGCCCTTTCTGCCCGGCACTTTCCGAGTCGGACCGGCCTTGTACAATGGACATGACTTCGGCCCGTAGCAGAACGTCTCATACCGGTACCGTCTGACCGACGGATTCCACTGGTCAATGATCATCTCAACCGCCATGCTACAGCCCCACAGGCAGCGCTGGCACTTGGCCTCATACGTCCTGGCATCCAGTCGCCGATGACCTCTCGCCCTATAGGTCTCAAGCTCCAGTGGCACGCCAAGCCAAGGTGGCGGTTCCGCCGCTTGTTTTTCTGCCCGCTCTACTACTTTCAGGCTGCTGGCCTTGTAGAACTCGACCGCCTCAATCCGGCTGTCCGCCACCGGCTCAGACATGCCAGAGACAATGTCACCTGCCTGAAACTGATGCTTCGCATGAGCACCCTTGCCGATGCCAACCAGGAACTCTCGGCTCTCATCACCGATCATCCCCTGGACTCGTAGGGCATAGCCCGAATACGTATGGCTGCACTCATCGAACGACCGCGTCAGCCTGATCCGTGGCTGGACCGAAACAACCTTTCCCTGCCACGACAACTTGCTCGGCTTTGCACATCCTGGTGACGACATATCCATCTTGAACCTCTCTTGCTCTTCATTCCCAATCGAAGGGGCAGCACCCCATTCTACCACTCCAGCTGCCTTTAGACGACGAGAGTTCCTCACAACCTCACCCTCGGCACAATCAGAGCCAGGCAGTTCATGCAGCGCAGCTCCTTCCTATCGATTGCCGTCGAGATGATGGCCGCCATCCTGCATTCTCGGCACATCACAATGCCGCTTTGCTCGCACGTCTCCTTACCTTTCTCACTTTCGAAATCCCAGTATTCGTGCGGATTCTGCACGTTCCTGAACTGCCTCAAGCGCAGGTCCGCAAAGTACTGCGTCGCCCCATGCTGGACGACCGGCAGGACACAAGGACCCTCCGCCTCTTCGCTTCCCTCTTCCGTCTTCATCACCTCCATACGCGCCGATCTGACGCCGGCGGGTCTGATCCCTGCGAACCTTATAGCCCTTCTTGCGTCTGGCCTCTGCGATATACCACAGCTTGCGAAACCACCGGTCGGACTTCGAGCGATTTACTGATTCCTTGATTCGGTCGACAGCCCGCTCGATTTCATGACGCCATTTTTCCGTTCTGAGCAGAGCCAATCGAGGATCTTTGCCATTGGATATGTCTGTCATATGTACCACCTCCGAGCCAAAGCGGCTCTCTGAAACACAAGAGCCGCTTATGCAGCGGAATCCGTTTGACCGCCGGAGTCGACTGCGAAGACGCGCCATTCCGCATCCTGCATCTGCCTCACTATCAAGCGGCCCTGCGGCGAATGCATGTCGATGAAGTCGCCTGTGTCATTCACATTCCTGAACCGCCTGCCATCAACGTCAACCAGGAGCTCTCTTCCCTCCCATTCAACAACCGGCAGCAACCGTGCACCTTCCTTTGCCATCTTCAGTACCTCCGGGCTGCACCACTCTGTTGGCGGTTCGCCCCGACGAAGGTGAACCGCCACCCGGAGCCTCTTGACCCAGTTGCACCGCCGCCCTGGTTTTCTTAAACACCACACAATATTCATGCCGAATCGGCACATCCTCCATCTTTCCGTATCGCTTGCGGTCGCTCATGCAGTTGTGCTGCACCTTAACAATGATGCTTCGGATTTCGCCATGCGGGAAGTTCAACACGTCCTTCACAATCGGCGTGTACCTGCCGGCTCGTCGAACGTCTCCTATCAACACCGCAAGCCTGCCGCCGGCCTCCAATGCGTCGTAGCACCGCCGCAGACACACCATCAGCATCTCGTGGAATCGCTCATAGCTCTCGCAGTTGCTCAGGTCACTCACACCGCTTTGATACCGGACAATGTTCCAGTACGGCGGGTGTATCCACACAAAGTCGAACCGTCCGGGCAGGCCTTTCTTGGTCAAATCAAAGCCACTGCGAAGGTCACCACCCCAGTAGCTTATTCCTGCGCGTTTGTACTGGTTCAAACCGTTGACAACATCCCTGCTCGTACCTGACCCTTCCATTGGGTCGCCAACTTTCCGCGCGCCGTAGCGAAGGATGAGGTCACGAATCAGCCGACCGTCACAATTGCCCCTATACCCTGAGCTACCCCAGGACGAACACCGGTTGGGATACGACACAACCGACGTCATGCCTTCATCCTCGGTGTAAATGTCATAGAAACCGTCCCCCAGCTGGTCCAGCAGCCCATCCGAGGCGGCCTCGGACAGCCTCGCACGAATCGTGTGCTCGGGTGTATCCGGTTTGTGCCGAAGAACCTCTATGTGCATCTCCCGGATGTGGCTTGCGCCGTTGGAATCCACGAATTCCAGGAGCATTGTCCTTATTGAAACATCTGTCATTTTATACCTCCCCTGACCTGAGCGGCCAGGACTCAAACGGTGGGGACTGGCCGCGACCTGTGTCCAACGGCACCGGTATTGCAACTCTTCGTCGATCATGGCAAAATGACCGAAAACAGACTTGGCGTCCTGCACGAGCACGCTTGGACCCTTAGCAATGTCGCTGTATGTTGGTAGTAGGAAATCTCGACTAAGAGGCACTATCATGCTTTGCATCAGGCGTTCTTTTCCATCCTACTGTGTGCTCACCCTGCTTCTGGGTTGCATGGTTCCCGGAGCCGAGAAATTCAAAATTGCGGTCATGCCTGACACGCAGGAACTGACCCAACTCAAGAATCAGCACATGGGCTACTCTGCCGTGGGCCCGGGAATGAACTGCTTCTATGCGCAGACGGCCTGGCTACGCAGCGAAGCAGCACATGAGAACATCGTTTTCGCCACACATCTGGGGGACATCTGGCAGTCGCACAGCAGCGGCGAAGCTATCAACTTCCAGGCATTGGCAGCCTCGACCGCCCTGTACGTACTGAACGGCGTATTGCCCTATAGTACGGTCCCGGGCAATCACGACTACGACAGCAGCACGACAGCACCAGGATTTGACCAAACACCCGGCAAACCGTACTGGCGGCCCAAAGTGATCGACGGTCTGAAACTCTATGGCACCCACTTTGGCCCCGAATCTCTCCACTTTAGGAACCAACCGTGGTATCTCGATGGCTTTCGCATCGGTAATTCCGCCACTACGTTCACGGCCGGAGGATACGAATTCATCCATATCGGTCTCGAAATGGAACCTGATGACAAAGTGCTGGACTGGGCTCAATCAGTCGTAGACCGCCACCCCCGCAAGCCAATAATCGTCACCATTCATGCTTACATGGCTGGCTGGAATAATGATCTCATCCGGGAGGATCCGAACGGGTATATGGCCACACACTTTCCAGAACACCTCGTCCAGCGCAAGGGTGAACTCTACAGCTACGGTCGCCTGAATGAATACTATCGTTATTCGTTCCCGAACAATACACCCGAGCAGGTATGGCAGAAGTTCATCTGCAAGAACGACCAGATCTTCATGGTCCTATCCGGCCACAATTTTGACTGGGCCTCCGACACGGGGGAAACCCTCCGCGTTGATCTCAATAAAGCAGGTCACCCGGTCTATCAGTTCTGCATCGATTACCAGTATCGTAACAGTCTGCATTCTGAGCCGAGACCGAACGGCGGCGGTGACGGGTGGATGCGCCTAATGGAGTTCGACATCGACCGGGGCCTGATCCAGCAGATCACCTATTCCCCTGCGCTGAGACAGTATGAGACCGATCAGAACTCATCTTATGCAATCCCGGTCGACTTCCAGGCCCGGTTTACTCCGGTAAGCGAAACCTGCCTGCCGCCGGCCAAGCGCTAGTGAGATTCAAGCTCTTCGAGCGCTGCCGAATACGAGCAGTATCCATATTGACATGCGCCTTTCGCGCAAAGACAGCCAGGACTATCCATTTGATCCGCTCGCATCCTCCCAGTACACTGGGCTCTGACTTGATTCGGCTTGAATCTGCGATGATTCCTGTCCCGGGGCCAAACAATGACCACAACAACCAAGAAAGACCTAGTCAACCGCATCGCTGAGAAAACCGGCGCAAAGCAGGTGTTGGTCAAGGCCGTGGTCCAGCAGCTTTTCGACGAAATCATCGCCGAGTTGGAAAGGGGCAATCGCCTCGAATTCCGCGACTTCGGCGTCTTCGAAACGAGGACTACGCGAGCCAGGACCGCACAGAATCCCAAGACCCTGCAGAAGGTCGAGGTGCCGGCCAAGCGCAGAGTGGTGTTCAAGCCGGGACGGTTGATGAAGGAAGAGGTGAACGGCAAGCTGTCACAGCATGTGGTTCCATGAGCAACCAAGATGCGAATCGATGTAACGCAAGCAGGTTTGCCCAGATGAAGCAAGGAAGAGCTGAACGGAACCAACTCCGGCTGATGGGAACAAGGTAATTCGCGTCATCATTGGTTGCTGATATCCTTTTGACGTGTGCAGTTGCTACGCCAGGCATGATTCAGAGTCTGGTTTGTCTCAGGCTGTTAGGGTATCTCTGCCCTGGAAGAGTCGGTGTCTTTCTTGGCTCGATCGAGAGAACGCACCAGCAAAGGGAGCTACAAAATGGATGATCATCCTGCACGAACTATACCCGCTGTCATAGTACTGGTCTTTGGACTGGTATGCGCTTCTGTCGTGCCAGCCACGGCAAGCGACGACACCGACATCGAACTCGGGATCGGTGGCGTCGGCGGGGTATATTTTCTAGCCGAGCCAGGACAGTTGATCGTGGAGGTGGAAAAACGCGATTTGAATCGCCGCGGGCGACGGACTGAGCTACAGGCCATTTTGCTGGGGCCGGACCGCCAGGTGCTGAAACAAGTGACGATTCCTGACGACGGAAAGCCCCGTGGCAGCGGCACAGGCCCGCGGCAGCGTGCGCACCTTTCGGTATCCGTGGAACGAAAAGGAGTATACGGGCTGAACGTCACGGTCTCGCAAGACCGTTACGGCGAAGAGATCATTTGGGGATTTCGGACAAACTGCCCACACTACCTGATCGAAACGGCGCGTGGACACCGAGACCAGCGCCGAGAGGAACCCATCGTTTTGCTCAACCCCGACCGGCCCGGAAACATCTGTTTTCTACCGCGCAAGGGGCAGTTCGCTATGGAGATCACGAGCGTCCCGGATGGCGTGGAGGCACTGCGTGTGTACGATGAGCATGGCACGCTCCTACAGACGCTGCCAGTAGATGCGTCCGGCAGAGCGTCTCATACATTCTCTGCAGATATGCAGCGGCAAGCCTCACCCTGGCGGCTCCACCTGCCGTCACAACAAGCAACCATCCAAATTGACGGATTAACTCGCTGGGACAAAGGGGATCTGTACCCCAACCTGCCTTACTGGACGCCCGATCCGACATCATATTTCCCCTTCCAGCAGTACCGATGGATCCTGACCCCGTACAGCAGGACGGTATACGGTCGGTCGGGAGAGCCGGCGGAGATCGCTTTCCAGGTCCACAACAACTCCGGCGAAAAGAAGACGATTCAATTGAATCTCGAGTTTCCAGGCGACCCATGGCCTGCCCGAATGTCGACCGAGCGCGTCGTGCTCAATGCAAAGCAGGCCACGGATGTGAAAGTCCACTATACAGCCCCAGTCGAAGGTCAGACGCGTGTCTGTCACATACGGGCTACCCCCGCGGAAGATCCCAGTTTCTCCACTTATTCGACGCTGACCGTGAACGCAGGCGCATCGCCGGCCGCACAGACCCTGGAAATGCCGATCGTGCTTCGGCCCTACCAGTACGAAAACGAGCAGTTCGGATACGCCCCGGACTATCCGGCAGATAACCAGATGTACTTCGATTTGAAGAACCAGCCGTTCGTCAGGACCACCGGAGGGATTGGAACGCTGCGCAACGAGCGGTGGACCAACTCTGACTTACAGACAACGGTACGCTCGCCGACAGCGGCCCTAGAGGGCAAGTCGTTTGCGATGGTCTCGACCAAGCTTGCCTTTGACCGGGATAACGACCTGTACGCAGTGGCCATGACGGGCCATCAGGCTGCCCTGCTTCATTCCGCCGACAAAGCAGTAACGTTCTCGGCCTATCCGATTCCTGGCCGCGAAGATCGGCCTCGGACTTTCGACATCGGACAATTCTCCGGCCACAACGTCCCCGACGGCCCGCCACCGTTGCTGCGTTACACGCGGACCGCCGAAGATCCTCGGCTGATATGGCGGAGGATCAATGACCTGGAACTGATTCTGTACGAAAAAGCAGATGGAGGGCTTGCACCGAAGGAACCAGTCCTGATCTCGGACAAATGCATTGGACTGTCGGCCCATTCAGGTATTCCTGCGACGGTTGTCTCGCGCGGCTCGAAAGTCCATATAGCTTGGGCTGAGGCGACCGACCCGAACGAGAATGCGCACGGTGTACCCACATACGTGGCAACCTATGACCAGGAAAAGGGAGAATTGGGACCTCCAGCTCTGGTCGGCTATGGATCGCCGGCTAACGACGTGCACAACACGCCCAGCATCACGATTGACAGCCGGGGATACCTGCACGTAATGGTAGGAACTCATGGCCGACTCTTCCAGTATGCCCGGTCACTGAAGCCCAACGATGCGCACTCCGGCTGGACCGAAGCGGCAGCTATTGGAGAGGACTTGCGACAGACCTACATCGGACTTGTGTGCGGTCCGGACGACACGCTTCATTGCGTTTTTCGCTTGTGGCGATTCTCCACCGAGCCTTTCCCAGCCAGCCACCACGCCGTCCTTGCCTATCAGCGTAAGCGACCCGGCAAACCCTGGGAGCCGCCAAGAAATCTAGTCGTGCCGCCGTTCTCGGAATACAGCATTTTTTATCATCGGCTTACCGTTGATCGGGCTGGCCACCTTTTTCTGTCCTACGACTACTGGTCCACCTATTGGTTCTATCGCACAGACCATTGGGGCACTCGCCGCGCACTGCTGATGTCTCCAGATAACGGCGAGACGTGGAAGCTGGTACAGACGCAAGATCTCCGGTAGTCGTACCGGTGGCCTCTCCTACGCCGCCACCGCCACTCCCGTGGGACCATCGCCAACACGGACACCCTGCCCATCATCTGCGGTCACCGCCTCCAGAATCTCTGCCGCTATCCGCTGTATCCTCTCCAGCGACTGCATCAATGTCTTCCTGTCACCATCGTACAACTGAACGTAGTCACTGCTCGCGGTGTTGACATTCAAACCGATCCCCTGACACACCACGTATGCCACAGCCTCTGCTTCGGCCTCCCGGACCGTTTTGTCCGGCGGCCTGGTCAACTTGTCATAATGCATCAGCTCGTGGCTCGCCTCATGCACCAGAACCGAAAACTCCTCCGCTGGGGCCAGCGATGCCTTCAGCAAGATTGTCCCCCCAGTCGACACACCTTCAGCCATCCTGAGACTCTCGCTACGCTCCAGTGTGATGCCTCTGCCTGAGACGAACCGCTCCAACCTCTCCAGGTAAGCTCCAGGATTGCCTTGAGCTCTAGCAAATCCCGGCAGCGGTTTACCCTCTGTCTGGCTGATGTCAAACACATAGGCTGTCTTGAAAGTCCTGACAATACCGTCACCTTCCTCTTCGTCCGTTGCCGCCGCCCTCTGGCGGTACACAACCGGTGCCATGATAGCAATGCCGTGCTCGCCTTTCTTGACATGTCGACCTAACCGTTGCCACGACCGAAAACCGGCGAGACTGCTCAGGCTGCTTCAACCCTCACACACATCCGCATACACCAGTGAAGCTGCTTGACCCAAAGCGGCTCGGGCGCCGGCTCGCTCAGACCCGAGACACAATAGGGCTCACCATCTCAGGAGGTGAGCCCTTCGAACAGGCAGAGGCCTGCGCCCTCTTGGCTGAGACCGTCAAAGAAGCGGGCAAGACCGTGATGGTGTTTACCGGCTTTGCGTTCGAAGAGCTCAAGGGTTCCATCGAACCTGCTGTGCGTCGCCTCCTGCAGACCGTTGACCTGATCGTCGCGGGCCCTTACGTCCAGGAACTCAAATGCGAAAGCAAGATGTGGCGTGCAAGCAGCAATCAAACGGTTCACTTCCTCAGTGGCAGCAGCATCGTAGAGAGCGAACTGCCGGACGCCCCTGTGGTTGAAGTCAAAGCGGACGGCGGCACGTTGTTCTACACGGGCTTTCCCGATGAGGTAGATCTGACGTGGTTCGATCAGTTGAGCGGTGTCCTGCAACACCAAGTCCGATAGGAGTTCACACGATACAGCATAATGGAGAAAAGGAGAAATGATATGAAGGAGACAGCAACAACCATCAGGGCAATTCTCGGGAGTCTTGAGGCCGGTCTATTCCTAGTGCTCTGTTACGCATCCATTGACGGGTATAGGCTCTTGAGTTTTGTCCTGGCGTCTGCTGTGGTGAATTGCCAGTTAACTTTTGCTTGGGCGGCGTCGCGGCATTTCTCCCAGGCGGCGGTTT
>Ga0208279_1001695_pt1 | contig 11622 bp, 11 predicted proteins | sample AntAceMetag02UKM_FD_184766 | JGI IMG/M metagenome (GOLD analysis project Ga0208279, IMG submission 184766) | Saline lake microbial communities from Ace Lake, Antarctica - Antarctic Ace Lake Metagenome 02UKM (SPAdes) (version 2) | ecosystem: Environmental > Aquatic > Non-marine Saline and... | reverse complement strand
GCAAAAAACCAGCAAGAGCTTTTTCGAAAAAGAACCGTTATTTTTGTTGATGAGATACACAGGTTTAACAAGGCCCAGCAGGATTCATTTCTTCACCATGTGGAAAGCGGGCTGATTACTCTGATTGGCGCGACCACCGAAAACCCCTCATTTGAGGTTATATCTCCGCTCATGTCCCGGTGCCGTTTGATAACCTTAAAAACCCTTTCATGGGATGATATTGCCGTCATCATAGAAAATGCCCTAAAAGACACGGAAAGGGGCTTGGGCAATATGAATCTGATTATGGAAAAAGATGCCCTCTCTCATCTTGTTCGCATTGCGGACGGAGATGCCCGTGCGGCCCTGAACGGCCTTGAAACCGTGGCATATCTGGTCATATCCGGAATGGATGCTTCAAAAACAGGAAGCCCGGTGCAAATAACGCTCCAGGTTTTAGAAAATGCTTTAGAGAAAAAAGCCCTTTTGTACGACAAGTCCGGTGAAGAACACTTTAATCTTATATCCGCATTTCATAAGAGCTTAAGGGGAAGTGATCCGGATGCGGCGGTCTACTGGTTGGGACGAATGCTCACCGCCGGCGAAGATCCGTTTTATATCGCGCGCAGAATGGTCCGATTTGCAAGCGAAGACATTGGAAATGCAGATCCTAATGCACTCGGAGTTGCATTGAACGCTATGGAGGCGTTTAAGTTTCTTGGGCATCCGGAAGGTGAACTTGCACTGGCCCAGGCCGCCATATATCTTGGTACGGCCCCCAAGAGCAACAGCATATACAAAACTTACGGAAAGATCAAAGAGGCTGTTGACAGTTATGGAGCGTTGCCCGTGCCTCTTCATATTCGGAATGCGCCCACAAAACTGATGAAAAAAGTCGGGTACGGAAAAGATTACAAATATGCCCATGATTATAAAGATGCATATGTGCCTCAGAACTATTTGCCGGAAAAACTACAGGACAGGCTTTTTTATGCGCCCACAGAACGGGGGTATGAAAAAACAATTAAACAGCGCCTCGACGCATGGAGAAATTTGAAAAAACCTAAAACATAAACTTAAAACATAAATAAAAATTTCCGAATCTTTTGATATTTTTATTATCTGATGAAACGATAACAAGTCTGATAACAGACCTCGTCATTCAGCTTGGAAAAATAATCGTGACTCCTTAATTTTCGGGGGATTGCATGAAAATTGGACACTGGCCCTCAGGTTTCAGGTGTCAGGTGTCAGTAGTGAAAAAGCGAGAGCCAGCCTGAAACCTGACACCTGACACCTGAAACCTATGCTTCGAGAAGGCTTCACCACGACCGATAATGTCCCAAAAAAAAGACCTATTTTTCTATCATGTTACGAGATCTGGATCAATAGATCGTTATCAGTTTGCTCTCATGTCTTTCTCGATTTTTCCCCTTGACTTGTGGTAAATTTTATCACAAAATATATTATAAAAAATGTGATGGAGGTTATCATGAGAACAACCGTCACCCTGAATGAAGACTTGGTCAGGGAATTGGTGAAATATTCCGATGAAAAAACCAAGACAGCTGCAGTAGCATTAGCTGTTAAGGAGCAAATTCGGAGAGCAAAACTGAAAAAACTTTCAGGTCTTCTCGGAACAATTAATATCGATGAAAAGGCCATTGAGGAAAGCAATGAAGCGGATATGAGGCGTGCTCAAATGCTGAAGGAGATCGGGGAAGGAAATGGTAACTAACATAGAATCGGTTTTGTTAGACACTTCTGTTTGGATTGATGCACTGCAGGGCAGAACACCCCATATCGTTAAGATGACTCAAGAACTGCTGAATGAGGACCGAATACTGACTTGTGGGCCGGTCATATTCGAAATCAAACGAGGCCTTCGGCCTCCGGAACGAAAAAAAATACTGCCATTGTTTGACGCCCTAATCCGTCTCTCCGTTGACGAAACTATCTGGGACGCCGGTGGTGATTTAGATGCTTCACTGCGCAAAAAAGGCATTACCATTCCACCAATGGATGTTATAATTGCTCAAGTATGCCTGCATCACAAAGTTTTTCTCTTTACCCTGGATGAGCACTTTCGTTCGGTTCCCCGGTTGAAAATTTTCGAATTTGCTTAACATCCGCAACCATATTACTTCTCCTTATGCGCTTTAAAACAGAACCAGCCATCCGGGAACAAAATCTCAAACACACTTCGCAGGTTAGCCCGGCGACTTTTGGGAGTGGTAAATTGGATTGCATCTTCTGATGGATTGTCCTTTGTGTATTCCCGGATGATATCCTCTCGCTTTTTAAGGCCTATCCAAAAGATCTATGGGATTAATCAAGAAATGAACTCGAGATCGATAGCTACCCAGATCCTTTGCATGGTCTTGTTAAGTCTGGCAGGGATAGCGTCAGCCAGCAAAATCAATGATGTTCGATCGAACATATATGCTTGGTGCAAGTCTTGGCAAAGCCGAGATATCAGCAGATACATGTCTTTCTATAATCCAAACTTTCGATCCGAAGGACTTGATTATCAGAGTTGGATGCAAAAGAAGGCCAAGATTTTTAAAATATCCGGATATATACAGGTGGAGATATCCGATCTGTGGGTTTTTATTGCTTTAAACAATTTTTCAACTCCCGAGATACTGACTCTCGAAGGTGATAGGCCAAGGGTTGTTATTGATATTAAGAATGTTTCTTCCCGGAGCGGGAAATACAAAACCCCAGTTAACGGGAATTTGATTAAGCAGATACGAACACATTTACACCCTGACACTGAGAAATTGCGGATTGTTTTGGACCTTAATCCTTCTGACAATTACATTATAAACCAAATCTATTACCAGACAGAAAACATCTATTGCATTGAAGTTAGATAAGAACATTTGTTCAGTAGTTTATTTAACATGAACTGGTCAAGTGTTACTTATAAATTCAAATTTTTTTCTGTTATTCATTTTTATCATGTTTTTTTACAAATGATATAATTTTCTCATTGGTTTCAAGGAACTGGATTCCAGTGCGAAACTTTCCAGAATCTTCTTCTCGGCAATAAATTATTTTACCTTTAATATAGATTAATTTATCTTCTATACTGATTACAATTAACGTAATATCTTGTGGGCTTATGGGGTTATGAGTTTCAATAAGGATACCACCTAAGCTTACATTTATGCCCTTTCCCGACCCTTGACTTATTTCTTTGCCGTTACTATCGAAGCAAATATAAGATATAAGCCCGGTCGTTTCGAATCTCGGATATTTTCTCCTATCTGTTTTTATCAAAATCATCCTTTCCCATTATGAGGTTGTCCCGATTCAAATACAACGGTAAACATTTCAGGATGACATCACCTGTCTTCATCCATGTTGATTAATGAATTCGCTATACCTTTTTATCAGGCTTGTTACAAATGATAGAATTTTTTCATTGAATTCAAGAAACTGGATTCCCGTTCGATATTTTCCGGAATCGTCTGTCCGGCAATGAACGACCCTGCCTTTTATAGGAACCAATTCACCTTGAATATCGATGGTAATGAGCAGGACATCTTGCGTCTTTAACGGGCTATGAGTTTCTATGAAGAGTCCTCCTTGACTGATCTCTATGGCCGTTCCCATCCTTTCCTCTATTGGGTTGCCGCTATCGTCTATACAAACATAAGACAAAGGATTGTATGTTTTGACTCTCTGATATTTTCTTCTTTCTGTTATGGTCAAGCTTCTTCTCCTTTTTATTACAAGGTTGCCTTTATTCAACCTGGACACTGTATCTTTGATTAAGAAATGGGGCGTTGCTAAAGTGTATCTCAGGATGCGTTTCAAATAAAAAAGGTCGAGTTTTTAAATAAGAAACTCGGCAGGCTGAATTCCCAGGGTAGACGGATGTATACTTTTAACAATATTTCTAAGGAATGCGCCGGATTGAGTGTCACATTCAGCCAGATCCGCCACCCCGACCGTTGCATAGCCTCCATTCCCATTTTCTGCCAACAGCACCACTATGGGTCGCGCCCCGTCTGACGTTTTATCAGTATCCATGACCAGGGCTAATTCTCCCGTATCCAGTTCTAAAAGTGACCCTATGGGATAGACCCCGAGCATATTAATAAATATTTTAAGGAGGATCGGATCAAAATCCGTACCTGCGCCGTCCAACATAGTATTCAGCGCCTGATCAGGAGTAAAAGCCACGTGTCGGTATACCCGAGGGGAAGTGATGGCATCGAACACGTCTGCAATAGCTATGATCCGTCCAAACAGACTTACGGATTTCTTACGGTTCGTCTTGGGATATCCCGAAAGATCATACTTTAAATGATGTTCAAACGGGGGAAGCAGGATTTTTGCCTTGAGATCATGGGGGGCATGCAATTTGATGATTTGGGTGACACTGTATATGGTATGTTTCTTTATTTCCTCAAACTCGTTTTGGTTCAGTTTCCCAGGCTGGTTGATGATTTCAATGGGGATGTCCAGCTTTCCCAGATCATGGAAAAGCCCACATACTCCCAGGCGGTGCAAAGACGACCGCGAAAGACCCATGCGCTGCCCCAGACACATGGAGAGAATCGCAACGTTCACCGAATGGGTAAAGGTGTAATCATCATAATCCCGGATGGTGCTGAGCCCCAACAGGATCGGCTCATCTTCCATTACCAAATCCACCATGTTTTGGACCACACGGAGGGACTTACGGACCCCTGCCTTTTTTCGGCAGGAAATTTTCTCAGCCACCTCTTTTAAGGAGTCAACGGCGTAAAAATAAGAGGTTCGAGCCTGTTCTTTGCGTTTTTGCACCTGATCCCGGGGGTCAGTTTCAGGGGCTTGCTCTTCAGGAGGCTCATCCCGTTCATAGACAACTTCCACCCATGCAAACCCCTGGGTCTCCAGTTGTTGGACAAACCACTTCAGAGGGTCCTCCTGTTGCTCGGCGGTGTTCAAGGTGCGGCTAAACTCGATAATCTCTTTGGCTGAGGCATCTTGGATATCAGATAAAAAACAAAGCCCCGAAAGGTTTCGCTTTTCCAAGTACCGGAACAAGTTATTGGTAAGACTATCGGTTTCACGCCGGTAGCGCAGTTTTTCATCCTGCAGATAAATATTTCCTCTGGAAATCTGGAGGGTAATCTGGTCATCATCCACAAGCAACCTGCCGATAACCTGCATGAACTCTTTAATGCATTCCAACAGCAACTGATTGTTATCCTCATGGATCTTGGCCAGTTGGATCAGTTTGTAAAAAGTCCGAATAAACTCCTCATGCAATGATCGGGTTTCCAGGGTCATTTGTGAACCTTTACGGCTTTTTGATAAGCAGATCGAATATTCGGAAACAGACTTTTTGAAGCTTGCCCAAGGACTTCCTGTGCTTCCTCAGTGTCCAGCTCAAGCAAAGCCAGGGCCGCGCCCTGACGCCGCAGCGACCTGTCGAAACTAAAATTCAAGCCTTGGCTGATCAGGGACTCGCGTAAAAACGGAACAAAACCGCTTGAATCACAACGGACCAGAGTTTTATAACAATTCAGGATTTGCTCATGGTCTTCACGGCGGATTTTTTTATGGTCAAGATAATTTCGTATCAAGTTCCCGGTCTCCGGGTCTTGGTGATTCTCCAGATACTTCCACATCATCCGGCGAATGGGGAGAACAGGATCGTCGATGAGAGGAAAAAGCTTTTCGGTCATATTTTCATCCTGACGAGTCAGGGCCTTGAGGGCTTCCAGGCGTACCCGGCCTGATTCATGGCGTGTCATTCTCAGAAGAATTTTCCCGGATTTTTTACCTTTTATATGTCCGAGAATAAAAACGATCTTTTTGACCAATGCCTCTTCCGGTCGATCCAGCAACTGTTCCAACGGATGAATATCTTTTAGTGCCAGGGATCCAATAACTTCCATGAGCTGCCGTTCCACAGGCATGGATAGTTTTTCAAGTAACAGGGGAGCAAGTGCGGTTATTGCCACCGGCGGGAAACGCAGAAGCAAGCGCCGAAAAACTTTGATTCGGTCTGCATGTTGTTTATCAAAAGTCGGTAAAACCTGCTTGAGACCCCCCAATACCTGAGTGCCGGAAATATTAATGAAGAACCTATCCAACAACGGCCGGGCCCAGGGTTTTTCGATTTTGCAAGACTGATAAGTTTTTTTTAAGCTCTCCAGAAAATCGAGAGCGATTTGAAAATCACCTTGAGCCAGAGCGCTCTTGAATTCCTCCTTTATAAATTCAAGGATAACCGAGTAGTCCTCGGGTTGGTTTTGAGTTCGAAGAATAATTTCTAGAACATCAAGCACGTCTTGTGTGCCGCTTTGCCGTTCTTCTTGGGCCACCATTTGGCTTAGAATCTGCGATTCTTCCGGTGTCAATTGCCAGATTGTACTGTCCATGGTGGAAAGGGCCATGCCGACGCCGGCATCCTGGTCCTCTGGCGTATCGGCCCCGTCTTGTCGATCATCATCTGCCTGTTCCTGCATGGCTGCGTCCGGTATCTCACGGTCCGTGACGTTGAAGGTGGAAAGATCTGTTAATGTCTCAGCCTTCCAGAGAACATCCATGGCCTCATACTGCAGATGCGGGAATTCCATTTCCCACAAGGCGGTAACAAGATCTCCCTCGGCCTCTTCCTTTAACCTTTTGTAGTCATTAAATATTTTAAAAAACCCGGAGATTTCCCAAAGTTCGATCCCTTGCTTGAATTCCAGCCACTGAATGCCGTCCCGAAACAAGGGGAAGGCCAATGTCCCTGTTTTGGGATCATCCTGTTGAACCGGTTCACTCTTATAAAGAAGCCGGTCCTTCGTAACTTCGAATCTAAGATCCCCGTAATTTTCTATAAAGGCATCTATACGAGACTTGACAGTTTGGAGGGAGTTTTGGCAGGTTGCATGACTTTCAGGATACATGGAATAGTTTTTAGCGGCCATAATAAATGAAGCTATTACCGCCTCAACGGCTTGACGTTCTTGAGCCGTTTGCTTTTGATCATGGAAATGGATTCCATTTTCTGTGGGCTCTCCAGCCATACGTCCTCTTTTTATTTATCTAAATGGCTGAAAAATAACTGATCTATATAGCATATCCCCCGACAAGATATAACAATCAGCACTTAAGATTTGCATATTATATAGTTTATGTCAAACAATTAAATACAATATATTGTATTGGAGGCGATGTTACCATAAACTCGGTTATTTTTCTCTAAAGGAAGGATGGAATAGTTCAATCTCTTTGTCCGGCGTGTTGCCGGCCCTTTCAAACTGAATCTTGAGCCTGTTCCCGATATTGCTGTAAAACAGCACAAGTTTCAGGTCAGCCAGAGATGTTATTGACTGACCCCCAAGTATTCGAATAATATCACCCTTTTGAAATCCCGCTTTCTTGGCAGGACTTTTATGACTGACACCCAGGATTTCAGCCAGTAACACATACAGCCATGGGGGGTGGGTGGGTAGGGCAGAAACAATCATCCCCAGAAGCCATGTCCCTCCGGCGCCGATCATCAGGCCGGCCAAACCTCCCATGCTCGACAGCACAGGAGCCTCGCCCATGAAAAGGGAAAGGATCTGTCCTCGGTCCAGGCCTTTCAGAGACCGTCATCCGGGAGAAAACGGCCAATGGCCCCTGACATGCCGGCGGTCGTGGTTCAATTCATTAAACATTTATGGATGGACACTAGTTCGCCGAGTTGTCTATTGAAGGTAATTCGGCTTTTTTATTTTTACATTGAAAACAAAATTTAAATATAGTTAATATAAAAGCCACGATTGATTCGGAGTGTCTTAGAGAGGTTCTCGGGTCTATGAAGACAACTGATGAGCGTATTTAAAAAAGACGAGATACCTAACCGGCCCATAGACCACATCGTAAAAATCATGAAATATCAAAGAAACCCTTAATTGAGAGGTGAATAATGAACGACCGGATTGACAAACAGAACAGCCTGGTTAACCGTATTATAGATGGTTCTGTTACGATTGACTCCGTCACAAAATTTGAAGATCTGCTCAAGGCTTTTCCAAACGATCCGGGACTTCATAGAGTCTATGGCGACCTTTTAAAAAAAGAAAAGTCGGCAAACGCCGCCGCCGATGCATATGGGAGGTCCGCCGAACTTTTCATTGAGTCAGGTATGACGTTGCAGGCAATTGTATCCAAGCTCCTTGAATGGCAAATCTTTAAACCGTCCCAACAAGAAGAGCAAGCCTTCTGTTCAGCCCTGTATGAAGAGAGGGACGAAGAAAGTGCGGTGCAGCGTTTTTTCACCGGGATGACATATCCTGAAATAATGGCTTTTATTACTAAGTTGGTGCTCGAAAAATTTCCTGCCGGTGGCATGGTGAAAAAATTTGGGGATGAAGAAAACACCCTTTATTTTGTGGTGTCCGGAGCTTTGGAAGAAACGGCCTACCATCGTTTGGAGACGGGGGGAAGGATTCAAAAGAAATCAACCAAAGACTTGGTCGAAAACGATTTTTTTGGTGAACTTTATCCGTTTGATGAGGAAATCGTATCCCAATCGGATATCAAAACAATCACTCGTGTTGAATTAGTGAAAATCTCCAAATCAAACCTGATACATGTTTGCAGAAAAAATCCTAATGTAAAACTTCTTGTTGGAAACCTGTATAAGAGTCATGTGGAATTTGTTGAGAAAGAAGTTACGATGACGGTTCGCAAAACAGCACGGCAGAAGCTTCCGACACAGGTGAATCTTAAAATTTTTCAAGATGAAACCGGCAAAGCCCCTTTGGATCTGGTCGGGTTTACAGAAGATATATCCTTAGGCGGAGCCCGTGTTGTTTTGGGTACAAAATATCAAACCGGTCCTGCCGATCACCTGACCGGGAAACATGTTAAGATCAAGATTAGTTTGCCGACAGCATCTGTAAGTCTTACTATTTTGGGTACTATCGTTTGGAGCAAGGAACTTTATCTTGAAGGAAAAACAACGGCAGTAGTGGGCGTGCAATTCAATGAGATGACCGACACAGATCGAAGGGCGTTGGAAGAGTATCATTATGGATCAGCGGGTGAGCAAAATCTGATATGGAGTTTATGGGACTCACTCATGGTAAAATAGCTCTTAATTTTTCAAATAATAAGGAATCAAATGAGAGAAGAACAGAACACCGAAATGGAATCAGCCCCAATAATATGGGCTGTAGGCGGAGGAAAGGGTGGGGTTGGAAAGAGTGTGTTAAGTATAATACTGGCCTTTTGGTTGGCTCGGATGGGAAAACGAACGGTTCTTATGGATGTCGACCTGGGTGGGGCCAATCTTCACACCCTTATGGGAATCAAAAACCCGCCTCGGACGCTAAACGATTTTATTGCCAGGAAATTTAAGTCATTAGAAGATATTTGTATCGATACTGAGGCGAAAAACCTTCGCCTGATCAGTGGTTCCAGTGAAGTTCTTTCTTTAGCCAATCCCCATTTTAGCCAAAAAGTAAAACTTATAAATCATTTTTCCAGGCTGGATGCGGACTACGTGGTAATTGATCTTGGTGCCGGGACTTCTTTTAACGTTCTGGATTTCTTTCTTGCTGCTCATAAAAAAATTATTGTCCTCACCCCGGAGCCTACATCTATTCAGAATGCATATATCTTTGTTCGAAATGCGGTTTACCGAAGGTTAAGCCGGCTTTGCAGCAAAAGCCCATCTCTCCAACCCCTTGTTAAAATTGCCATGGATCCAAAAAATGAGTTCAAAATCCGAACCGTCAAAGAGCTTTTAGAGTTCATTCAGGAGTCGGGTGGAAAAGATGCAGCAGAGCCTCTTGAAAAAGAGATTGGAGAAATCCGGCCGGTAGTGATTACCAATATGGTCAAAGATAGCAAAGAAAAAAATGCAGGTCGTATTGTTCAGATTGTCGCTGAGAAGTATTTAATGATTCAATCCACAAATTTGGGCAGCGTATATTATGATAGGCAGATCTTTGCGATGGTTTCCGATATGATCCCTCTAATCAGGCTGGACCAGTCAAGTCATGCTTTTGCCAACATCTATGACGTTACAACAAATCTATTGGGAGATTAAGCAGTTACACCCTTTATTTAATATTTATGGTGCGATCATACTGCCATCAAAGGAAGGATAATCTCGAAATTATAAGTCAGTTCAAAAATGGTAAAAATAGCCTTGATCGGCGCCATGGTGGCACCGCTGACGATGGCCCCCATGCCGATGAGGACAGCAACGATTAGCAATGGAATAAGATTTTCTCTGTTCGACTTGAACCCCCATTTTATACCGGAAGAATTACCATTATTTTTAAAAAAAAGGAAAGTCTATATTCTATTAACAAATAACAGATAACTGATAACTCTCAATTGTGCGTTTTCGCTCAATTGGGGTTATAGTTGCCCTGCTGGCAAGCATATCGTTACCACAGGCCTTTTCATAAAGGCAAGGAGCAAATGAGAACATATCAGGGTAAATGTATTTGATTTCGGTGCAGCGTAGCGACGGCGTGTTTCTCTTGTAAACCGACGGACTGTTTGAAGGACAACTGCATAGGTTGTCGTATTTGTAAATTTCATATGGCAAAAGCATGTGTTGCTCGCTTAAGTGGTTCAGGAGCGTTGTATAAAATCTCGAAACGATTTTATAACTTGACACCAGTATAAAATAAAAATACAACGCAGCTAATTTTTTGGCAGAGGGATGTTGATCGGATTTGATAAAGTGGAACATATTAAAGGGATTGTAATAATTGTAGGCAACTTCGGCAGTGGAAAGACCGAGGTTGCCGTAAATCTTGCAGTTCATCGGAAGCGCTCAGGTATAGACGTTCGCATAGCGGATCTTGACCTTGTTAACCCCTACTTTAGAACCCGGGAAGCAAGGAAACCCCTTGCTGAACTAGGCATTGAGGTGGTTCTACCCCCGGAAAAATACCTTCAGGCGGATCTGCCCATTTTAAGCCCTGCCATAGCCGGTCTAATCCGCCGGCCGAGCCAGTTGACTCTGATAGACGCAGGCGGCAATGATGTCGGCGCCACTGTCCTCGCAAGCCTCGCAGATCCATTTCGGAAAAAGCGCGTGCATATGCTCCAGGTTGTGAATCCGTATCGGCCCTTTACGGATACGATAGCCGGCTGTTTAAAAATGCGTGACCAGATCGAAAAAGCTTCCAAGATGTCCATAACCGGTATCGTTGGCAATGCAAATCTGATAGATGAAACCACAGTAGAACATATATATAAAGGATATGATTTTGTTAAAGCATTGTCTGACCGGAGCCGGTTGCCCTTAGAGTTTATCACGGCATCGGCAGAACTTTTGCCTGAAATAGATGTTAAACGGTTTTCCTGTCCGGTCTTACCTATAGAAAGACAACTTGTTCCGCCGTGGAAAAAGGCGGCCCGGCTGAAAAAATAAGCTGTTGAGGAGTTTATCCGGGTTATTATTTTCGCTTTTTTGGCAAAAATATTTTAAATAACGAATGTCGAATGATGAAAGTCGAAGTAATTCCACAGTGAAATGGATTGCTGTATTTCACGGTATAAATTTTTTATCATTTTTATTCATATAAAGAAACAGAGCGAAGCGATTCCATCCTTCGTCATTCGAAATTCCTTGTTCGATATTCGATAGTTATATTGATTAGAAGTTTATTTATAGCTCGAATGAAAATTTTA
>Ga0208279_1001694_pt1 | contig 11625 bp, 11 predicted proteins | sample AntAceMetag02UKM_FD_184766 | JGI IMG/M metagenome (GOLD analysis project Ga0208279, IMG submission 184766) | Saline lake microbial communities from Ace Lake, Antarctica - Antarctic Ace Lake Metagenome 02UKM (SPAdes) (version 2) | ecosystem: Environmental > Aquatic > Non-marine Saline and... | reverse complement strand
ATTATTTTAAAATATTTTTCTTCACTTAATAAAACGTGTTTTATTTTTATTCAGAATAATTTATAATTGATAGTTGAAAAAGAAAATTTGAAATCATAGAAACAATAAATTGATATAAATCATCAACACCTGTACAACAAAAAGTAAAAATACACTTTCGACAACATAAATGAAAAAAAATAAAAAACGCATAAAAATATTTTTCATACTTTCCTTAGTTACCGGACTGCTCTTTCTGTTAATACTAAACTCAAGCACAATGCCGAATCATGTTCAAAACGGCGTCTTATGTTTTCTAATAGGTTTTTCCATGGTATGGCTGCTCTATCTTTCTATCTGGTTCATCACCAATGGATTCAGCAAAACGGCCTTTCCAAAACAGTCTGAAAAGATAATAGACTGGATTAAAATAAATTTTAAATCAGACATGCCTCCTTATCAGGAAAAGACACTTGTTGAAATAGCCGGTACCGTGATCATGATTCTTGCCGGCCTGGGTCTGGCGACACTGGCATCCTTTATTATCTCAGGCCTGATGTATACACTTGGCAAAACTCTCTGGTAAACACACCATGAAACCAAAATATATTCTTGAATACCTTGCACTGCGATGTTTTATATTTTTCATAAATCTACTCCCACAACCTCTGGCAATTAAAACCGGCAGGAAAGTCGGCAGATTAGCCACATTTATTATCAAAAAAAGAATAGCACTGGCACATAATAATCTTAAACTAGCTTATAAAGATAAACTTTCTTTAGAAGAAAGAAATAGAATAATAAACAACCTGTTTCAAACACTTGGGGAAGCAGCCATTGAATCGATTATATTTAAAAAAAATGACATCGATAAAAATATCAGCGTTGACGGGTGGGAACACCTTGGAAATGCATTGAAAGAAGGAAAAGGAGTCATCCTGCTCGGTCCTCACCTTGGTATGTGGGAACTGGCGAGCTATTTTTTCGGTTCAACGCTTAATAACGCTTCAACAGTTTACAAATCACTTAAAAATCCAATGGTGGATAACTATATTATTAAAAACCGCGAGAAGATCGCTCATCTTGACCTAATCCCCAGCAAAAACGGCCTTAAACTTGTCATTAGGAAACTTAGGAATGGCCTTATGGTAGTCATGATCTATGATCAAAACGCCGGTAAAAACGGTTTGCCTGCAAAATTCTTTGGCAGTACAGCTTACACCTACTCAGCACCTGCAGTTTTTGCACAAAAGACCGGGTGTGCAATTGTGCCAGCATACATTATAAGAGAACCCGGATTTAGAAAACACCGTATTATTATTGATAAACCTATCCCTTTAATCGATACAGGTGATAAAGAAAAAGATATTATGGCAAATACACAACAGTATAATGACTATCTGGAAGAAGTTGTCAGGAAATACCCGGATCAATGGTTTGGCTGGATTCACAGAAGATGGAGAATCCCGGGGAAGATACTCCGAATGCAGCAGGCTGCTGAAAAAAATCAGCAATAATATTGGAAATCTGGACTTAACCTTACAATAATCAAAATCCAGCTTTAATTTAATCTGAATAAAGCTCTCATAAAAAGTTCCCACTAGTCAAAAATCTCCTTTTCATATAACTAAAAGTAATATATATTTTTTTGACTCAGCAAAAGTTAAAGGTATTATCGCTAATGTTGACTTTTGAAGACCTCTGAGATATTAAGGTTATCTGAAGTAATGTTAAATTATCTTGATTGTGCTTGAAAAACCAATATAGTAAGAGAACATAGAATCTACCTAATATATAAGTTAGCAACGTATAGCAATAGGTACTAATAAAAAATTGTAATAATGATAGGCCAGACAATGATGCTTGATACCTTGAAATCTGTATATCAAAATAAATATGAATTCAAATCGGAGGTTTTTGATGAAATTCAACCTTGATATTTTAAAAATTGATCCTGTACAACATTTAGAAAAACTAACAAGGTTTATTGTGGATCAGATGAATACTGTTTTTCATAGAAAAGGAATAATAGTTGGATTGAGTGGCGGTATTGATTCCGCATGTATAGCAGCCATTGCAGTACATGCTATAGGAAAAGAAAAAGTAATTGGACTTGTTCTTCCTGAATCAGAATCCAATCCAATTAGCAGTGAATATGCAATAAAACATGCTCAAGTTTTAGATATAGAACATCGTCAAATTAATATTACACCCACAGTTGACAGCATTGTTCAGTATAAATGGCGGGATGAGTTTATACAGAAATTGGTTCCCGAATATAAGCCTGGTTATAAATATAATATAACACTTCCCACTGACCTCTTGGAACGGGCTAGTTATAGTTTTTATCTTCTTCAAGTTCAAATGCCTGATGGAGAGATAAAGAAAAAACGGTTAAATATGGAAGAATTTCGTATAATTACCTCATTCGCAAATATAAAGATCAGAGCTCGAATGTTGCATCTCTATGCTGAAGCAGAACGACGAAACCTTCTTGTTGCAGGAACCACGAACCGAACTGAGTTTATATTAGGAGATTTCTGTAAATATGGAGATGGGGGCACTGATATTGAGCCGTTCACACATCTCTACAAAAATCAAATATATCAACTGTCTGACTATCTCGAAGTAATTCCGGAAATTATTAATCGTCAACCAAGCCCGGACACCTTTAGTCTTCCCGTGACTGATCAGGAGTTTTTTTTCAGAATTTCATTTGAAAAATTAGATCATCTTCTTTATGGATGGGAGCATGAGGTACCTATAAATGATGTAGCTAATGTGTTAGATATTTCTGAAAAGGCGGTTGAAAGGGCTTATAAAGATTTTACAACAAAAAATCGTGCGACTGCCCATTTGCGAGAAGTACCAAACACTCTATAGTAAGTTGCTAACACGCGGTTCAACACGGAATGCAAACACGTTTGCGTCCGGTTAACCGCATACCGTTGAACATAAATAACTATGAATGCAAAAATTAAAGGGAAAAACAAAATAGAAAAACACCTAACCCATCATTCCACCTTACGCTCGTAAACTCGCTTCGGTGAATTCAATGTTACACATAACCACGAGTAACCATAACAAAACCTAGAGTCAACATAACGTGATAATCATATAAAAAGCCCATGGCAAACACCTCTCAAAAGTAAGATAATGATTGTAGGAAAACAACATTAATTATTACTCAGGAGGAGAACCATGGCCCATTTCGTAGGGATTGATTTACATTCAAATAGCAGCTATATTTCAATTATTGATAAAGTTAATGGTTTAGGCAGTGAACCCAAGTTTTTGTCTGGTATTAAACCAAAGTTCATGCTTGGGAATCTGTCGCATCCATAATTTTTTATAATGCCATGATGGAAATTGCATGGCTGACTGTTTTGCCTATGCCGTGAACCAAAATTGGTTGGACTTTTTGAGCCACTAAATGTGAGATAGATAAATCGATTGAACATAGCATGGTACTGAAGGTTTTCTGAGGCATAATAATATGCTAGGGACTACAGACAGTTAAATTCTGATAGTCTTGATCCTGATGGGTGCCTGGTGCGAAGCAGTGACTTCGTACTCATAAAAACAAAGAAATATAAGGTGTAAACAAAGGCGGCAGGTTCATCACGGGTAGCACCATGCAAACAAGATAAGATTTTTGTAACAGGAGAAGTGTATCTTATTGACATTAACCTTTTAATGGGTGCCAAAATGTGAAATATTACCGGCGTTCAGTTTGCTTATGATAATATGAATTTGTTCCTTATTTACGAGGAGGTAGAATTCAGTAATTCAAGAAGCTCCTTAACCCGTTTAGGTGTTGGCAGATTATAGGGACATTTTTCAAAACATTTTCCGCACTCATCACATTTTTCAAGCGCAGGCTTCATCTGCTGTCCAAGTTTAAGTGTATAGGCAACGCTGTCATCCATCTCTTTTCCATAACACTTCATGTGTATCATGTGAACAAAAGGAATCATAATTCCGTTTGGACACGGCATACAATAGGAACACCTTCTGCAGAATTCCTTTCCTAAAACAGCAACTTCATCCTCCAGATTTTTAAGCTCTTCTGTGGAGAGCAGCTCTCTTTTTTCGAAAATATCAAAATTCTGCTCCAGCTCCTGCATAGAAGACATACCGGGTGTGATAACTCCGCATTCATAATTAAAGAAAAACCTTAAAGCCAGAGCTTTGCTGTCTATTACACCGCCAGCCATAGGCTTCATAACAGATGTTGCTATCCCAAGATCAGATGCCGTATCAACAAGCCCGTCAAGGGGCTCTCTTTCAATTACGTTAAACGGAAACATGGACATCTCAAACTCATTGGTCTTCAAGGCATCAATCATCGTCACAACATTATGCCCTGTAATTGCAATATGTTTAATTTTTCCCTTTTCCTTCTGTTCTTTTAAAAAATCAAGCGGTCCCTCCATAACTTTTTTAAGCTCATCCGGCTGATTCACCGCGTGAAACCCGTAAAAATCTATCATATCAAGCCCGAGACGGCTCATACTCTGCTCAAAATCTTTTTTAAATGCATCCAGACCCATTTTATATGAAATAGAACGAGAGGTGATAATAAAATCCCTGTCACGCTTTGGGAGAATCCTTCCCAGTTTCTCTTCACTATCACCATAAGCTGAAGCAGTATCAAAATAATTTATCCCCATATCAATTGCACGCGCGATCATTTTGTCGGACTCTTCAACCGAAGCACGGGGCAGATACATCGCACCAAATCCCAACTCACCAACTTGTATTCCTGTATTTCCAAGAGTAACTGTCTTCATCTTTATACCCTCCAAAAACTTTATAAATTACTAAATATAATCTATATTCTTATTTCTTCATAACCCTATATATATCAAACATTTATATCCTTGCAAATATTTTTTCTGAGATAGATACTGTTAAGATAAAACTAATAATTGATAAACATTTCTAATCCCGTTTAAATATGTCTGAGACCTTAAAATTCGCTTTATTTCAAGTTATAATTCTCGCACCATTCATTACCGGATACCTGACCCGAAAAAAATTTAAAAATCCCGAAAAAACAACCAAACAAATACTTCGCTGCAATATAATTATTATTGAGCCCTTAATTGTCCTGTGGTGCATCTGGGACCTTGAATTTACTTCTAATCTTATCCTGCTCCCTTTTGCCGGACTTTTTCTTGCAGTTCTGGGACTTTTTTACGGATTTTCATTCTCTCCATTTTTGAGAATTAAAGGAACAAAAAAGCAAACCTTTTTAATAAGCTCATCTCTTGCAAACCATGGATTTACCATGGGTGGGTTTCTGTGCTACTTCTTCCTTGGAGAAAAAGGTCTTGGGCTGTCAATAATACTTCTGCTTTATTTCATTCCCTATGTTTACGGATTTATCTTTCCATCAGCAAAAATAGCCTCAAAAAAATTGCCAGTAAGTACCCGCTCTTTAAAAAAACTGATACTTGACCCAAATAACATGCCGCTTTTTGCAATGGTTCTGACAGTTATGCTTAGACTATTAAGGATAAAAAGACCTGATATTAATTTTCCGGTTGAAGCACTTCTGCTTTTATCAATTTCCCTTTACTATCTGTCCCTGGGAATAAATTTCACAAATCTTGAAATTAAAAAGCTTAAAAAAGAGCACCTGTCTTTAGCCGCAATTAAATTTTTTGCAGTTCCCTTAACTGCCTTCTTTATTATAAAACTTATAAATCCAGACCCAACTGTAATGGCAGTTATTATGATACAGGCATTTATGCCGGCAGCGGTATTTTCAGTTGTTACCTCTGTTTTATTTAATCTGGATACAAAAATGGCATCGAGCTTGTTTGTATTCAACACTCTGATATTTCTGATTGCCATTCTTCCGGCAATGTTCATTTTTAGAGGTATATTTTTTTAAAAAAAAGAAATGAAGAAAAATCAGCTGCCAGAAAGGCCCCGCCATTTTTCAAGGCGCTTCTCTATGAAATCAATGACCATCTGGTGTTCTTCATTACCATTGCCCTTTAATAGAATCGGCTCACCAAAATCCATGTAAGCCGTCCTATCACGATGCAGGGGCCCAAATTCCTTTAAGAAACTTATCTTGCCATTGCCCCAGAAATCCGTCTTGATTGCAACAGGCATGAGCGGAACTTGTGCTTTTCTGGCAAGCTTAACTGCAAGGGAATTAAACTCTGAGGGGTTAAACTCATCTGCCCTGGTACTCTGGGGAAAGATGATAACAGAGGTTCCATTCTTTAAACGCTCCGTACCCTCCTTAAGAACAGTCTTTAAATCCTCTCTGGGATTGACCCTGGAAACAACAACGGGATTACAGGTACCCATGATATGTTTAAAAAAAGGATTTTTCATAATCGAATCTTTTATCACAAAGGTTGTCTCCCGCATGGATGCGAAAATGGCTGGAAAAACAACTGTTTCAAGAGTACTCATGTGGTTGCTGACAATGACCATGGGTTCATCCGGGTTCGCCCTTATGTTGTCAAGCCCAATCATATTAAACCTGCACCCGCAGGATTCAGCCAGTTTCAATATTTCAAAACTGCTGTTTGCCCACATTACGCGGTCATAAGATCCATCCAGAGTAAAAGGCTTATAGCCCGCAACAGTCTTAAGTATTTTTATATATAAATACCAGCGACTTTTAAAGAGGAGCTTATCTCCAATCGGGTTCTTTACTTCATCAGGAGTTATGTATTCATTTGAAGGAAATATATGTAGGTCTTTCATAACTTATTGCACACGTTTAAATTTATTATTATTTAAGAATATTATCCTACTACTATTCGGCTGCAGCAGAAGCCATACAGTCTACTTTAATAAAAATGATTTAATGGGAATTTTAAAAATGACCAGTTAAATCGCCAGATTATAAAGGATCCTTATGTGGAACATTTTTTCTTTAGATTAAGGTAGTCTGCAATTTCCAAAGAAGATGCACCAAGCTGCACGGGTTTGTTTATAAGCCGTTGTTCAGCTTTTATCTCATACTCCTCAGGAAATTCATCGTTAAAATACATATCCTGAAAGTTGGAAAACTTCAGCTGATGGGAAGTTGAATCTACGATCACTTTTTGGTTTTTATTAACCATTCCCAAAGAAACCGCTTTTTTAAGCCCGGCAATTGACTCTCCGCCCTGAGTACAGACCACATGTCCATGACGGTTAGCTTCCAGCATGCTCTCCATAATATCTTTTTCATTAAGATCAACAGACATAAAAACATCTTTGTAATATTCATCAACCAGCTTTTTAACCTTTGGAAAAGAAACCGGGTCACCGATCATGGCCGCCTGGGCAACACTTGGCCTGACCTTCACAGGTACATACTCACCTGTCTGGCACCATTTATAGACCGGATTTGCATGGTTACTCTGAACTGCAAGAATACGAGGCAGTTCAGACACAATTTCAAGCCTGTGCAGATCAAGAAATCCCTCCATAATAGCAGTAACATTGCCGGCATTACCCACCGGAACGACGATTACAAGGTCTTGCAGGTTATAATCAAGCTGCTGGGCAATTTCATATGCATATGATTTCTGCCCCATGATACGTATTGGATTTTTTGAATTTAAAAGACAGACCTGGTAGTCTTCAGCCAGTTCTTCCACAACCTTCATACAGTCATCAAAAACACCCGGAACTTCAATCACGGTTGCACCGCTCCCAAGCGGCTGTGAAAGCTGCTGAGGCGTTACCTTGCCTTTTGGAAGAAGAACAACAGACCTGACAATATTCTTATCGAGATAACTGAGATAAAGCGCTGCAGCTGCAGAAGTATCACCGGTTGAAGCACATATCCCGAGCACCTCCTTTAGATCCCTGCTTTTTATAGAATAATTGATATAGCTTATGGCACTTGCCATGCCCCTGTCCTTAAAACTGGCAGAAGGGTTAAGCCCGTCATTTTTCACATAAAAGTCCATGCCAACAATACGTTGAAGGTCTGGATTTGCTCTTACGATCGGGGTGTGTCCCTCGCCAAGATAAATAACATCGTCAAGGGGTATAGTCGGAAAAAGCAACTCTTTAAAAAGAAAAACCCCTTTTAAAGATTCCAGGTTAAGCATCTTTCTGTAATCAAATATATCCTGCCAGGTCTTACCTATTATATTTTTTAAAGAATTAAAATTTCTGTCATTTAATCTGAGCAGACTATTACAGTCCGGACAGGTATACAGAAACTGATTAATATCAAACTCTTTTCCGCAGCCGATACACTCATATGCCACATCCCCGGAATAATCAGGAATAAGTTTATCTCTTATTTCTAAAGGAAACTTCTCAAGGTCTATCTTTTCAGTCACAGTCAAAACTCCAAATAATTCAAAGTATTTTCAACACGTTATTATACAAAGCTTATATTAATTTTCAAAAGGAGTCAATAATTTGGTTTATTAATAACTTTAATTCAAAAGACTTAACTGGTCATGGACAAAGAAAGTATTGAAGAAATATTACTTTTAATTGAAATCAATCACTCTGCGGATTGTTTCTGCCAGGATTTGCCTGTTAAGTGGTTTCAAAACAACTTCCTGAACCCCTGCCTTACGTGCCAGGTCAATGTCCTTATTATCATCATAACCTGTACACATAATTACAGGAATATCCTCTCTATTCTTATTAATTCCCGGGCAAAATCAAAACCAGTCATATGTGACATGATCTTATCCGTAATAACCAAGTCTAAACCGTCTTTATTTTCCTTGAAAAAGTCAAGAGCTTCTTCAATATTTGTTTTACAGTAACGTTGTATCCCATACGCTCAAGAATTTTTTTAGCCAGCACAGCAAGTTTTTTTCGTCATCCACAAAAAAAATGGATTCATTCCTACTTAGCATATCCCTATTTATGTTCGAAGAAGAGTCTGTCTCAGCTTTCTCCAGTTTCGACAATAATATTTGAAAATTTGTTCCTTTACCCTTTTCGCTTTGTACCGTTATATCTCCACCATGGTTCCTGACAATACCATGAACAACAGAAAGTCCCAGGCCTGTACCCTTCCCAGCTTCTTGGTTGTAAAATATGGATCAAAAATTCAGATTAAAGAATCCTTCTCAATCCCCTCACCAGTATCCTTAATGCTTAATCGAATATATGCTCCACCCTTGAGATCAGGACACATAGCATAATTCTCTTCAATTATAAACACATCATCCAGCACAACTTCAAGCAGACCGACTTTCTTCTTCATTGCATGACCTGCGTTAGTGCACAAATTCATAAGAATATGATGAAACTGGGTAGGATCAGCCAAAATAAGGTCTGAGCAAGATTGATGTTCTCCCGAATTTCTATTATGGCAGGAAGAGTTGACCTCAAAAACTTAAGCGCTTCTTTAACAATCAAAATTACCTTTATCTGTTTTTTCTCATGTTCTGTCTGTCTTCTGAATGCGAGGATCTGCTGCACCAGATCCTTTGCCCGCTGCGCAGCTGAAAAAGCCTGTACCATTGTCTCGTAAGTCTCCGGACGGTCATCCACATCCTCCATAGAGAGTTCAATACTGCCCATAATGATCGTCAGGATATTATTAAAATCATGGGCAACCGTACTGGACAGCATTAAGATAATCGACAGTTTTGGGCTGATTTTATGTTTTTGTTCAGCAATTATAAGTCTTCTTTTCAACCAGAATGAATCACCCCGCAGCAGAGCTGCGAGGTGATTCATTCTTATCTATTATGATATCAATAGTTATAGATAGACATCTTTTTAATATATTAGTCACCAAAAACGTTTTATGAAATAAAATATAATTAAAATAATCGATATTTATATTAAATATTTACGCTAACCGTCCGAATAATAATTTATAGGATTTCACAATTATATAGAAAAATAGCACATAAAGATTCGAATTTCACTTTTGCTGGCTAATAAATATAAATCTATATAATTAATTACTAAAACTATGGCAAAAGGGTTTAAAATACCCTTCAACAACAGCAAAAAAACCAGAGATCATTTATTAAGAAACTACTGGCCAGCAAAGCAATAAACTAATGATCAATATCAACTTGCCTTGGAAGTGTCAACTGTGTGCAATGATACTGTCCACGGCGCTCAAATATCAAAAAATCAGGTTCTCAATCATATATTTGCCGCAGATATGTTGATTACGATTATCTCTCGTGGACAAGCTGGGGTTCGAATATAATTGGCAATTGAAACGCAAAGCCTTACAAGTCGCTTGAGAATCGAAGCGCTTAAAGCTGCTCGCATCTCAGTTTAAGCGTTGTGTGTACGGAAAAACTTTTACTCATTATGCACCTCCCTACCTTTGGTTCCTTTCATGGAGGTACATTTTATTTTAATTACTTACAAGGGCAAACCTTTTTATGATAGCACTACCAGCGGCAGAGGTTTAAGACGATTAATTAAAGGATGGTGATTTTGTACTTTTTACGAAATCATTAATACTGAACTTATATTCGGAGGGAGAAAGCATAATGAAAGCATTATTTCTAAAGCGCGTTAAATTTATTTTGTTTAACATTTTATTTAACAGAATAAAGGCGGTTTCAATAATCTTTGTCTGCCTTATAATTTTGTCCCTTTCTTCAGGGCAAGTTTTTGCCGCTCTGACAAATAAAGATTTCACCCTGGATGACGGTTCCGGTGATTCGCCACAGGTCATATTAAGGGATGAAACCGATGACGGTGAACTTACCGTGCAAAAGATGGATGGCGGAGAGGCGGATATTGTCAACACGGAGGGACCTATTCAGCTAAAACCCTCAGGTAATATAGATGACTATGTCTACTTCTACACCGACAACACTTTGACCGGCATTTACTTTAAGCAAGACACCCTTTCCTACACCTATTGGCCCGGCGTAAGGATAAATGCCACAGGCCAGCTTGAATACAGAGATCAGGATTCAAATACCTGGGTTACGTTCGAAAGCATGGGCAGTGCTGCCACCAACTTTAGTGATCTTGCAGATGTGGATATAAGCAATTTGATCCAGGGTGATATTGTTTATTACAATGGAACAGACTGGGTAAAGCTGGCAGCCGGCACAGCAGATCAGGTATTAAGCTCTGATGGTCTTGGAGCACTAAGCTGGTCGAGTGTAAGCGGAACTGTTGCAGATGCTACGGTAAACAACAATACTTTGAGATGGAACGGTACCAATTGGGTTGAATCAGCAGCACTTACCAATGATGATACAGATGTTACTATAACCGGCGATCTCACAGTTACTGGTGATGATATCACTATGACGACTAATACTGCAGGCAGCCTTCTTGTTGCAGATGGAACCAATTACAATCCTGTAGCAGTTAGCGGTGATGTTGCGATGGACGGAACAGGTTCTGTAACAGTAACGGATCTTACAATAACAAATGAAGCTACCGGTGATCTGCTCTACTTTGACGGCAGTAACTGGATCAGACTGGAAGACGGCACAGCAGATCAGGTGTTAAGCTCTGATGGCCTTGGAGCATTAAGCTGGTCGAGTGTAAGCGGAACTGTTGCAGATGCTACGGTAAATAACAATACCTTGAGATGGAACGGTACCAATTGGGTTGAATCAGCAGCACTTACCAATGATGATACAGATGTTACTATAACCGGCGATCTCACAGTTACTGGTGATGATATCACTATGACGACTAATACTGCAGGCA
>Ga0208279_1001688_pt1 | contig 11656 bp, 8 predicted proteins | sample AntAceMetag02UKM_FD_184766 | JGI IMG/M metagenome (GOLD analysis project Ga0208279, IMG submission 184766) | Saline lake microbial communities from Ace Lake, Antarctica - Antarctic Ace Lake Metagenome 02UKM (SPAdes) (version 2) | ecosystem: Environmental > Aquatic > Non-marine Saline and Alkaline... | reverse complement strand
CGGCTACTACACCTCCCAAGCACAACCTGTCTGCCCCTGCTTGTGCCATCTTCGAAGACAGGCGTGTTGCACATGACGCTACAAAGGGCGGATGTAGCGTCGCAACCTGTGTGCGACGTAAGGCTTGTTCCTGACATGTCCAACTAGCACTCACAAACGCCAAGCCCATTCGCCTACGGCGAATCCTCCGTTTTCCTCCCCCCAGCAAGCTGCGGGGTATCCAGCGGAGCTCTTCTATGAATCCAACCTGACTTCAACTATCAAGTCCAGTGTCGATCCAGATCCGAAACACGAACGCGTTCGGCCCGAAGTGACTTATCCACAATGCGGGGAATTGCTTGCGCACATCACGCCCATCAATCGCCGGGGTAGCAGCGCTCAAGAACAGCGTCTTCGAACGTCATGCAAGCTGATACCAGGTACTCCTCCCTGCCCCGCTCGGGCAAAGCCAGCTCTTGTCAGCCGATTCAGCACTTCTTTCAGGAACGGTATTCCGGAATCAATGCCTAGGTACAACTCCTCCGCTTTCATCCACTCTTGAGATCCCTGCCCGGCCAGCTCAACCAGGACCTCCACAGCCATCCTACTTGTTCTACTCATCAGCATTTCAAGCACCATCTTTGATACGTTGATCAACATATCGTCGTTTATGAAGGTTCTCAGAGGCAAGAACTGCGACTTTGATTCGAGAGAGACGATGCTGTGGAAGGCTCTTTATGATCTACTCAAAATGACAACTCCCAAGCGGTGGCCAGCACCTGAGTTCGACATTCAATCCCCCAGGCTCCAGAACGCCCCTATTATTGCGATCCGTCAAGTTGTGATTTACACCTTCCTGCGACTAGTACCCCACTGTATGCCTTCGAGGACGGATTTCGCGTCTGCGGCGAAGTGGGGATATCTCTAATCCCTCATCAGGTAACGGCGAGAGGATTTGAACTCGCATCAGTAGCCTTCTTTGGTTGAGGTAGATCGAATCCCTCTGTCTAGAGTTGGCCAATGATCTAGCGCCGGTCAAGTGGGTTGTTCTGTTGGTGCCACTTGCCGCATGATAGCATCAAGTTATCCATCAAACTCAATCACGAGTCGGATTGCGAGGGGGCATCATTATGAGACACTCAGGCATGGCTAGAAGGCTCAGTGTTGCACTGGTGCTTGTTTCGGTACTCATCGTGATCTTGGTGTTTTTCGTGTTGCGAGAGAAACACACAGGACAACTGCCTATCCTTGACCCAGACCCATCACAGAACGAGGCTTATGCGACGTACCAATACGGAGAGCCTGATACAATCTACATTGGTACGCAGCCGCTGTATGCACCCACAGGACTGATAACCGAGGCGATGCGACGTGATCGCATCCTAGGAGCGAGTCTTGACAAGCTTGGGCTTGACGTTGTTTACCATTCATACTTGAAAGGGTACGATGTCGGCTTCTTCCTTCGTCGCGGGGATCTTCATGTGGGGGTAGGTGGTGACATGCCTACGCTATCAATTGCTGCCACAGCGCGGGTCGTGATTCCTGTCATGATCCAATCTGGGCCGACGTGGCTCATAACTAGAGTCGGGATCCTTCCCAACGAACTTGAAGGCAAGCGGATCGCCTACTCGTATGGCTCCAATGCACATTTCATGCTTCTGAATCTCCTGTCGTCGTACGGCCTTTCTGAGGCAGATGTTGATCTAGTACCGATGGACGTGAACAAGATGATTGAGGCTATGGTGCGGGAAGACATCTTTGCCTTCGCAGCCTGGGAGCCAACGGCAAGTTTGGCAGTTCTGCAGCATAGCTATGTCGCCAATTATGGGGTTCTGAGTTCAGGCTACTTGTATTTCAGCGAAAACTTTGCTGATGCATACCCCAGGGCGATACGCGAGATCATTGCAGCGGAGATTCGCGCCATCCAATGGATGCAGGACAGCAAAGACAACCTTCGTCGTGCAAGCAAATGGGCAATAGAGGCAGCGGAGGCTCTGACGGGTGAAACGCTGCCGTTGTCTAGTGAGCAATACGCATTCATCGCGGAGCGAGATATCCTTGGTTCAGACGCGAAGGCGTCAGTTGCCATTCGAGCGAACAGCATCGCAGAAGGTGGAAGACTTCAAGCTGAATACCTCTTCTTGCAAGATCTGAACAAAGTGCCTGTAGAAAGCCGGTGGGAAGATGTATATGAGAGTTTTGACCTAACAATCCTTTCAGACGTTCTTGACAATGCCCTTGAATACAGGTTGTTAGACGCGCAGTACGTGACTGACCCAGCAGGACCGCTCACACAACCCTGACTGATAGTTCCAGCCATTACACGTGCACTGAAGTACTCATTTTAGAGCGAGGCCCGAATCGTCTGAATTGAGCCCGAAGCTGTGTTTGCTCATTCCGGATGGGCAATTCTGCACACGGAACGTGGTGCTTAGAGTACTGCCAATGAACGGCCTGCGAAATCGGACAAGATCGCGTAACAGTTCGAGTAGACGGCGTTCCCGCTGGGGGGGAGTGCAATGCTTGGAATGAGCTTTCCTGGAGCGTATTCTAGGTAAGCGGTACGTTGACGTGGTTGGGAGGCGGAGCATGGGAGAGCGCAATAGACTAGGAATGCTGATCATAGTATTGGTTGCTGTGACAATCAGCGTAGCTGGCATTGCCGTCGGTCTGCTGTACAGTGCTGCGATTGCCGAAGAGCGCGGGCGATTGATGGAGACCGCGCAGAGCCAGGCCCGCCTGATCGAGGCGGTCGCTCGCCATGAACAAGACGTGCATGACGCTGAAAGCACAGACACAAGTCAGACACTGGATCTGGTTCTTGCCCTGGTTGCCGAAGCGCACGCCAACTATGATGGCTTCGGCGAGACGGGTGAATTTGCCCTTGCACTCCAAGAGGAAGGAATGATCATCTTCCTGCTCAGCCATCGCTATTACGATCTGCAATTCCCTATGCCGATTCCAGTTGATTCGGATTTGGCTGAACCCATGCAGATGGCCCTTTCTGGCCGATCCGGAACCCTTATCGGGTTGGACTATCGAGGTGTCTACGTCCTTGCTGCGTATGAACCAGTCAGCGAGCTAGATCTGGGGATCGTCGCCAAGGTCGATTTGAAAGAGATTCGCGCTCCGTTCATTCGAGCGGGTCTTATCGCTCTTGGCTCGGCAGTTGGGATAATTGCGTTGGGAGTGTTGCTGTTCACTGCGATAACAAATCCCCTCATTCGGCAGCTGGCAAGCAGCGAGGCACGCTATCGAAGCTACATCGACAACGCTCCCACAGCAGTCTTTGTTGCTGACAAGACGGGCAAGTACTTAGACGTCAACGAGGCCGCATGTCGCCTAACAGGGTACGCGCGGGATGAGCTTCTTCAAATGAGGATTGCAGACCTCGGCCACGAGGAAGACAGAGAGAATCAGAGCAAGCAATTCAATGAATCCCTGAAGTCTGACCAGCTTAGCACTGAGTTGCAGATCGTGAAGAAGGATAACTCGCAAATTTGGTGTCTCCTCAGCGGAGTAGCGCTTCCGGGAGAGAGGCTGATGGCCTTCTGCAGTGACATCACCGAACGCAAGCAAGCGGAACTCGCTTTGGAAGAGAGCGAAGAGCGATTCCGCGACCTATACGAACAAGCACCTATCGGATATCAGTCTCTGGATGCCCAGGGCAACATCGTCGAAGTCAACCAGCCTTGGCTTTCGTTGCTGGGCTACGAGCGACAGGAGGTTGTGGGCAAGTCGTTTGGGGAGTTTCTTGTGCCAGATCAACTCGACAAGTTCCGCTCAGACTTCCCGGTCTTGAAGGAGTCAGGCCAAGTCAAGGGGATCGAGTTCGAGATGCTGACAAAGAGCGGTAAGCCTCTACAAGTTAGCATTGATGGGAAAGTTGGGCACAGTTCCGATGGCGCATTCAAACAGACGCATTGTGTGGTACATGATGTCGGCGCTCAGAGAGAGCTTGAGGCTCATCTGCGCCAGCAGCAGAAGTTGGAATCCATCGGGACTTTGGCTAGCGGTGTAGCTCACGAGATCAACAACCCTCTGATGGGAATGATCAACTATGCTGATCTGATTGGCGACGAGGTTGAGGAAGGCAGCACCGTGAAAGAGTACTCACAAGTCATCATGAAAGAAGGCAATCGAATCGCGACCATTGTCCGCAACCTCCTCTCCTTCTCCCGTCAAGGCAAAGAAACACATAGCCCTGCCGATATCCAAGACATCATTGACGCCTCGCTATCCTTGGTCGGTTCAGTCTTGCGAAAGGATCAGATCACTGTCAAGTTAGATATCCTCGAGAATCTGCCCAAAGTGAAGTGCCGCAGCCAGCAAATTCAACAGGTGGTCATCAATCTTCTCACTAACGCCCACGATGCGCTGAACGCACGATATCCAGAGTACGATGAAGACAAGCTCCTTCGCATTACGGCGCGTACGTTCGAGAGAGAGGGAGAAGACTGGATTCGTACAACTGTAGAAGATCATGGTACGGGAATCCCTGAGGATACGCTGCAACGTATCTTCGATCCGTTCTTCACAACCAAATCCAAAACCGAGGGAACTGGACTGGGGCTGTCAGTGAGCTTCGGTATTGTGAGAGAGCATCACGGCGATCTGACCGTCGAGAGCAAACTGGGCGAATTCACGCGATTTCACATGGATCTTCGCGTCAACAACGGATGGAGCCATGAAGTGAACGGGGAGGGCGGAGTTCGGAGTTCGGAATTGAGGCCGTGAGGCGGCAAGTCGCGATATGGAAACGGGCAAAGATGAGCTGAGACACAGAACAAAAGCGTTTGCATTGAGAGTTATCGCTCTGACAAATGCCTTGCCGAACACGCAACTAGCGGGAGTCATTCGGAACCAGCTTCTACGTTCTGGGACCAGTGTGGGCGCGAATTACCGGGCTGCAAAACGAGCGAAGTCGACAGCCGATTTCATCAGCAAGATGGGGACAGTTGAGGAAGAAACAGACGAGTCAATGTACTGGATGGAATTGGTTATCGAGACAGGATTGATGAAAGAGGATCGTATTTCGGATCTGTATCAGGAAGCCGATGAGATTCTTTCCATGGTTGTAGCGTCGATCAAGACCGCAAGGAGTAAGAAATGACATCAGATTCTTCCACTCCGGGTTCTGCGATCCCCGTTCCGCGTTCAAGAGTTCTGATTGTCGATGATGAACAAAGCATACGCACCAGCCTAGGCAAGTTTGCTGAGAGCGCCGGTCATGAGGTGTCTCTAGCGGGTGATGCTGCGGAGGCTCTTTCCCTCTTGAACAAGGAACCATTCGACGTTGTTGTGACCGACATCATCCTACCGCGCAAGACCGGGGTAACGCTGTTGGGCGAAATCCGGGAGCTGCAGCCTGATGTACAGGTCATCATGATCACCGGCGAGCCTGAAGTGGGCACGGCTGCCGAAGCAGTGAGAAAAGGGGCCTTCGATTATCTCTCCAAGCCCGTCTCCAGAGAAGACATTACCAGAGCGCTGACGCTCGCCGCCGCGAAGAAGGTTTTGCTAGATAGGAGCCGCCAGTTGGAGGAGGAGAATCGTAAGCATCGAGAGCACCTAGAGGAAATGGTTCACGAGAGAACCGAAGAGCTCGGGAACTCGGCAACAAGATACATGACCCTGTTCAATAACATTCCTGATCCAGTCCTCGTGTTCGCGGAGGAGGAGGGGAGCCTACTCCTTGACTGCAATCAAAATGCCCTGGATCGCTACGGGTACACAATGGAAGAGCTGCGTGCTATGAGCCCAAAGGATCTTCACCCATCTGAGGAACAAGACCTGGTGGACTCGAACATCAGTACCAATGAGGTTTCCCTCAACCAATACACGCACGTTACAAAGGCCGGAGAACACTTCCCAGTTGAGGTCCACTCGTCAAGCATTGACTACCAAGGGCGCAGTGCATGGATCAGCATTGCCCGAGACATCACTGAGCGCCGAGAGATAGAAGAGGCGCTGCGACAGAGCGAAGAGACCTATCGAACTCTCTTGAGCAACTTGAATGCAGGCGTTGTTGTTCATGCGTCAGACACTTCGATACAGATCGCGAATCACGCTGCCTGCGATCTTCTGGGCTTATCGGAGGACCAGCTGTTTGGAAGAGAGGCAAGCGACCCGTATTGGAGATTTCTGCGGGAGGACGGCAGTGAGATGTCGCTGGATGAGTATCCGGTCAACCAAGTTCTGTCGACAGGAGAACCGCTAACCGAGCAGATTGTCGGCGTCAGGCGTTCTCAGGCGACGAAGGACATCTCTTGGCTATTGGTGAATGGATTCAGCGTACTCAGTGATTCAGGAGAACGTGAGCAGGTGGTCATCACGTTTGTCGACATCACTGCGCGCAAGCTCGTGGAAGCCAGCTTGGAGGAGGCGTTCTCTGGCGTGGTGTTGGCACTCTCGCGTGTTTCTCAGGAGAGAGATCCTTATACGACGGGCCATCAACAGCGAGTAGCTGAACTAGCAGTAGCCATCGCTCAAGAACTAGGGTTGCCTGGTGAGACCCAAGAGGGAATCAGGATTGCCGGCTTGATTCATGACATTGGAAAGATCTCAATCCCAATGGAGATTCTAGTTAAACCAACTGCGCCTTCAGCCATTGAGTGGCAGATGATTCGATCACACTCATCCAGTGGGGCATCCCTTCTTGAAGGAATTCAGTTCCCATGGCCGATTCAGGAGATCGTCCTTCAACATCACGAAAAGCTTGATGGGAGTGGGTACCCTCGAGGGCTTACCGGGGATCAGATACTCGCAGAAGCTCAGATTATTGCGGTGGCAGACGTCGTTGAAGCCATGTCTTCCCACCGCCCCTACCGAGCAGCCCTCGGTGTAGACGCAGCACTGGAAGCATTGCGGCAGGATCGGGGAGTTCAACTAGACTCTGACACAGTCGATGCCTGTCTTCGCATTTTTGAGACAGGCAAGTTCGCATTCCCGGATACACAGACAAATCTCTAGACGCAGATGAACCCCCTCACTGGAGGCTGGAGACTCCGCCCCCTAGTTCAACAAGTAGATCCACAGCCAGCCTGCTTATCCTGCTCATCAGCATTGCGGGCACCTCCTTCCTTGATACGTTGATCAACGTATCATCGTCTTATTAAGGCTCTCTGAACCACGAATCTATGACTTAGATCAGTGCGGAAGATTACTACACAAGGCACTTTTCATCCTGCTCCGGCTATAGGCTACCAAGCAGTGGCCAGCACTTGAGTTCTACATTCAGTCTCCCCGGGCTCCACCACTTCGAAGGGGACGTCCGTCCCCTCTCTAGACCGGCGCGAGTGAACATTTATGAGCGTAAGACATGGCCTCTCCTCATATTGTTCTTTGTGTCCGTTCTCTGTTTAAGCTTCGTCTGACCACACTACGGGCATGCGCCTCGGCTCTCTCGTTCACTCTGAGCCAGAGAGCACTGACTTCGGTCGGCCACTATTGACGTTGTGGATTCTAGCAAGCGGACAGACCTTGTGTGCTATACTCAACCCCGCGGCGATCACTGGAGGGGGGGAGAGATCGAGGCATGATGAACCGAGACGCGATGCTGATCCATCGAAATGGCGACACCCCTCTGTACAGACAAATTGCCGAAATCCTGAGGGATCGAATTCAGAGCGGGGTTTTCGAGCCAGGCAGTCGAATCCCAACTGAGCATGAGCTATGTGACAGATTTGGAGTAAGCCGAATCTCAATCCGACAGGCGCTTGCGGAGTTGGCGAACGATCACCTCCTTGAGAAGCGACAGGGCAGCGGAACGTACGTCTCCAGAGCGACCGCTGGCGGCGCACAGGTGGTAAGAGCCATCGTTACTGAGGACCAGTGGGTCAGTCCACTAAACGCAGCAATAGCAGCATTAAATCAAGAGGACCAGGACAAGCCGATCTCCATCGAAACACAGGTGGTGGGGCGACCACAGCTCCGCTCAACAATCCTCGGCGCCGTAGGTCGTGGCGAGGCCCCCGATATTGGGCTATTGGATTGGGCTTGGGTCGCTGAATTCGCGAACCTACACTTCCTTTGCGAACTAGAGGAACTCGACCCGAACTGGGTACACGCCTTTCGCTCCGACTCTTATTCGGCGGTCGTGGGAAAGGCAAATTCCGCACTCTACGGAGTACAACCTGAAGCCAATGTTTCGCTTATCTGGTATCGCCGAGATTGGCTGCGTAAGGCCAAACTCCATCCACCAACAACGTGGGACACGCTCGTAGATGCTGCGAAGCGGTTCTCAGGCAGAAGTGAACCCTCATTGGCGTTCGCCGGAGGCACGATTGCCGGAGAGACGACAACCTACCAGTTGTTGCCTTTCTTATGGGCTGCAGGAGATCGTTTCCTTGCAGGTCAACAGGTAACGCTCGGAGATCAGGCCGTTCACGCGGTCCGCTTCCTCGTCGATCTGGTGCACAAACATCACGTCGCATCCCAAGAAGTAGCGTTCTACCCTTGGGATCAACCTGCTCGAATGTTTGCCCGCGGAGAGGTGGCGTTCGCCGTAGGGGGAAGCTACGAGAAGACGCGGATTCAGGAAATCGCTGGCTGGAATGATCGTGAATTTCACGACCGTGTGGGCTGCATTCCTATCCCTTCTTCTGTACAAGGCGCCCCGGCGACCGTAGCAGGGGGAATGGTATATGTGATCTTTCGACAGTCGAAACAAGCACAACGTGCCTTCGAAGTGATCAAGCGTGTGGTGAGCCCAGACATCATGCGCGACTTCTGCGTATCAACGGGACGGAGCCCAACGAGGATGTCGGCAGTCCGTTTGCTTGATCCGATCCGTGATCAGTTCATCAAGGAAGTTGCCCAACTCCTTCACGTGGCCCATCCGAGATCCTCTCTCGCGGATTATTTCCGAGTCTCGGAGCAATTCCAAATCATGATGGAGAGCGCGATTACCCGGCAGCTATCGCCCGAGGCCGCTGTGGAACGTGCGCGCGGGATCATCCAAATTCTAATACGGGAACGATTATGACCATTTGCTTTTCTTGGTGAGCCGCTGCTATAGTGACAAAGGCGCACTAGAAGGATTATGTGTATAGATTAATTTGTCATAACAAATAACCACTAATCGCCTTTCTGGAACCCGTACACACTGTCCTGCCCGGTACATGGGGTTGCGTTGGCTAGGGATCTCACTCAGTTGTATCGCAACGAGATCTACAACACTGGTGCACAGATTACTACAGTACAAAATTTGCAGGAGGTGCAAGATGCGTATGTGGAAGAACGTCGCATGGATTGTCGCGCTAGCCATTTTCGGGACAGCTCTCGTGGGCGTAGCGCAGCAAACAACAGTTGTGGAATTCTGGACGACAGACAACGAGCCAGCTCGTGTCACTGTCTATGAAGCAGTTGCAGCGCGATTTATGGCAGAGAATCCCGGCATCGACGTGCAGATCGTACCAATTCAAGAGTCAGATATCAGTCAGCGCATTGCTACGGCCGTAGCTGCTGGGCAGCTTCCGGACATCGTCCGCATGGGAATCGAACGCGTGGCCGTCTTCGCTGCTGAAGGAATTCTGGACCAAGATGCCGCCGGTGCCGTCATCAACAGCATCGGACTGAACGATTTCCGCGCAGGCCCGCTGGCTATGGTCGTTGATCCCGCGACTGGCAACTACGCTGCTGTGCCCTACGATGGTTGGATACAGGCTATCTGGTACCGTGCCGACCTATTCAAGGCAGCAGGACTCACGCCTCCTGTCTCTTGGGCCGACATCAACGCAGCAGCAGCCGTGCTTCCAGGATACGGCAACCTGCTGTACGCTCTTACCCTTGGTTCGGATCCGGGGCAGAACTACGGACACCAAATCTTTGAGCAAGTAGCGCTATCCAACGACGCCTGGCCATTTGATGTGGATGGCAACGTTACTATGGATACGCCGGAGATGATTGCAGCATTGGAGTTCTACACCAATCTGCAAAGCGCTGCTGTACCGGGTCCGCAATACTGGCGCGGTGCACGTGAAGCTTATGAGCTTGATCAAGCAGGGATGCTGTTCTACAGCACGTACATCATGGACGACCTTGTCGATGGTTCCGGCTTGGAAGCAGGCGGAAGCGTTGAGATACCTGTGGACTCTCTTGCTGCCAACACCGGTTTTGCCGCTCAAATGGTGGGACCGAACGGCTCGGCTTCCTACGGGCAATTGGTCACCCTCGGTATCATGAAGGGCGCGGATGCCGCAGCTCAGTTGGTCGTCGAGTACTTCTTGACCGAAGGCTATATTGACGTTCTGTCGTTGGCTCCATTTGGGAAGGTGCCCGTACTCGAGAGCGCAGTGGCTGGTTGGAAGGATCTCAGCCCGTACTTCGCAAACTATTCGAGCGAGACATTGGATCAAATTGCTAATGGATTTGAGACCATGCAACGGTGGCTCTTCCGCCCGGAATACGGACCGATTGAGCGCGCCGTAGTCGGCGAAATCGAAGGACGCTTGTTGATCCCTCAAGTGATCAGCTACATTGCACTGGAGGGAACCATGACCCCTGAAACTGGCGCTGCTTGGCTTCAGGAACAGGTGGAAGCCATTCGAGCTGAACACTAGCCACGGCTACTATTGTTGGAAACGCGGCACTCGGCCGCGTTTCCAACGCTTTCCCCTACACAATCAGCCTCTTCATTGAGGACACTTGATACGCTAGACCCTGAATGCGAGGCGGCTTGGTGAAACAACAGAACACGTGGATCTCATTCGACAGGTGGGGAGGATTGCAGGCACGCGAGTCTCGCCTTGCTTGGATGCTGATTTCTCCAACTGCGCTAATTGTCTTCGGGCTCATACTGTTTCCTGTGATCTTTAGTGTTTGGATCAGCTTCCACGACGTCACCTTGAGAAACTTGAATGATGTCTTTCACGCTCCATTCGTGGGTTGGGACAACTACCGCAATGTAATCAATGATTTCGCCTTCAAGTTCCAAGGGCTGCGACAGTGGGGCGCGGCCGTAACAAGTGTCGTCTACTCGTTTGTTGCTACAGCTCTCACTGTATTGCTTGGTTTGGTCGCCGCGCTACTTCTTAATCGCCCATTTCGAGGGCGAGGCACAATCCGTGCCATCTTCCTATTCCCGTACATTGCACCCATTGTCAGCGTAGCGTTCGTATGGCGGTGGATCCTAGATCCCCGTCCATCAGGAGTCCTGAACGATTTGTTGATGCGGATGGGTATCATCGATTTGCCAAAAGCCTATCTCGCGACTCGAGGGCTTGCATTGGTGTTGGTCATTATCTTCACAGCCTGGCGCTATTTCCCGTTCGCAATGTTAATGATTCTCGCCCGGCTTCAGGCAATAGACGGAACGATGTACGAGGCCGCAGGGGTGGATGGAGCCAATGCTTGGCACAAGTTTCGCCACATTACGCTTCCCGAGTTGCGCTATGTACTGGGTGCCATCTTTCTTCTTCGCTTGATCTGGACGTTCAACAAATTCGATGACATCTATCTTTTAACTGGCGGTGGCTTTGGAACGAACGTATTGCCCATCCTGACCTATCAGTTCAGCTTCCGTGCATTCAACTTTGGCAAAGGAGCGGCCACTGCAATGATTCTGTTGGGTATTCTGGGCATCTTTATGTTGGTATACACGCGAACCGTGATGCGAGAGTCAGAGTGACACCTATCAAGAAGAATCGTCTTTCGACATCATCCAAAGCCAATCGCA
>Ga0208279_1001686_pt1 | contig 11661 bp, 8 predicted proteins | sample AntAceMetag02UKM_FD_184766 | JGI IMG/M metagenome (GOLD analysis project Ga0208279, IMG submission 184766) | Saline lake microbial communities from Ace Lake, Antarctica - Antarctic Ace Lake Metagenome 02UKM (SPAdes) (version 2) | ecosystem: Environmental > Aquatic > Non-marine Saline and Alkaline... | reverse complement strand
GGTCCATTGCTGCGCAGAAAGTCAGCCATCCTCGGCGAGGCGTGTACCGGCAGACCGCGCGTGTTCCACGCTTCGCGGCCCAGGTGGATCAGTCCGGTGTAGTGCCCCACGTGGGCGTGGGTCAACACGATTCCGGCCAGAGGGCACTCAGGGGCCAGGTTGCGCAGATGATGCAGTTGTTCTCGGAAGTCGGGTGTGGCGTCGATCAGCCAGCTTTGGCGGACGGCGTGGTCGATCAGACCCAGACAGGCTACCCGTCTGCGCCGCGTTGGATCGTCCCATGCTGCTCTGCAATTGACGCAAGTGCATCCAGCCTGCGGCACACCCCCATCCTGAGCGGCGCCCAGCAGGATCGCCTCAACACTCATTTCTGCTCCTCTGCTGTCGCTCGCTCATGGCTCACGACGGAGACAGGCTCGCCCCGCCCCAAGCGGGGCTCGTAGTGCGCCACGGAGCGTAGCGGAGTGGAGCGAGACCGCACTCCGCTCCGCTACGTGCGTAACTACGAACTTGTGCGGCGGCGCCGCGCTATGTCGCTTCCAGGACATTCTATCACATCCCCGCGTGCCGGGCAAAGGGGTGTACCGGTTCGCGTCCAGCCGAGGCAACGTGGAGACCCGAGTCGAGCAGGCGGCCTGGACAGAACGACGCTTGGCGTCGAAGGCGACATCCACGGGTATATTGCTTGCCATTTCCTCTCAATAATGGTATACTTGATTATGGCCGTGGGGTCACCTGGCGGCGTCTACCCCGCGCGGTGATCTCTCGTCGGACGACATCTCTCACGCAAGCTGTCCTGCAGCAAGAGGAGCAACATGCACAACGCGATCAGTCCGTTTCTGGCCTCATCAGCCTACCATCCGTGCCTGCTCCTCGTACATCCAGAGGTTTGCACTCTCCAGGAAGCAGCCAATGAGCTGGTAGCGACGCATGAATGGCTGCACCTGTCCATAGGCCAGGAACTGAGCGCTGCATTGCTTTCGGAACCGCCCATGCACCGATCCCATACGGCCCGCCGCTGGATGGAATCCCGTCTCAGTGAGATGGCCCCCGGTCCTGTGCTGTGCACTGAGATAGACCTGATGTTCGAGCCGACACTCAATCTCGCCCCCCTGAGACTGCTGCGCCATGCCAGCCGGGTGACCCGCTTGGTGATCACCTGGCCTGGAAGTTACTCGGACAACGTGCTGAGCTATGCTGCGCCTGAGCACGATCACTATCGCACCTGGCGCAAACCGGAAGTCTTCATCGCCGTTCTCGAATGAGCCAAGCATGGGGAGGAATCGCTATGCGTTACCGTGACCTGGTCCAGTTTGACCCCATTGAAACCGTGATCCAGTTGCGGGATGCGGATCGAGAGGATGCCGCCCGCCATCTGGTCCAGACCTATGTCATCTCTGATCGCATGGCGGACCAGCTTGCCAACGTCGTTATCCCCCAACTCCAGTTTCTGTCACCGCTTGACAACAAGGGCGTGCTCATTGTCGGCAACTATGGCACGGGCAAATCACACTTGATGGCCGTCGTCTCGGCTGTGGCCGAGTATCCCGATCTGGTGTCTGTCCTGGACCATCCTCAGGTGCAGGAGGCTGCGGGCGCGATCGCTAGACGATTCAAGGTGTTGCGGACGGAAGTCGGCGGTGTCACAGGAAGCCTGCGCGATATGCTGTTGCGGGAACTGGAGATCGCCCTGGAGGGATGGGGGACACCCTTCGTGTTCCCACCGTCAGACCAGGTGATCAACAACAAGGACCCCATCATCGCCGCTATGGCCACGTTCCAGGAGCGATATCCTGACCATGGTATCCTGTTGGTGGTGGATGAACTGCTCGATTACCTGCGCACGCGCGAAGAACGCCAACTGATCCTGGATCTGGGCTTCTTGCGCGAATTGGGCGAGGTGGCTGCGCTGACCCCCTTCCGCTTCCTGGGTGGCTTGCAGGAGACCCTGTTCGATAGCCCTCGCTTTGCCTTTGTGGCCGAGCAGTTGCGCCGCGTGCGTGATCGCTTTGAACAGGTGCGTATCGCCCGCGAGGACATCGCCTACGTCGTCTCCCACCGGTTGTTGCGCAAGACCGACGAGCAGTTGGCCCGCATCACGGAGCATTTGCGCCAGTTCACGCCACTCTACAGCCGTTTGGCCGAGCGATTGGACGAGTTTGCTCAGCTCTTTCCCATCCATCCGGCCTACATCGAGACCTTCGAGCATGTCTACGTCGTTGAAAAGCGGGAAGCGCTGAGAACATTCAGCCGAGCGATGGAGGCCATGCTGGACCAGGAAGTGCCGGCTGACCAGCCGGGCCTGATCTCCTACGATCATTATTGGGACGTGTTGCGCGGGAACCCCAGCATGCGCGGTCTGCCCGGCGTGGGTGAGGTCATCGAGAAAAGCAACGTGCTGGAGGGCCGGGTGCGCAACGCCTATACCCGCCCGCATTTGCTCGCCGTGGCGCTGCGCATCATCCATGCTCTCAGCGTCCATCGGTTGACCACCAGCGACATCCACGTGCCTCTAGGCGCCACGCCGGAAGAACTGCGCGACGGTCTCTGCCTGCACGTGCGTACGCCCGAACCATCGGCTGAGTTCCTGCTGGACCAGGTGCAAGTGGCACTGCGCGAGATCATGCGCACCGTAAGTGGCCAGTACATCTCCTGCAACGACGCTAACGGCCAATACTACGTGGACGTCAAGAAGGACATTGACTTCGACGCCAAGATCAGCGAACGTGGCGAGTTCATGGAGAAACCCGACCTCAATCGCTACTTCTTCGATGCCCTGCGGCGTGCCCTCAATCTGAGTGACACCACCTACGCCACCGGTCACCGCATCTGGTTCTACGAACTGCCCTGGGCTGAGCATATGGTGACGCGCCCCGGCTACCTGTTCTTCGGCCCGCCAGATGAACGCAGCACCGCCCAGCCTCCGCGGGACTTCTACGTGTATATGATCCCACCCTTCATGGATCGGGAGTGGCACGACGAGGAGCGCTCCGACGAGGTCATCTTCCAGTTGACCGGGCTGGATCAGATTTTCGAGAACCTCGTGCGCCAGTACGCTGGCGCCCGCGCCATGGTCGGCGAGACTGCCTCGCACCAGAAGGTCTACACGGAAAAGGCCGAGAAGGCTCTGGGGCGGCTATTGGGATGGCTGCGCGAGCATCTGACGGCCCACTTGTTGGTCACCTATCAGGGCGTGACTGAATCAATGGGAGCGGTGCTGGCCCGCACCCGCAGTACGGCCAGCCAGACCATCGAAGAGTTCCTGAGTCTGATCGCCGCCCACCTGCTGGCGCCCGAGTTCGAAGAGCAGTATACTGACTATCCCACGTTCCAGCGTTTGTCCCAGCCAGTCAGCGAGGCTGCCCGCCCCACCAGCGCCATGGAGGCCATCCGTTTCCTGGCCGGGCGGGGACGCACTAAACTGGCTCTGGCTGTGCTGGGGGGGCTGGAGCTGGTGGACGAGGAGGGCACGGTGCGTCCCTATCAATCGCGCTATGCCCGTCGCTACCTGGACCTGCTGCAGGCGAAACCCGAGGGTCAGGTGGTCAACCGGGGAGAGTTGATCGAATTGGTGGCTGGCGGCATTGACAGACCTGTCGAAAGGGACCTGTTCTTCCGCCTGGAGCCGGAGTGGGCGGTCGTGGTGCTGCTGGCCCTGGTCTATAACGGCGATGTCGTGCTGAACCTGGGCGGCAAGGTGGAATTGGACGCCGGCAGTGTCGAGCGTGCGGTGACGATGGCCATGGCCGATCTGACCGATTTCCGCTTCTACAAGCGGCCGCGTACCCTGCCGCTCAATCTCTGGATCATGATCTTCGAAGGGCTGGGGCTGTCGCCGGGGCTGATCCGCGACGAGAACAGCCGCGATCAGGCTGTGCGGGAGCTGCAGCGCATCGTGGGAACCGAGCTGGAGCGAGCGGCCACGATACAGGCCCGCTTGCAGCAGGGGCTGCAGTTGTGGAATGAACCTCTTTTCACCGACCGCTTCACCATCGAAAGCCAGTCTGGTGTGGTGACCAGGAGCGATATGCCAGCCATCACCCTTTCCACCATGGATCTGCTGCCCCACTTGCGTGGCTACAAGCGATTCCTGGAGGAATTGGCCCGTTTCAACACCGTGGGCAAACTGCGCAACTTGCGCCTGACAGTGAGCCAGGTGACGGAACCGCTCGATGACCAGGCGGTTGTGGGGCGGGCGGAACAGTTGCTGGACCTGGTGGACCGCATTCAACCCCTGACCGCCTATCTAGCCGAGGCTCAGGCCAACCTGCCCGACGAGCATCCCTGGTCGCAGCGGGCCGCTGCCGCTCGGCAGACGCTGCTGGACGACGTGCGCCGCCTGGGCAAGGGGGAAGAAGCGCTCAGCGGCATGGAGCTGACGCGCGAGCTGGAGGGCCTGAAAGCCGACTACGTCGCGGCCTATGCCGAACAGCACCGCCGACTGGTGCTGGGGCCTCAGGCCGACGAGAGCCGCCAGCGGCTGTACAAGGATCGGCGTCTGCGTGCGCTCAACGCGTTGTCGGCTATTGACTTGCTCAACAAGGCGGAACTGGAGGGCTGGAAGGAGGCGCTTTCGGCTCTGCCTACATGCCGCGAGTTTCATGAAGGCGCCATCGCCGACACCCCCACCTGTCCAAGTTGTCATCTGCGGCCGGCGCAGCGCCAGCACATCGGCCAGGCCGACCAGATGCTGGATCAACTCGACGAGCGGTTGGGCGATTTGCTGACCCGCTGGCGACAGGCGTTGCGGGCCAACCTCGACAGTGAGACGGCACAGCGCAGCCTGCAGGCGATGACGCCAGCCGAGCGGAAGCCGATTGAGCGGTTCCTGGACCAGAGCGACGACGATCCCTCTGTCCCCGACGGCTTCGTGTCCGCCGCTACCCAGGCATTGCGGGGCATTGAGGCGTTGACATTAGCGGTGGATGGCCTGCTGGAGGCCCTGAGAATGGGCGGGTTGCCCTGCACCGTGGAGGAGCTGCGACGCCGCTTCGCCAACTTCGTGAGTCAGAACATGCGCGGTCACGATCCAGGCAACACGCGGTTGACGCTAGATCAATGAGTTCGAGTTGGAAGTCGGCTTACCTGTTCATCATCCCATGACCCCATCGATTTCGGGTGTATTCAGATCCGGGTGTAGGGGCGATCCCTTGCGGTCGCCCTGGGCGGGTGCAAGGCCCGCCCCTACCAATAAACACCATGCTCATGAGGTGTAATAGTGACTGTATTCTCCGCGGATACTCCACCTGACGTCGAAAACATGCAGATCGAGCTACTGCGGCAGATGCCCCCCTGGCGCAAAATGGCATTGATGGCGGCAATGAGCCAGACGGTGCGGACGTTGGCCATGGCCGGGCTGCGCCAACGCCACCCCGACGACACCCCTGCCCTACGTCGGCGCCGTATGGCCGATCTGCTGTTGGGCCCGGAGCTGGCCGCCCGCGTTTATGGCCCCTTGCCGGAGAAAGACGAATGTTGACAGAGCAAATCGCGGTGACGCTGGCGGTAGTTGATGCCCTGGATGCTCTTGGTGTGGTCTACGCCATTGGCGGCTCGTTTGCCAGTGCGCTGCACGGCGTGATGCGTGCCACGATGGAGGTCGACCTGGTGGCTGACCTGCTAGAAAGGGCTCTTGAGGAGGCAGGCTGATGACGACTTACCAACCTGAACTCCTCCCCGCCGACCAACCCTCACCGCAGCAGGCCGCCCGCGCCGCCGAGCGGGCCGAGTACCTGGAGCGGCTGCGCGAGGTCCTGCGCGATCCCGACTTCCGGGCCATCGAAGGCTTCCCCATCGGCGACGACGAGGCCATCCTGGCCCTCTCCGATCCACCCTACTACACCGCCTGCCCCAACCCCTTCCTGCCCGAGATCATCGAACGCTGGCAGGGGGAACGTGCCCGCCTGCGCGCCGAACTGGGTCTGCCCGACGACAGCGCCGACAACGGCAATCTACAACTTCCAACTTCCAACCTCCAACCTCCAGTCTACCACCGCGAGCCTTTCGCCTCCGACGTCTCCGAGGGCAAGAACAACCCCATCTACAACGCCCACTCCTACCACACCAAAGTGCCCCACAAAGCGGTCATGCGCTACATCCTGCATTACACGGACCCCGGCGACGTGGTCTTCGATGGATTCTGCGGCACCGGCATGACCGGCGTCGCCGCCCAACTCTGCGGCGACAAGCGGGCCGTCGAGGAACTGGGCTACTACGTGGACGACGACGGTTTCATCTACGACAAAATCCCAAGTCCGAAATCCGAAATCCGAAATCCGAAATCGCCGTTCTCCCGCCTGGGCGCTCGCCAAGCCGTGCTGGTGGACCTCTCCCCCGCCGCCACCTTCATCGCCTACAACTACAACAACCCCGTGGATGTGGCCGCCTTTGAACGCGAAGCAAAACGCATCCTGCGCGAGTTGGAGGAAGTGTGCGGCTGGATGTACGAGACCTGGCATCCTCACTGCGATCATCCCCAGCGGGTGAAGGGCCGCATCAACTACACTGTCTGGAGCGATGTCTTTGTTTGCCCTCAGTGTGGTGAGGGAATGGTCTTCACGGATGTGGCATTGAATCGCGAAGCGAGAAAGGTGAGTAGGAACTGGGAATGCCCCAACTGCCGTGTGTTGCTGTCTAAGAGCCCCCGTAGGGACAGTGGTGCTCAACGTGTGGAACGCGCCTGGGAGACGGCCTACGACCGTGCCCTAGAGCAAGTGGTGCGCCGCTCTAAGCAGGTGCCGGTGCTCGTCAACTACTCCGTGGGCAAGAAACGCCACGAGAAGTCCCCCGACGCGGAGGACCTGGTCCTCATCCAGAAGGTCGAAGAAAGTGACATTCCCTATTGGTTTCCGACTGATCGGATGCCCGAAGGCGATGAATCGCGCCGTAACGACGACATGGGGATCACCCACGTTCACCACTTCTACACCCAGCGCAACCTGTGGGTGCTGGCTGCCACCTTCCATTTCCTGCGTCATGCCCCAAGGTACCTCCGCAGTTGGCTGCAGTTCACCTTCGAGCAGGCAATCATGGGAATGTCAAAATGGGCTCGCTATGTGCCTACACATTACTCTCAGGTAAATCAAGGGCTTAGTGGCACCCTGTATATTGGCTCACAAGTTGTCGAGACCTCACTGAGGTATATTATTGCTGGTAAGATTCGTCGCCTTTCTAGAGTGCTTCGGCACTTAGAGGAATTCACTGCGAGTGATGCGCTGGTTTCTACCCAATCTGCAACCCAGCTCTCTGAAGCCCTCTCTGGTTCAATGGACTATGTCTTTGTAGACCCACCCTTCGGCAGCAATCTGATGTACTCCGAACTTAACTTTCTCTGGGAGTCTTGGTTGCGCGCTTTTGCTAACAACGGGCCAGAGGCGGTGATCAACAAGATCCAGCGCAAGAGGCTACTGGAGTACCAGGCTCTGATGGAGGCATGCTTCCACGAATTTCACCGCGTTCTCAAACCCGGCCGCTGGATGACCGTTGAGTTTCACAATTCCCAAAACCGCGTCTGGAACGCGATACAAGAGGCCATCTTGCGTGCCGGCTTTATGATCGCTGACGTGCGGACGCTGGATAAGCAACAGGGCACGTTCAAGCAGGTCATCACCAGTAGCGCCGTCAAGCAAGACCTCATCATCTCCGCCTACAAGCCGCGCACCGGTTTCGAGCGCCGCTTCCAGGCCCAGGCAGGCACCCCCGATGGGGCCTGGGACTTCGTGCGCCAACACCTGTCCCAACTTCCTGTTGTAGTGGAGCGGGATGGCGCGCTGGAGGTCGTCGCCGAGCGGCAGGCATACTTGCTCTTCGACCGCATGGTGGCCTTCCACATCCAACGTGGGGCTACGGTGCCCCTCTCCGCCGCCGAGTTCTACGCCGGGCTGCGGGAGCGCTTCGTGGAGCGAGACGGCATGTTCTTCCTGCCCGACCAGGTGCCTGAATACGACCGCGCCCGGTTGCAGGCCGCCGAGGTGGCCCAACTCACGCTCTTCGTCAGCGACGAGAAGAGCTCCATCCAGTGGCTGCGCCAACAGTTGGACTCCAGCCTGGGTGGCTATCCCCAGACCTACCAGGAGATCCAGCCCCAGTTCCTGCGCCAGCTCCACCAGGCCCGCCACGAGGCTCTGCCCGAATTGAGCGACATCCTGGAACAGAACTTCCTGCAGGACGAGGCGGACCGCTGGTACGTGCCCGACCCCAACAGGGCCAGCGACCTGGAGAAGTTGCGGGAGCGCGCCCTGCTGCGCGAGTTCGCCCAGTACGTGGAAGGAAGCCGCCGGTTGCGCCAGTTCCGCTCGGAGGCCGTGCGCGCTGGCTTCGCCGACGGTTGGCGCCGTCGCGATTATGCCACCATCGTCAAGGTGGCCAAGCGGTTGCCGGAGCGGGTGCTGCAAGAGGACCCTGATCTGTTGATGTACTACGATAATGCCAGTTTGAGAGTGGGAGAAGATGCTTGATCGTGTCCTAGACTTCTTCCCGCCCCATACCTATCCGCTCACCCTTGTCAGCGACCCCGACGGGCTACTCAACGATGAGGGGATACTGGCGGCGCTGGCCGAACGGGGCTTCACCCTGGTGGACGAACCCGATCCGGTTCACCTGCGGCACCGCGTGGAGCAGGCGCGCGCCTTCAGTTCCAACCATCCGCTGATCGTCGTTACCGCTGGGCCGCTTAGCAAACTCCCCTACGACCTATGGCAGCAGGGCCATCACGTCACCCTGGCCTTGCACACCTTCCTTCCCCATCTGGCCTACCCGGTCGTGCGCGCGCTCACGCCAACCCAGCGTTGGCGGCTGAGCAGGGCGCCTTCGCCTGCGCGCCGTTTGGGTCGGCAGGTCAGCATGGACTACATCTTGCGCCACGCTTTTGATGCCGACCTCGGCGCACTGCGGCGGCCGGCCGGCCTCATCGCCTGGCTCAATGATTATCACCAGCAAGCCGACCCCATGCCGCCCGTTCTGGCCGACCGTCTGCTGGCGCAGTTGCGCCCACTCCCGGCCTTCGCTGACTGGTCGCTGGACGAATTGCTGGCAGACCGCGATGCGTTCGCCCGCTTCGTGTGCGAGCAGTGGGTGGCTTATGTGCAGCAGCAGACGGGCCAACTGCTCGGGGAGGCTCCCATCCGCTATGTCCTCTCTTTCGAAGCAGACGACGACCTGCAGGACACCGTGCCCAGTCTGGTGCGCAGTGGCGCCCTGACCCCTCTTCAGGTGAATGAGCCCCATCGTTTGCCGCCCTGGGCACGCCCAGCCCTTCTGGCCCCAGACGAGGATCGCTTGCCGCGCCGCATGGCTGAGCTGCTGATCATCCTGGCCGAACAGATGGCCACAGCTCTGGCTGAGGCACGCTGGGAGCGGTGGCAGGCGGTCGCCCGTGCCTGGGCCGAACTCAACACCCTGCTCTGCCACCCCGACGGTCGTCTGGACGAAGCTCAACGGACGGCGTGTGAGCGACTGCAGGAGAAGCTGGACGCTGAGTTTCTGGACTGGCTTCGCCAACGCTATGCTCCCTTGGGCAGCCTGCGCCTGCCCACGCCCCATCACCTCCACCATGTGCCTCACTACATTGCTTATCAACGCCGTCGGGGCCAGGCCGATCGTGTAGCACTGCTCATCCTGGACGGCATGTCCCTGGCAGACTGGACTCTGATCGGCGCGGCGTGGCGTGCCCGCCATCCCGACTGGCGCCTCGGCGAGCATCTCCTGCTGGCGCAGGTGCCCACTATCACCGCTGTGTCTCGCCAGGCGCTGGTCAGTGGCCTGCGTCCGGCCGACTTCGCCGCCACTTTGAATACCAACAAGGCGGAGCCGCGGCAGTGGAGTGGTTTCTGGGCGAGGGAGGATCTGCCCGCGGAGGCCTGCGCCTACGCCCACCTGAACCTGGACAGGGGCGGGCCGCCGCCGGTCCTGGACAGCGCCCGAGTGCAAGCGCTGTGTTTGGTAGACAGCAGCATTGATGATATGCTGCATGGCGCCAGCCTGGGTGCAGCCGACGTTCAAGCCTCGTTACGATTGTGGCTGGAGCAACAAGCGCCCCATCTAGAGATGGTCATCGCCGGATTGCTGGACCGCGGCTTCACCGTCTACCTGACCAGCGATCACGGCCACGTCGAGGCACGCGGCATTGGTCAGCCTTCCGAGGGACTGACCGTGGACACGCGCAGCAAGCGGGCGCGCTTGTACAGTGACTGGCATGCCGCCACGAATGTCCAACAGGGGTTCTCCCAGACTGTCCTGTGGAGCAAGGATGGCCTGCTGCCCAACAACGCCTGGGTACTGATGCCCCAAGGCCGTAGCGCCTTTGATACCTTCAACGAAACGGTGGTCACCCACGGCGGTCTCACCCTGGACGAAGTAGTGGTACCTCTGGTGACGATAGACTTGAGAGAGTGAATTGGATAGATATGGACAAAGGGATCGGTTTCAATCGCAATATCTACCTGCCTTGGCTCGATGCCGCCGCAGCCTTCTCTGCTGAAACAGATGATCCAAGCGAGATGCGACAGCGGCTGGAGCCGGTGGTGGGGCAGGATGTCAAAGGCCTGGAGGCGCGGCGCAAGACGATAGACATACTGATCAACATCTGGTTGAAGATCGCTCACATCGCCCCGGATCTGCGCGCCGAAGCGGTGACCTGGTTTCAGACCACGCCGGTTACTGATGATCGCCTGTGGCTACACTACGGCTTGACGCTGCTGTATTACCCCTTCTTCCGAGAATGCCTGGCAGCCATCGGCCAGTTCAGTCGATACGAAGACACTATCACAAACAGGATGGTGAAACAGCGAATGGCGGCCGAACGGGGGCATCTGGGCTCCCTGGATAGATGCGTGGAGTACGTCGTTGCCTCCCTGCGCAATTGGGGCGTCTTGATGGAGTCAGATCAGCGGTTCGCCTATGCACCGCAGCGCCAGGCCCTCTCCGCCAGCAGCGCCGACCTGGAAGCCTGGATGCTGGCCTGCGCCCTGAGCGCGCACCCTGCCGAAGAGCTGCCCTTCGCCGACCTGCTGCACCTGCCTGAGCTATTCCCCTTCTGCTTCACTGTAGGGGTAGGAGACTTGCGCCAACGCCCCCGTTTCTCTGTCCATCGTCAAGGCGGCGGCTGGGACATGGTTCGGCTGATGCTACAGTAAGGGCCACAGAGGCACAGAGGGGCAAAGCCACAGAGGCACAGAGAACACAGAGTTCCTTCTTGCTGCTTCAATGCCCAGGAGAGGAGCGCATCGTGACCGAGTATCCGGAGCAAGAATTGACCAGGCGGATCATTCAAGCGGCCATTGAAGTACACAGTCTTCTTGGTCCCGGATACCTGGAGTCCATCTACGGTGACGCCTTGACCCACGAGTTCAACCTGCGTGATATTCCCTTCGAGCGCGAGAAAGCCATTCAGGTGCAATACAAAGGTGTCATCGTTGGTGAACATCGGCTGGACTTCCTGGTGGCAGGCCGGGTGGTTGTCGAACTCAAAGGGGTCAGCCGCTTCCACGAAGCCTTCCGCGCCCAGGTGATCTCGTACCTGAAGGCTACTGGTCTGAAGGTGGGGCTGATCCTCAACTTCGGGATGCCCACGATGAAGGAAGGCATCACCCGCGTGGTGCTGTAGCAACCCACAGAGCCTCTGTGCCTCTGTAGTAAGACTGATGAATTCGGACGACGGGAGTG
>Ga0208279_1001685_pt1 | contig 11665 bp, 6 predicted proteins | sample AntAceMetag02UKM_FD_184766 | JGI IMG/M metagenome (GOLD analysis project Ga0208279, IMG submission 184766) | Saline lake microbial communities from Ace Lake, Antarctica - Antarctic Ace Lake Metagenome 02UKM (SPAdes) (version 2) | ecosystem: Environmental > Aquatic > Non-marine Saline and Alkaline... | reverse complement strand
GGGGCAGCACCTCGGCAATGAGACTGGCCGAAAAGAGGGTTTGGGTGACGGCGTCGTGCAGGTCGCGGGCCAACCGCTGGCGTTCCTCCACAACTGCCAACTCCTGCGCCTGTTCGTACAGTTGGGCGTTCTCGACGGCCAGGGCGGCTCGTTGGACCAGGGCTACGAAGAGCCGCTGCTCATCGCCACCGAAAGCGCGGGGTTGGGCATAACTCACGTTGAACACGCCGAAGACCTGACCGCCGATTTCGATAGGGACGTGCATGAAAGAGCGGATGCCTTCGGGCCCGGTGATACGTCCGGCGACGCACAGGTCAGTGGATACATCCTCTACGACGATTGGCTCACCGCTGGCAGCCACGCGCCCCACGACCCCCTCCCCCAGGGCGAAGGACATCTGAGCCATCGTCTCAGGACTGAAGCCGTGAGCAGCCCGCACTACCAGCCTCTCTCGCTCTGCATCCCACACCATCAGCGAGCTTTTGTTTGCCTGGAGGATGTCCACTGCGATGTCTACCAGTGCTTGTAATACCTCATCCAGACGTAGGTGGCGGTACAGCTCTTCGTCGGCACGGTAGAGGGCCTCCAATTCCTGCGTGCGCTGCTCAATCTCGTGCGTCCTTTCCTCAACCTGAATTTCAAGCTCACGGCTTCGCGCCTCGACGCTTCTGACCCGCAGCCGGTAACCGCCGATCACGCCCCCCACCAGCACCAGGGCGACGATCCCCCTGAACCACCACGTCTCCCAGACCGGTGGCGTGACGGTGATGTAGACTGCGACTCCTTCCTCATTCCAGACCCCATCGTTGTTCGAGCCTTTGAGCCGGAAGACGTAATCCCCTCCCCTCAGATTCGTATAGCTGGCATAGTGGCGCGCCCCGGCGTAAACCCAATCCTGGTCTTGTCCCTCCAGCATGTAGGCGTATTGGTTCTTTTCTGGGGCGGTGTAATCCAGGGCCGCAAACTCGAACGAAATGAAGTTGTCCTTGTAGGACAACTGGATGTGCTCGTTTGCGGGTAGATCCGTGCGCACCGTCTGGTTGAACTTGCTGAAAGCCGTGATGACAATCGGGGGGATGTGTGGATTGTCCGTGACCTGCTCAGGATAGAAGGCGTTGAAGCCCTGGATGCCCCCAAAGAACATTTCTCCACGATTACTCCGAAAATAGGCTCCAGCATTAAACTCATTGTTCTGCAAACCATCGCTTACATCGTAATTGCGGAAGGTCTCTGTGCGCGGGTCGAATCTGGACAACCCATTGTTGGTGCTGAGCCACAGGAATCCTTCTGCATCGGCCAGGATGCCATAAACTGTATCATTGGGCAATCCGTCTTTCTCCGTGTAATAGGTAAACGTTTGAGTGGCACGGTCAAAGCGGTTTAGCCCCCCTCCAAACGTTCCGACCCAAACCACCCCTGTCGGGTCTTCACAAAATGACGACACCGCGTCACTGCTCAGGCTTTGCGGGTTATCAGGATCGTGCTTGTAACGCGTAAATCGGCTATTGGCGCCATCCCAGAGATTGATCCCCCCCCGCGTGCCCACCCATAACACGCCGGCCCGGTCCTCATAGATCGCCCGCACGCAGTTATCGCTCAGGCTGAAAGGGTCACCTGCATCATGTTGGTAATGGACAAAGGTTCCAGTGGCGCGATCCAAGCGGTTAAGGCCTCCATTCCAGGTTCCAATCCATAGGTTACCCGACCGGTCCTCGTAAATCACGAACGCATCGTTATCACTCAAGCTACCCGGATCGTGGGGGTCGTGCCGGTAGTGAGTAAACGTCCCCGTCTGAGGGTCAAATCGGTTGAGCCCCCCGTAATTTGTCCCAACCCACAACATGCCGGCACGATCCTCGTAGATGGCGCGCACGTCATTGTTGCTCAGACTGGTGGGGTCTGCGGGGTCGTGTTGGTAAACGGTGAATGTATCCGAGACGCGATCCAGCTTGTTGAGCCCCCCGCCGAACGTTCCGATCCACAGCAAGCCACTCCGATCCTCGTAAATGGACCAAACTATGTTATCGCTCAGGCTGTTGGGAAGATTGGGGTTGTGTTGGTATAGAGCGAATTGATCGGCCGTCCGGTTGTATTTGCTCAGCCCGCCTCCCAGGGTACCAATCCACAGCACGCCGGACCGATCCTCGTAAATGGACCGGACCGAATCGCCGCTCAGACTGTGCGGGTCATTCGGGTCGTGCCGGAAATGGATGAAACTATTCTGACGCCGGTCCAGCCCTTCGGCTCCGCTCAGGACAAGTTGGTCAAGTCCGTTTTGGGTTCCAACCCACAGCCTCCCGGCGCGATCTTGTAGAATGGCCCACACTCGGTTATCACTCAAACTGTGTGGATCGTCCGGGTTATGCTGGTAATGGATAAAGGTCTGGGTAGAACGGTCCAATTGGTCGAGTCCCCCTCCTTCCGTGCCGATCCACAGCACCCCCTGGCGATCCTCAAAGATGGCTTGTACCTTGTTTTCACTCAGGCTTTGCGGGGCACTAGGATCGTGCTGATAGTGGGTAAACGTTCCGGTCGTTCGGTCAAACCGGTCTAGCCCGCTATGCGTTCCAATCCACAGTTCTCCGCTGCGGTCTTCATAGATCACCCTCACAGTATTATCGGACAGTGTCTTGGGATCGTCCGGGTCATGCTGGTAATGGGTAAACGTGTTCGTCGCCCGATCCAGTTGGTCAAGCCCGCCATCTACAGTTCCAACCCAGAGCATCCCCGTATGGTCCTCATAAATGGATGAGACCTCCATCCCGCTCAGGCTTTGCAGGTCTTGCTGATCGTGCTGATAATGGATAAACGTTTCGGTCGTTCGATCAAACCGGTCCAGCCTGTTCCTCGTTCCCACCCACAGTTCCCCACTCCGGTCTTCATAGATCGTCCTCACATAGTTATTGGACAATGTCATAGGATCATCCGGGTCATGTTTGTACACGACAAACTCGTAGCCGTCGTATTTATTGAGTCCGTCTTCCGTACTAAACCACATGAACCCTCGCTGATCCTGCAGAACCGCAAATACCGAGCTTTGGGATAGACCGTCCTCAAGCGATATTCGCTCAAATCGAATGGTATTCGTCTGCCCCTGCGGAGCAGGAGATATTTCAGTCCGTGCATAGCCGGCGGCAGGCAGACTGCCGGTGACGCTCCCCGGACCGCGTGCCATCGCCAGTAGGCTGGCAAGACTTGCTAAGCAAACGGCAAGAAGGGGAGTCAAGAATCGCTTTTTGGATTTCATCAGAAGCACCTCTTTTCCAGACAACGACCACTCCCGTGTAGCCATCCGTGGCCGGACTGGCTTTCAATCTTCAGCGTTGCACGGCTTGCTTCGTGGCAATCACGCATAGGGTGCTATTCCACTCTGCTTCGGCGTCGTCACTGCTAGATCGGCGGGCATTGCCAAGCGCCCAAAACAGTCTCAATGTGCTGGGCCACGGCCAAAGCCACGTCCTCGCGCCAGGGACGGGCCACCACTTGCACCCCGATGGGCAAACCCCCGGGCGATGTGCCAGCACGAACGACCACACACGGCCATGTAGCGGCGCGAAATATCAAGCGACGCGTCTATTTGACTTGGTCGCCTTTCCTCGACATGCATGCCTGCCTCAGCAAGCGCAGCGTAGGCTTTCTCTCCAGGCTTTGGCTTTTTTATCCATTTCTTTGATCAGTCCATCTTTTCCTGCCATATAACCCTCGATGCCGTGTGGGAACCTTTGAGCTAAGTCTTCCTTCAAACAACTGTAGGCCTGTGCTTCTTCAGGATGAGCGATCATATAGTCTCTAAAGTTCAGATGGTGTTCTATTCCAGGATGTCCAGTCGGGAGTATATGAATATGGTGCGTCCGAGTAGCGTCACCGCCCTTGATGAAGAATCGCCTTCCGGGGATGCCAAACTCTCCTTGTGGCCGGTACCCCTGTCTGGCCATTTCCTCGTTGAAATCGTCCATCTTCTCAATGTCTTGCACCTCAACCAACATATCAATGATGGGCTTGGCGCTGATGCTGGGGATAGCAGTACTACCGATGTGATGGATGGCTACTACTTCCTGGCCTAAAACTGCGACGATTCTATCGGCTTCAGTCTTGAACAGATGGGGCCAACCTGGATCGTATGGGACAACTTCAATTCTTCTGACCATGTCGCTCACCTGATATCATAGTCCTCTGTTGTTGCTCGGACCATTTCTTTCCCTCGTCAGTAGCTTATTCGGATTTGTCAGCCCGATACATATCGTAGCAATCGAGTTCTCGAAACAGATCAGCGCACACGATGCTGGTTTTGTTCCCGGCCTGTTCTGGCTCAATACAGTTTCTCTTTGTCCTCAAAACCCTTGCGCCACCCCTTGTTGACTCTGAAGACATAACTACGCCATCCTTGCTCAACTTTTAGCAAAGAATACAGCGTTTGCAAATGGGCTATCCCCCTATCTCTGTGGTTCTCTGTGTCTTCTCCGTGTAACTCTGTGTAACGACTGCCTCATACTTTCATATCCGGGTCCGCAGCCCAAATCCAAGATGCTCGGCTTCTCCGGTAGCAGAGAGACAAAATCCTGGATGGAAGGCATGAGTACAGTGTTCTCATACCAGTCCTCAGCGGTTCTTTCGGCCGTCAGATTATAGAATTGCCTCATATCTTTATCCATTAATCATTACCGCGCTGCAAAAGAAAAATGGCTCCCGCCGATATTATACTTCAGCGGCGGCGCTGACACAAATAAACGTCCTCCCACCACGCAAAAACTCCCCGGCATCGGCCAGCCGGGGAGTTTTGAGACTAGCGAGGTGGCTAGTCTTTTTAGGCCATTATTTCGTCCTACCCCATACCTCGATTTCGGCCAAGCACGTATCGTCGTACTTCCACCCAGGAAAGACCTCTTCGATGACCACTTTGACGAAGGTGGTCTGTATATTCGGCCCAGGGGCGCGAACCAGGGGGATCATCTGCATTCCCTGCTTATCGCCGAAGCCCAGTTCGACTTGCTCCCCGTTGGAGAAGATGAGGGTCACCCGCTTTATGCGGTTGTTCTTGGCGAAGATGTCCGCGTTCTTGTCATAGCCCATGTCCATGCTGATGCTGTGAACCTCGATCGTTCTGGGGAAGGTGAGCATAATCCACTCGCCAACGCCCGACCCGGCGACGCCCTCAACCCAGGCACTCTCGCGCCTGCCGTCGGTGGCCATCCAGGACTGATATTGGCCCCAGCGATCCGTGCGCAGGTGCGAGGACGCGCTGACGGTCGCAAAGGGCGTGAGGTTTCTGGTCGTTACCGGTGCCGACACGACCTCCAGACATTCAACTGCGATGTACCGGCCTCCATAGCTGGGAACATCGGTGCGTAGCGCGCCCCATACGCGGATCTGCTCGCCTGTCCACCGAAGCTCCTCGATCCGGCGCCCTACGAGGCCATCTATTCCTCCGATGCCGAAACCCTGCCCGTCCGAACGCTCGAAGTAGTGGGTGTGCTGGGAGCCAGGCGGGAGGTTGACGATCTGGCCCACCCAGCCGTCAACCGTGTCCTGCGCAGGGCTGGGGGCAGGCCCAGGTAGAGCGCCAGGGATTGTCAGTCGCTGGCCCACGTAGATGCGGGTGCTTCGCAAATTGTTCGCCCGTATGATCGCCTGAACGGTCGTGCCGAACCGGCGAGCGATGCTAAAGAGTGTGTCGCCGCGCCGCACGATGTAGACGGCGCCGGCAGGAATGACCAACCGCTGGCCGGCGTAGACCAACGAGTTCCAGCGCAGTCCGTTGGCCTGTGCCAGTTGGCTCACGCTGACGCCGTGGTGGGCCGCGATGCTGAGCAGTGTATCGCCCGGCTGGACAATGTAGGTGCCCGAGCCTTGGGCTTGGACTGGCGTAGCACAGATTCCTAGAATGAGAATGGCAGCGATGATGGTAACAACTAGACGTTTCATGACAGAGCCTCCTTTTTTGTTCTTGGTGTACCTCAAGTTGACTTTACTGTGTTCTAGATATACGTTCACTTTTGGGACCTCCTTTCAGGTTTTGGCTAGAATGTCATCTCGCCTTATCTCTGCCTACAGTGTAACACAAAAAACTCGCCGGCGCATCGGCCAACCGGGGAGTTTTGGACCTGGTCAGGTGGGGGGTCTTTTTCCTGGTCAGGTGACCAGGTGGGCCCTCCGCGCATCGATCACCTCGCAATACAAACAAAACGCCCGGCGATGCGCCGGGCGTTTGCATTACGCATGGGGTGATCGGGTGAGTCCATCCCTTATCGCATTGTATCACTCGGTCAATTCAAACGACTCGACGATTTGATCCACCACGGCCTGCGAGGCTTCGAGAATGGCGATGGCCTGGTAATCAGCCGTGAATTCGTGCAGGCTGATGGAAAACTCCAGGCCTCCTATCTGCACACCAGCAGTACCGTTGTAGTGCACAGCCTTGTCTTTGCCGTCGTATACTAGCACGTCTCTGCGCAGTTCTTGCCCCAGAAATATCATCGCGCCCCTGGTTTCGAAGTCGCCTGCGGGGAGACCGACAAGTCCCAGGCGGACATCTTCCGCGACGCGCCTGTACCCAATGACCAACGTCAGCGTTTGCTGGCTGAGTGTTACAACGTTCGGCCCTTCCTGAACCACCCAGGCGGGCGGGTGACGAAAAGCGAAACCATAGTCCGTGTTGGTATAACTGGCCCAGCCTGGATATGGGTCTTCTAGCGTACCCGGTGGTGGGGTTGAGGTCGCCCTTTGCTCATAGGAGGCCACGATCTGCAGCAACACGTCCCTGGTCGTCTCCAGGTAGTCTTCAAAAGTGGCGGTCTCGCTGGGCGCGGCACCATACTCAATCCGCGTACCATCTGCCAGGCTGACTATCAAAGTCTCATTATGATACATCAGCGTCTCCCCTGGTCCAATCTCTTCGTATCCTGCAGCCGTGTAGCTCTGGCCCTCGATAACGATGATGTCGCTTTTACCGACTCCCCCATAAGCACGACCTGTGCGGCCGCAGATGGCGTATCGAAAGCCTTGATTGGGTGGCGCAGAGATGTTGATGTAGCCCAGCTCATAACTGACGCTGACGCACAATTTGTCAGTGTACGTTTCCCGAAGTTGCACCATGTATTCGCCCGCTGACATCCCTTCCGGCAGTTCATCAGTTGGGAAGCCATCGACGCCAGTCTCGGTGATTGTAGCGCTCGCTGGGTAGCTGAACTGATACCCGTAGACGTCATTCACGTAGACCAGCCAATCTTCGGTGGATTGCTCCGTGTCGGGTATTTCCACGGCGACTTCTAGCGACTGAATCATTGTGTCGAGCAACGACAGGTCGGGCGTGAAGCTGGACATATCCTCCGCGTCCAGTCGCTGCTCGATTTCCTGAATGTAGCTATCGAAGTTGTCCCGAAAGTCGTCGCCTGGGTCCTCCGTCACGGCGGCGGGCAGCGTGGGATGCGATACCGGCAGAATAGCCGCCACGTAGTAGCTGCCATCATCCGTCATTCCCTGGAAGGTGTAGAACATCTCCTGGTTGTTGATTGGGACATAAGCCTGACCGTACTGGGTCACGAAGCACACGCCCGCCCCGTTCTGGAAACTGATGTAGGAGGCTTGGGTGCGCATCATCTGGACGGCGTTGAACAGCGGCAGGAAGGGGATTCCATCTGGCGTGGCTGGCTTCTCCGCCAGAAATTGCCGTAAGGCTGCGATGGTGTTCGCGGCGGCTTCGCTGCTGGCCTCAAACTCACTGACAGGGTAAACGACAATTTGTGGTTCGTGGAACGTTTCCGGCAGGATATAACCATCGAACGAGAGCCGGAAGTGCTCCGGCTCGACCTCCCATTCGGCGACGCCATCGGGCCCTACGGCGGGAACGGTTTCGGCCACCACCTCAGCGGCAAGCGTGTCATCGTACGAGAAGCTGATCCCTTCATAGAGCACATCGGGGCCTGGCGTGCTCGTCGGCAGCGGCTCGCTCGTCGGCTCGGGCACACTCGTTGCTTCTGGGGGTGAGGTGGGCACATCCACCGGCGTGGCCGTTGGCGGTTCGGTAGGCTGGGCCGTGGCTGGCCCGCAGCCACTGAAAACCAGCACGCTCAGAATGAGCACGAATACCAAAGTAGAGCATTTACTCTCCATTCCTCGCCTCTCAAACAACGCTGTGCCATCAACGCTGCTTATTCACGTCACGATCAGTCGCCCAGGAACCTCCAGATCTCATCGTTCGCGTTTACGCCCCAGACCGTTCCATCTGCTGCAACCGAAACCTGCTTCAGGTGTTCTTCTATCTGCTGCCACTCGTTCTCGCCCAAATACATCCAGGTCTCATCGTTCGCGTTCACGCCCCAGATGTCTTTCGCTGCCCCAACCGAAACCTGTTTCAGGCTTCCTTCTACTATCTGCTGCCACTCGTTCTCGCCCAAGTATCTCCAGATTTTATCGTTCGCGTTCACGCCCCAGACCGTTCCATCTGCTGCAACCGAAACCTGCTTCAGGTGTCCTTCTATCTGCTGCCACTCGTTCTCGCCCAGGTATCTCCAGATCTCGCCGTTCGCGTTCACGCCCCAGATACTTTTCGCTGATCCAACGGAAACCTGTTTCAGGCTTCCTTCTATCTGCTCCCATGCGTTCTCGCCCAGGTATCTCCAGATTTTTTCGTTCGCGTTTACGCCCCAGACCGTTCCATCTGCTGCAACTGAAACCTGCTTCAGGTTTCCTTCTATCTGCTGCCACTTGTTGTCTCCCAAATACCTCCAGATTTCGTCGCCCGCGTTTGTGCCCCAGACATCTTCCGCTGATCCAACGGAGACCTGCTTGAGACTTCCACTGATGTTGCGCCAAGTGCTCATTATAACCTCCTGTTTTGAAAGTCTACGCTACCAGACAGCCAGCGTCGCCTCCGGCACGCCAGCGCGCACGTCCGCGCTGCCGTGGACGGATGGCCCGCTCTGATTATAGCCAAATAGCAGCGGTTGCACAAACTACCACTCTACATCGGAGATGGCGACCCGGGCCAGGCGATGGAGGTCGGGTTCACCAAAGGACCGCAGAAAGCCATGCAGATCAAACTTGGGGCCGACCACCAGGCGAGCGGCGAAGCCATCGGCGCTTTGCTCATAATCCCCCTGAAAAAGAACCCTCTTCTTGAGTGCCTTAGCAGGCAGATCGAACCGGTAGCCCGAGCCTTCCCATCGGACGTTGCAGGGGACGTACGCGGCGCGCAGGAAATCCAAGAGTCGCCGCCCGGCGTCGGGGAAATCGGCGACAGGTAGAGTGAGAGAGAGCCGCATCCGTCGAAAGCGGCCCGGCTCAAACCCTTCCGCCAGGGAGAGGAACTCAAAGCCAGTCACCTTCTCGTCGGAGCTCCCCTCAGTGGTGGTGAGGGTGTGGACCAGCGCTACGGAGTCCCAGGCTTTGAGCGCGAAGACCGTCTCACCGTAGAAACCGGCGTAGCGGCGACGGTTCTCTCGTGTGGTGAAAAGGCTCTCCCGCGCCGACAGGAGATTGTCCGTCAGCGCCGGGCAGCCAGCGAGCAACCCCCGCAATACCCAGGCGTTCATCCACTCGGGAGAGACACCGGCCACCAGTGGGGGCAGTCTCAACCGCACGTACACCGGCTCCAGCCGCCGCTTGACCTGCATCACCTCCTGCAAACGAGCCAGATAGTGCTCGTCATCCGGCCGATGCATGCGGTGACCGGTAATCGCCTGTCGCTGTACATCGTCCGAGCATGCCCCGCACCCCAGGCAGCGGCCGGGCCCGGCCTCACTCCCCAGGCAATACCCTTTATCCAGGCCCCGCTTGGCCTGTTGATACTGCTCATACAGAAAGGTCGGCGCCACGTTGGAGCGCACGAACTGGAGCGCAAAGGGATAATCCGGGCCTTTTTCCCCCAGCAGCGACGGAGTCCAGTGGCCATGCGCGACCATCCAGGCACGCAACGTTTCCCAGTAGCCAGGCGAGAGTCGCTTGTCATAGCAGTACCCCTCCTCGGCCAGGGAGATCAGTGCTTCGTGAAGCCAATAGCCCCCCATCGCCAGCACTTGCGAACTGCAGTATTCCTCCCAGGGTACCGCCAGACGGAACTCAAAGCCATTTGTCTCGCAGATCGACTTGACCGGGCCGATGATCTCCCGCCACTCGGCCGGGTCGAGAAAGAGGCGGTCGTACCGCAGCGGCGTGAAGGGCATGCGAATCAGCAATCCGACGCTGAATATGATGCGGATGCCGGGGTTGCGCCGCTGGCGAAGCGTTTTCAACCGCTTGACGAAGTCGCGAAACTCCGCCAGGTCCTCCTCCCCTTCGTGACCGGTGAGGATATAGAAAAGCTTGATCTCCCGCACCTTCTGCCCCAGGAGTCGCTTCAGCAATTCCACGATCACATCGCTGGCGAGGCTCTTGTGCAGCCAGGCCCGCATGCGCGCGCTGATTCCCTCCACGCCCAGCGTAAAGGTGCGCTTGTCGGCGATCACCTCCGTCTCCAGAAGCCCTGGCGTACCGTGGAGCACGTCCACCCGCTGGCTCTTGAAGCCCACCCGGTCAAAAAGCCTGTTCAGTTCCAAGAGCAGCGTCATGATGTCTCGATGCGTGTTGAAGTTGAAACTGTACAACTCCAGCGTCTCGCACCCCTGGGCTTGCTTGAGCCGGTGGGCCGTCGCCAGGATGGCCCGAAGCGAAACCTCGCGGTAGGGCTTGCGATCATATCCTTCGAAGCAGAAGGAGCAAAGAGCGGGGCAGCCGAAACTGATCTGCAAGCGGGCGGTCCCCGCCTCAGCGCCACTGAGAAGCGGATAGTCCACCAGCAGATGGTCAGCGCCCGGCACATCCAGCACCGCCTTTTCCACCGGCCGCTCCGGCCAACCCCCCGCCACCCACAGCCCCTTCACCTGAGCCGCTGCGCGGGCCAGCCGGCATCGCTTGTCCAGACCTGCGTGGTCCCGCAGACAGCGGGCCAGCGTGCCGACATGCTCCTCTCCCTCACCGAAAAAGAGCGCGTCCACCAGGCTGTCGCCGTTCTCGGCGACGATTGCCTGGGCCGCCATCGCGTTGGAGCCTCCCAGGATCAGGGGCGGCCACGACTCGTCCCGCTGGCTGGCTATGAGCGGCACGCTCGACCGGAGCAGCAGATGGGGCAGGTTGACCAGTTCCAGCGTATAACTGTTTGAGATCAACAGCAGATCGAAGTCCTTGACCGGGTGGAAGGACTGCATGCCGACCAGCAGGGGAATCCCGGCCCGCTCCAGCCGTTCCCGGTCGTGACGGGGAGGAAAGAACGCCATGTCCACGTAGGCATCGGGCAAGACGCGGCGCACTGCCTGGAACAGAAAGAGGTGAGGGGTCGAGCGGTCCACGTCGCGGAAAGGGGACAGGCGCACGATGAGCACCCGGAAGCCTGCCGCACCGAAAGGGGGGTTGCGGAAGGTAGGATTGGGCCGCGGCAGATGCATACGGGCTATCTCCCTATCTCTGTAGTTCTCTGTGTCTTCTCCGTGTAACTCTGTGTAACGACTGCTGGGTTGAGTAGTTGCGATCTCAGTATATTGCAACTCCGCTCGAAAGTCAAAGTTCCGTATTCCCTCAAGTATAATCGCACCGAAGGCAGTTCGTTCCCTCAAATGAAAATCGCACTAATGTGGTATCATTCCCTCAAATGATAATCACACTGGAGGAAATGATGTCCAACAATGAAAAGATG
>Ga0208279_1001679_pt1 | contig 11693 bp, 10 predicted proteins | sample AntAceMetag02UKM_FD_184766 | JGI IMG/M metagenome (GOLD analysis project Ga0208279, IMG submission 184766) | Saline lake microbial communities from Ace Lake, Antarctica - Antarctic Ace Lake Metagenome 02UKM (SPAdes) (version 2) | ecosystem: Environmental > Aquatic > Non-marine Saline and... | reverse complement strand
CAAAGGGTAAAAAGTGAACGGTAAGAAGTGAAAGGTTTCTGGGGTTAATGGTTGAATGGTGGATTTGGATAATTGGTGTGTTTACATCTGGTTCAAAAACCGGGAAGGAGTAAGTATTTTTATTTTGACATACGATTTGAGGTTTAATAAATGCTGATCGCCTGAAATGATTACCCTGGCTTTGCCGGATTCGGCACAATGGATAAATTTATCGCTTCAGCAACACTATCCTCTGTGAGTCCGAGTTTCTTTATTTTTGCTCTAATCTGATCCAGGTTGGTATCGTAAAATTGAATAGGTTTCATTATGACGACACCATCTTTAAATTCTATATCAAAATGTTTTATGTCGGGCATTTTTTCAATAATTTTTTTGGGGATGGTGATTTGATTTTTTGAAGTTATCTTTGCAAGCATTATCCTACCTCCTTACTTTCAAAATTCCTTGTTTTATTATATATTTTAAATGAAAAAAGTCAATATAAAATTATTTGAATAGTTGTGAGTTGTCAGGGGTTGAAATGTGAAAGGTTAAAGGTGAAAAGTGAAAAACGAAAAGTGAAAAAACGGTTATTTCAGTGACCTTTCACCTTTCACTAAATGATTATTTTAACCTTTTACCTTTCACCTTTTACTGTCAAAACTTATTAGGGTTCAAAGGTTCAGGGTTCAGATGTTCAAGGGTTAATGTCTGAATGGTTGAATTGTGAAATGGTTGATTGGAGTGAAACTATAGTTCAAACATCTTTATGCCAATTTTGGACTTCCAGATCGGTAAAAATTTTAAAATCAGCGGTATTCCGTGTAACCAAAACCAATCCGTTTACCTTGGCAATGGCCGCAATTTGACCGTCAACATAAGGTGGCATCTGTCCTTTTGCGGCCAATCTGGCTCGTTCTTGGGCATGCCACTTAGCTGCACGTTCGTCATAGGGGAAAATAATTATATTTTGCCGGATGACATCTTCAAGAAACGATTCAATGATCTCACGCTTTCGTGAAACCGGAAGGCGCTGACAGCCGTATTGAAGCTCATGCCAAACCGGCGAAGCTGTTGCAATCTCTGCTTGATGCTTTTCAAGCATGGCCATCACATGCCGGTTCGGTTCGGTTTTCACGGCTTCTGATAAAACATTGGTGTCCAGGATGTATTTCATCAAGACCAGTCAACTTCTCGGCCTGGGGAAGAATCCCTTAGGCTCTTGAAATCTGCGTTGGAAATTACGATGTCTTCCTTTTCGGTGAGCTTGCGAAATGTTTTTAAAGCACGCCAAAACCCTTGTTTCTTCAAACTTAAACGTTCATATTCTTGAATTGACAACAAGACCGCAACCGGCTTTCCGTGCCGCGTCAGCTTAACAGACGGACCCTTCTCAACTGAATGTATAATAGACGGAAGTTTGTTTTTTGCCTCGGCTATAGAATATCGATTTTCCAATATATACTCCTTTTTAAAAAATTCAGATAAACTATCCTAAGTATAGCCAATCTTATAGCCATAATCAAGTCCTAATATGAAAAATTTGAGCAATTATATATGTCAGGGGTTCAGAGGTTCCCCGGTTAAATATGCTACGCTGTTGCTGTCGCATCCCGGTTAAACAAAGACAAAACGGTTTAACCCCAGTACGATAGTAAACTACCTACGGGGTGGGCGGGATAAAAATTTAACCCCAGTACGATAGTAAACTACCTACGGGGCGGGCAGGGTAAATTAAATGGTAACCGTTCACGGTTCAAAGGTTCCGGGTTCAAAGGTTGTATCCTCATCACTATGTATTATTTTGCAAACCTTTTGTATGGGAAAACCGACCGCTTTCACATTCCCACAAATTCGGAACATAGTATTTGGCAATTACTTGGGAAAATGAACATTTGTAACAAGGACTTCGGATCTTCAACGCCTTCTTTGTCCTTAACCCTGAACCTGTGAATGCTCACATTAAATGGTTGAATGGCTAAATCGTTACTGGTGAACAGTGAATGGATGCTTGGTGCTGAAGAGCGGTGCGGAGCGGCCGCGTTGTATAAAATCACAAGGCGATTTTATTTCGGCACTACAAATTGCCGGCGGCCCAGAGGGCTGCCTGGACCCGATTGGGAACGTTGATTTTTTTAAAGATGTTATACAGGTGGTTTTTCACCGTATGAGGACTGATACAAAGCTTGTCATAAATATCATCATTGGTGGCCCCCACAGCGATCAGGGCGAGTATTTCAATCTGCCTTTGGGTTAGTTTTTCACTGATGCTTTTTGAAGATTTATCCTTGTCAGTACCTTCAAAAATGCATTTGGTCATCATATCTCTGGAAAGCCACAATCTTCCATCAATGACTGTCTTTACCCCTTTGAGGAAAACATCCAACGGGTCATGCTCATAAAAAAAACCGTATATTCCCTCTAATACAAATTTCTTTTCAAACGCCAGGTCGGTGGGCACATTAAAGAGAACGATATGGTTTTCTGATTGTTTATGGATGTTATAAGTCCTTAACTCAGTTAGAAGATTTTTTAAATCTTTTTTATGGCAATCCCAGAAAACGAGTTTCGGCCTACCATTAGTTTTCGGATTGTTTTTTGGAATATGCTTAATATCTTCCAGCACAAAACACGGGTCTCCGGTTTGCCGTTCCAGGTACGAAGCCATCAGTTCATTTTCCAGCCTTCTGGTTCCGACAATATAGAATGCCATTCCATTTGACGATGGAAGATTTTTTTGCTTTTTGGATGTTACAAGTCCCATGATTTTAAAAGCGGATACGCCGCTCGAAAAAAGTAAGTTCATATATTTTTAAATTAACACGCCAACAATACTGTCTTATTGTATCCGGGAGATGAATTTGGCTTCCGTGTTTCAACATTATGTGGAAGCAATAAATTTCTCAATGTTTCGTAGGGTTGGGCGCCAACCAGAACCTGATGATTTAATGTAAAGGTTGGAACTTCAGTGATGCCTAATTCGTAGGATCGTTTCCAATCCAAATCAATAGCTTCCCTATGGGGTCAAACATAGTCATAAAATATTTCAAGTATTTTTGGGTATTCTGTCATAACTGTTCCATATGGTTATGCTGATGGTTGATGCTGCATGAGGTGTGGCCAGACATCAAGGTGCCCGACCACCGGCCAAGCGGAGAGTTTCCACCACTGGTCGCACTTCAGACATTGGAATAGGAGCACATACCCTCCTGCGCCATCTGATCTTCGCCCCTCAAAAATTAGGTGCTTGTGAGGTTTAATCATATCATCTATATATGGCAGGGGATTAATAGCACCGTTCGTGTAGCTCCAGTCCTTTACACGTTTTTCAAATTCCTCGCAAGCTTTGCAGATTTCCACAATTAACCTCCTAATACCTCGTAGCAATAATAACATTTAACAAGATACTTATCAGGGGCATACTCAACGAAAAAGCCACCGTTAAATCCAAATCCTCCGATCGTATGTGTTATATCAATTAATAAATCATTTCCGCAGTCTGAACATTTGCAACTTAATGTGATTATCGATTTCAACGGTCTATCTTCAAATATTTTTTTTAAAGCTTCTATTTCTATGGTGATTAAATCTTCTTTTCGAAATTGTTGATCAGGATTCATAGCGGTATGAGTTACCATTTCTTCTGCCTCTCAGTGGATTTACAACTTGTGTAACAAATTGATTATGAGAAGGGGTGATTTGCGGCAAAACCACCCCTTCCCACAAAACAAGGAGGTATACCAGGTTCTGGCAGATTGAACCTGTTCCGAGTTTCGCTAATTTTATAAGAAACATACAGCAACTATTATGCCAGTGTCGCAAGATATGACAAAATCGATTCAACTATATGATATCACTGAATCAAAAGAAGAGGGCTCGATTCCTTTCTTATAATAAATTTTCCCACTATGTTTATATTTAATTATATTGCTTATATATCATTAATTATTTTATATTTCGATAATATTTAAGCAGCAAGCAATGTAACTATTTGATATCAAATGAAACTAAATTCCTAAGATGAGCGTTTCAAATTTTAAAAGGGGTCAACCATCTTTTATTCTGGATGAATTAAATGGATTTATATTTTTAAAATTTGAAACCCTTCGGGATTGCCGATCTTTATCCGCCTCAGGCGGGTTACCGCATCTACTGCGTCAGATACCGTTCCGCATAGTTCACTATAGCGGAACAGCATCTTCCTTGTATCTGCGGCAACCGCGCCAGAGGCGGACAAGCCTCGACAATCGCTCAACTTAGGTAAATTATAAAAGGTCAGGGGTTTTCCCGTTAGATTGGAACGTAATATCTTTCTTGATTTTTTATTAATATTACGATATTTAACTATAATCGCTATATTTCAATGGCTAACGTATTGAGAATTCTACTCCGCTGAAGGCGGGAATAACATATTTTTTTCGCTGGAAGAACTGTGGAAGGTTTACTGGAAAAGACGAACATCGAACCCTGGTCGCCTCTGGCGCCGCCGAAGGCGGGTAAACATCGAACGTCCAACATCGCCCCAGTGAAATAGAAAAAAAGTTTCACAGGCTAAAAATGTTGAATGAAAGACAAAAACAAAGACAAAAATTTGAGGAGCGGAGCGACATCATTATTCGATGTTCAACTTTGGACGTTCGATGTTGGACGTTCATTTTTTAATATCCTGGACGTTCATCCATTAAAATGGGTGCATTATGACTGAATTGGATTTGGATTTCTACAAAGTGCTCTTCGAAGAGCTTGATCCTGAAAATTTGAGGAAGCGATTTTTAAGATTGCTTTTCAAAATTCAGAATGTTGAGCGTGGATCTATCTGGATCAGGCAAGAAAACCGGTATGTGTGTATAGAGTCTTTGGGGAGTCCCACAGATACGGATACCATCAAAGGATTCAGCATGAGCGTGGACCGGCCCAGCATTGTTGGCTGGGTCATGGAAAACGCTGAAATGACGGTTGCCGAGGCCGGCAAGGACCCCCGCCATCATAAAGAATTTGAAAAAGGAATGAAATTAAAGAGCAATTTGATTTTTGCTTTTCCTTTAATTTTGAGGGATGGCCAGGTTTACGGAGTTGTCCAGCTCATTGATACAAACCCATCCAGTGATCACCTGAATGTTGACAAAAAATACCTCAAACTTCTCAAGAGCATCGTGGATATGGGGGCCACGGCTTTGAGCAACGCCTTGTACTATACCCAACAGGTTGAAAAAAATCTTGAGCTTGAGCATATTCTGGCCGGGATGCAAAGCGATGCTCAAATGATTGGTCAAAGCCGCCCGTTTATCGAGGTAATGAAACAGGTCCGCGATTATGCCCCAACAGACTTTCCCGTGTTGATTACCGGTGAAAGCGGAACCGGTAAAGATCTTGTCGCTACGGCATTGCACAATCTCAGTTCCCGGAAGGATAAACCGTTTGTTGTGCAGAACTGCAGTGCCATCCCGGATATGCTCTTGGAAAGTGAACTCTTCGGATATAAAAAAGGTGCGTTTACCGGTGCAACGGAGGATAAAATCGGTCTTCTCAAGGCCGCCGACAGCGGTACCGTTTTTTTAGACGAAATTGGAGACATGTCTTTACGCCTCCAATCGCGTTTATTGAGGGTTATCCAAAACAGCGAAATCAAGCCCCTGGGGGATACCAAGACCTATAAAATCAACCTGAGAATTGTTTCCGCCTCCAATAAAGATTTAGTCCGGGCAATTGCCGGAAAAGAGTTCAGAGAAGATCTGTTCTATCGTCTCAATGTTCTTCCCATTCACCTCCCTCCTCTGCGAGAGCGAAAAATTGATATCCCGCTTTTGCTGAATTATTTTTTGAAGAGGGAAGCTCTTAATTTGGGGGTCTCTCAGAAAAGAATTTCAAAAAAAGCCTTACAGTATCTGGAAGACTACCAGTGGGAAGGAAATATTCGGGAGCTTGAAAATTTCGTCAAATATATTCTCAGCACCGTTGACAATGATATTGTGGGGGTCAATGAGATACCGGATCATTTCAAAAAAGAGCTTTACGAAAAAAATACCCATCACCCATCTTCTTTTCCTGAAGAACCCATGGTTTCACCCAATAATCTTTCTCCGGCATCCTTTGGATCCCCTGAATTCCCATTTGCCGGATATTCCTGGGAAGATTTAGAAAAAGATTATGTTCTTTATCTCCTTAATAAAAATAAATGGAATATCACGCGCGCCGCTCGTGATGCCAAACTTAACCGATCAACATTTGATTCAAGAATGAAGAGACTTGGCATCAATAAAAGGTAGGATGCCCTGAAGAGCGTTAATATAACGATCGGTATCGGCCAGGTTTCCGTTTGAACCTCAGGAAAGTTCAAACAGAAACCTATGCCTATAAGTTTTTCCCTTATGCATTGAGAAAATTATGATGCCATGAATGTGTCGTAATTGTATAAAATTTTTATACGTTAGGGTAAATGAAGATCCTTCATGACATTCCCTTTTTCTTGAATAAGTCTTGTTCAAAGCGGTAGCGCCATTTTTGACATCTAACACCAACAATACTTTTCACCGTTCCATATAACACAACAAGGGCTTTTAGTATAGTCATGGGACACTTGAAGGGTGTCCAGTTGATTTACATTATTTAGCGCATATTTACCCATAGGTTGACCTGCTTCCAATATTTCGCCTGTTGGCGTTTCAACAAAAATTTGCAATTTGTTGCCTTGTACTTTAAAATATACCGCGAAATCATAACGTTCAGAGTCAATAGCCATATTATTTCTCCTTTCAGTGTTCCGTAGTTAATCTTTTTCAAAGGGGTACGGTCCGTATCCCTAATTCCAACTTCGTTTATCACCTCCCTTTCGTTTCCGGCCTGTCATATTACATGGTTCCTCTTAGAATGACAGTGTGAATTTGGTAAGAATCAAACGTTCCGGATATATCCGTGGGTTTGCGGGATCCGTGTCTTGAAATTTAAACTCTTCGTCGAACAGATTTCTGGCCTCAAGGGTAATGAGGCCCCACCGTTTGGGAAATCGATACCCGATAGAAGCATCGACGACCCAGAATTGATCATCTCCACGAACAACGCCGGCTGATGAATTTCCGAATTCGCCTCTCTGATTAACATGCGTTGCTTTCATCCATGCGCTGAATCCCAATGGGTGAAAAAAGCCGATTTTCAAAGGTAACCGCTGTGTCTTGATTTCAACCATTTCATCACGTGGAGCATCAGGGTCCGTATCAAACCTCTCAAATTGATATTCTGCGCTTAGTGCCAGCCAGCGATGTGGCGTCCAATATAGATAGGTCCGGGCCAGTTGTTCTATCTCATCTGTTTCTTCCACCTGCCCCGAATTTAGGTTTGTGAAAGGTACGTCCATATCCCGTCTGGAAAACTCCACACCACCATATAGCTCTTTAGAGAATTTTTGATCGATTGCAATACCATAGCGCCAAGACTCTGTACCATCCACATCGTCAAAGAATTGGTTGAAACCGGCTACTTGGGTGGGCTCAAGGGTCTGGTTAGAAATCAGAGTCCTTTTTAAAGTTCTAAATGCTGCTGCTCGAAGTGTGGTATCGGGAAACAGGTTCCAGGTAACTCCCAATTTTGGGTTAACCCTGTCATGATCTACCTTCTCATCATCGAAAAAGTCAACACTAGTTCCAATGGTCCAGGTGGCGCTTTTTGGATAATTCATAAGAGAATATACATAAAAGTTGGTATGATCGATATCTCTGTTGTCGATTTTAGAGTCATTCTGAAAAGGAGAAGGAGGGGGAATTTCAGGTTGAAAATTTGTGTAACGTGTTTGATCTTTGTCCGCGTTAAAATAACCTATGCCGCTTGTCACGTGAACTCGATCCGAACGAAACAAATGCTGAACTTCTGCTATATATCCATCCGTTGAACCGTCTAAACCCAGCTGCATACTAATAGGTCCAGGTCCAAATGGAGGTGGTGGTAATGGAATCTGTGCATCCAATGTATTGTCTAAGTCTTTTTCAACATAGATGATAGAACCAATGAGATCGGAATGTGGTGTAAAATTATGATGAAAGCCCAGACGCACAGAGCGATTAAGCTCTTCGTCTCTTCGGGTAGAAAAATAATTATCTGGATCAAACCTGAGAGGTAGATCACCTTTTTCACTATCTGAGTATCGATATTCCGCCTGGATGCTTGTTTTAGGTGACAGACTCGCCTGGACAAAAACATTGTAAATATCCATGTCCTGGTCGTTGTTTTTCCGGAATCCGTCGGTTTCGTAATGAAACTGGCCGGCGCTGAATGATACCTTGTCATATACTCCGGAAAAGATAAGATCATTACCCAAGGTGTCATTTCCGCCCACAACACCGTCGGCTTGCAAGGCCATCCGGTTTCGCTGAAAGAGCGGATTAAACTCGTTAAAGGATGGGTCAGATGTTCCGGCGCCTTCGAGTATAAACAGGTTGCTCTCGGCCAGTTGCGGCTGAACCGGTGTGATGTTAATGGGCTGCAATAGTTGAGACTGGAGGAGTTCACTAACCCTGGCAATTTCATGGCGTGGCAGGGCAGAGTATGAATCGGCTAAGAACCGGTGGGCAGAGTAGTTGCCCGGATCGGTATTGACCGATTTCCACCCCTCAACCAAACCCAGTTGTTGAAAACCCAGATCATTATAGATTCTTGCAAGACTGGCGCTTCGTGCGGCAAGATCTTGGTCTAATAATAACCGGGACCGATAGACTGCTCGATTGTCATTCAATTCGATTGATTTCTGAATGTCCTGCAAGGCCTCGACCGGGCGGTTTACGGATTGTTTTCGGATTGCATCGTAAAACCAGGGTGTAGGATCCTGGGGATCGAGCTTTTTGGCGACGGCATACTCGTGCCCATCCAGTTTGGTACGTTTTTCTTCAAAGTAAACCTTGCCCAGGTAGCTGCGGATAAGGGAATTGTTGGGGTCAAGACTCGCGGCAATCTCGATTTCCTTTCCACCATCTTTTAAATCACCCTCCCGGATTTTTGCCAATCCCAGACCCAGCCTTGGAAGAGATGCCGCCTGATCCAACTCAATGGCTTTTTCAAAAGCCTTTTTAGATTCTTTTGTTTCAATCTGTGTCAGATAGGCGAATCCCAGAACGGTCTGCGTTCTAGACAGCGTTGGATTCAAGGCCACTGCCTTTTGTGCCGCCTCAAGGGCTTTATCCAGATCGCCGAATGACGATCGGAGCTCTGCCAGCCTGGCCCATGCCAGAGCATTTTCAGGATCCAGCTCAACCGCCTCTTCGAGACTTGCTCGTGCGCCTTCAAGGTCAAAACCGGCCTGCTGTGCGTATGAAAGAGCGATCCGTGCGGTAGCGGATTTTGGATCCATGTTAACCGACTCTTTTGCGAAATCGAGTGCTTTTTGTTTTTGATTTTGCACCACGGCGATGATGGATTGAAGGGCGACGGCATCGGTGTATTTCGGGTCCAGTTTCAAGGCGTTCTCGATATCAACGTTTGCCTCATCAACCCGTCCCACGGAAAGCAGCCATGATGCCCGATGTGCTAAAAAGCGCGGATTGTCGAAATCTTCTTCAACTGAGGCTTGTTCAGAGGGAGTATAGATCACGGGGGGATAGTACAATGCCCATCGCACCGCATCCCGGGGACGAACCACCACACGGTATTCCGGTGCTTTTCCTTTCTCGGCTACCGCCGATTGACCACTGGAGAGAACAAGGCTTCCCGCCTCGTTTTCGGCCAACACCTTCCCTTCAAATATGGACAGAAAGGTTTGATTGCGATCCACCCGGACATAAAATTCCGTGCCTTCCACACCGCCGTTAACAAACGGTGTGGCTATTTTTAAGCTGCGGGGAATACGGCTGAAAAAATGAGCCGCACCCTTAAGCAGCCGGATAAAAAGCGTTTGTTTTTTCTCCAAAGCTGAGAAGGTCATCGTACTGTTCTGATCCAGACGGAGCGTAGCGCCGTTACACAGAACAACGGCTGCCCGGCTATGTTGCCGGACCCGAATCATATCGCCAATACGATAGGTATCATTCAAATGGACAGGCGCCCAGTGTGTTGTGCCGATTCTTCGAGCCTGAACGGTGCCCTGCACCGATACAATTTTGCCCACCCATTCCTCGGATGGTTCTGAAGCCCAGGAGGTGGATGATATAACCCCTGCAAGTAAGCTAATAAGTAGTGCCGGAAGTAAGAGACGGGATTTTTTTAGTATCATGGCGTGCCGTTCTTCCTTTTATTTGTTTTTGAGGTGAATCAATCCATCCCACATTTCGCCAGGCGGATTCGATTTGTACTTCTCACACAACTGTAGATAATAGGTCGAAGGCCCATCTTTTTTATGGATTTTTATGGATTCATTAAACGCCTGGATTGCTTCCTGCCAGGATTGTTTATGATACGCATTTAACCCTTGCGCGAAAATTGTACAAAGGTCTCTTTGTTGCTCGCTGGATTCTTCTATCCGGGACATTAATTCATATACAGTGACCGGTTTTGATTTTCCAAAAAGAATAAATTCCCCGAGCTTTCTTGTCAGAAAGCCGTCAATCTCATGAAGCACTTCTTGGGATACCAATATCCGTGTACCGAGGTGTCTATTCAGATGCTCAATTCTTGAAGCCGTATTGACGATGTCGCCCACAGGTCGATACTCATAATGATTGATAGCCCCTATGTTGCTCAGCGATATGTATCCGGAGTGCATACCCATGCGGGTCGGAAGATGGAACGTGTCAGAGTTTTGTTTGAATTTTTGCACTGCGCTAATGATGTCCAAAGCTGCGAGACATGCGTTGCTTCTGAGGGCAGTTTCAGGATTTTCGGTTGTCCAAATCGACAACATAGAATCTCCCTTAACATCAGACACGGTACCGCCATATTTACTCACCGGATCGAAAATAGCTTCATAGTATTTATTCATGAAACTGGTAAGTTCTTGTGGATCCATTTTTTCTGACAGGGAAGTATATTGTTCCGCATCCGTAAACAAGCAGGTTCCATAGACGGTTTGGGTATTTGTTTTTATATTCCCCAGATTTTCCGCCAACCGGCTCACCTCTTTATCAGGCAGGTAATATTCAAAAGCTCTTCTGATATTCTGACGTTCTTTGTGCGTATGGAAAAACTTCCACAGGACAGTGCCGAAGTAAGCGATGGGTACCTGAAAAAATAAAGGTATAACAAGTGGATACCAAATGCCGGCATTGTTGAACTGGTACAGAGCGACACTTAGATAAAGAACGCTTAGGCTGATCACACTGAAAGCGGCGATCCAGGCCGGGACAAAAATACACAGAATGCAAATCAAAACTCCCCAGAGAAAAACTGTGATATGATGTAAAGGAAAGATAAGGGGTTGAACAGGTTTGTCCTCCAGCAAGTTTGCAAACGCCGTTGCCGCGATTTCAACACCGCTGATATCTATCCCGTTTGACTGGGAAAAAACGCTATAAAAGCCGTCTTTTTGTTCGGGGCGCAGTCTTTCTGATAGCCCGACAAACACAGCTTTTCCTTTTAAATCAAAGTGGTTTTGGCTGGTATTCGATTTTTTAAGATGTTGGATTAATTGATAGTATGGGATCGTTTCAATGGTGCCCGGAGGACCATAATAATTTAAATAACGGCTTTTAGCTTACATTTCGCTCTTTGAAAAAATATTTTTAGAATTATTGGAAATTATTCTGACAAATCAATCAGGTATATGTGAATTGCCACCAACTGGGTTGAAGATTCTTGTA
>Ga0208279_1001678_pt1 | contig 11695 bp, 11 predicted proteins | sample AntAceMetag02UKM_FD_184766 | JGI IMG/M metagenome (GOLD analysis project Ga0208279, IMG submission 184766) | Saline lake microbial communities from Ace Lake, Antarctica - Antarctic Ace Lake Metagenome 02UKM (SPAdes) (version 2) | ecosystem: Environmental > Aquatic > Non-marine Saline and... | reverse complement strand
GTACGGCCTTATGACTATCCACTCAATAGTAAAATAGTTTATTTTATTTTATTTAATGGTCGTGCTCCTGCGCTAAAGCAGGAAAAATTTCAAATAATTCTACCCTATGTAGGTTATACCGGTATAGCATTTCCCAGATACGAGTATTTTCCAGTTTCATTATCGGGACTGGAAGTTGACTATAGTTATAATAATGAAATGCAATCACTGAGTACAGAGCAGGTTTCAGATTTCGATGCCATCATGTCTCAGGAATACCATGATAAACTGCCTTCGATGATCACCAGACTGGTTGTGTCAACCATGACCAAAGAACTGTTTAGCTATGCAATTGTCCATGCTGCAAAGCAAAAGCAAAAGCAATCACGTAGTAGTGGTTTAGAGATTGGAGCCTATGCACTCACAGGCATCTTTAAATTTATGTTTAATACCGCTGATACCAGAGGCTGGGAAACCTTACCCAAAGAAGTGCAGATAGCCCATGTACCTATGCCGGATAATGGTGTATTAAAAATCAGCCCGACAGGATCGACGGGGCAGGTTAAAGAGATAGCCTTAAAAAAAGATACTAATATCGCTATCGTCTATATTCGAGCCTTATCTGCGAATAAACTGATTTATAAATTGATTGAATTACAATAAGTTTTCTAAGTTTACAAACTATGCACTTATATACATCACTTTAGGATATGAATAAATATGAAAAAAATTTATATTATTACGCTAAGTTGTCTATTGCTTTTTGGTTGCCAGGCGACAGTCAATACAGTGGAAAATGAACAAAAAAGTATGCAGCTTGAAGCAGTGGATACCTCCAAAGTTTCAACTGATGCATTTCTTAAAAACCGTCTAGAAATCGTTAGTGTTGATAAAAGAGAGTTGGACGGCGGATTACTCAAGGTACAGGTAACTGCGCGCAATGTCAGAACGGGATTCTGGGCGCAGCTGGCATCCTGGTTTATGGGAGATAACCCCTATCAGATTGCATATCGTTTCACATGGCTGGATATAAATGGAATGCAGGTTGATACCGCTACTAGCACCTGGATTCCAATGACAGTCATACCTGGGGATAGCGTCAGGTTAAACGCTATTTCTCCAAACCCCAGATGCAAGGATTTTACCTTGAGCATTAGAGAGAATGAAGCTGCTAGAAGTTAGCATCGGGGCTTAAATTGAAAAATAGAGATTGTAAAAATATAGGAATAATAATGAATAAAAGATACATTTCACTGATTGGAATTATTAGCACAGTGTTTTTTCTGACAGCATGCGGGACTTCTCCAGTTCGCATAGATGCGACCGGCAATGAAGGTCTGGTCACAGTCGATGAAGTCGATTTTAAAGACTGGCAAATCGCGGCTGAAAAAGGCATTAATTCATTACTGGAATCTGGTGTGCTAAATCGCTCAGACGGACGTAAAACCATACTGATGATCAGCACCGTAAAAAATGCCACAACGCAGCACATCAATACTCGAATTCTTACTGATAAGATCAGACAGGCATTGCTACGTTCTGGAAAAGTGCTCACTACTACTGCTGTCGGTGGGAATGGTCCAGATGATGCGGCTAGTAAACAGGTACGCAGACTGGAAGAAGACGATATGTTCAATCAGGCTACAGTACAAAAACGTGGCACAGCGATAGCCCCCGATATGAGTCTTTCAGGTGAAATTATGCAGCAGTCCAGTTCACAAGGTAGAATGCGCGAATCCTATTTTTTCTTTCATATGGCGCTAACAGACCTGATAACTGGTTTGGCTGTCTGGGAAGACAATGTGGAAATTGCAAAGCAAGGTAAGGAGCCATTGCTGGGGTGGTAAATGAGGGAGCATATACACCTGACAAAATATACAAGCCAGTAGCACTAATGAAAACTGAGCAAAACTTTGCCCTACAAAACACGAGTATTTTTGATAAAAGAGATTTCTTCTCTTATAGCCGAGAATGACGACTTTTTATAAATTCAAACAATAAATGAAGAAAATATTTAATAAAAGCTTTATAACTAATTTTCTTGCGGCAGTGATTATTGCAGTAGGGTATTTTTCACCCGTTTATGCTGAGCTCATCAAAACCATTGGTTTTTTTGCCTTGTCTGGTGCACTGACAAACTGGATAGCGATTCATATGTTATTTGAAAAAGTACCTCTATTATATGGCTCGGGTATTATTCCCAATCGTTTTGAGGAGTTTAAAGGCTCTATTAAACATTTGATGATGCATCAGTTTTTTACCGTGGAAAATGTCGAGCAATTTATTGAAGCTGAAGAGCAGGAGGGTGAGAAGGTATTGAACCTTGAGCCTTTATTAGCTGTTGTCGATTACGATCGAATTTTTGAGGGCTTAATTGCTTCGATCATGGATTCTTCATTTGGAGCAATGTTACAAATGATGGGCGGTGAAGAAGCCTTAATTCCCTTAAAAGAACCGTTTACAGCAAAAATGCAAGTGACCTTAACAGATATGGTTGAGTCAGATCGATTTAAAGCCGCTTTAAAACAAGGTTTAAATGCACATCAACTTGGCGAAGATATTATTAGTAAAATTGAAACTGTGATTGATAAACGCCTAGCTGAATTAACCCCTCAGATAGTTAAAGAAATGGTACAGCAAATTATCCGCGAGCATTTAGGCTGGTTAGTCGTCTGGGGTGGTTTTTTTGGTGGTGTTATGGGGGCTGCTTTTTATTTTGTTTAGACTGTTTTGCGCTTTGTTCTGAATCCATCTGTAATCAAAAAATAAAGCCATGCGGCTTATTCTTGTAGTTGTTTAAGTGCCTGTATTTCTGCGGTAAAGAAACTTAATCGGTCTTCTAGTATTGCTGACAGATAAAAATTGAGACCTTTATCTTTTTGGGCTAATTTTATTTGCATAATGGCTGCATCTGTTTGGCCTATGGCATAAAAGTATTCGGCCATATAACGATGTAAATTGATATTTTCTCCCAGGTTGCCATAGGCTCTGGCAAGCAACAGGTGGTATCTAGGATATTGTTGATAACGATAGTCAATCAATCTTAGGTGTTGCAGTGCCAGTTTGGGTTGGTTGGATTTCAATAAAATAGAAATATATTCAAACTGATATTCTATATTACCCGGGTATTGCTGTTGCAGTTGTAGATAGCGTTTTTTTGCAGTTTCAAAATCTTGTTTATTATCGGCTACCTGGGCTAAAGCGGTTAAGTATTCTCTTTGTTTTGGGTAGCGCTGGTTAAGGCTCGAAAAAATTTCTTCTGCTTCGCTAAATTGTTGTTTTTTTATATAAGTGAGTCCCAGTCCATATTGCATGGCTGCCCGCTGTTCTGGTGTGCCTTGATCTAATTTACTTTGAAAATAATGGACTAAATCTTCCAGTTTTGTACTTTCCGAGCCTATGCGTAATTTTGCCTTTATCAAACGATAATTTTGTGAATCCGGGGTTTGTCGATATGGGTACTTTTCAGCTCGACCTCGAGTGTCGGATATTCGTGATGAGGTAATAGGGTGAGTTCTTAAAAATTCAGGGGCACCCTCACCGTAATAGCGACTAGCATATTGCAGTTTTTCAAAAAAAGTGGGCATGCTGCGCGGGTTAAACCCTGAGCGTTCTAGGATCTTTATACCTATTCTATCTGCTTCTTGCTCATTATCACGAGTGAAGTCAATTTGCATTTGTATACTTCCAGCCTGTATGGCTGATAGTGCTCCAATACCTACTTCAGGAGCTTGTGTTGCGACAATAATGGCTGCAATCATGGCAGCGGCGGCTGGTAATGACATGCGACTACTTGCTTCATAAGCTCGGTAAATATGACGTTGGGTAACGTGAGCAATCTCATGCGCCATAACTGAAGCCAGCTCACTTTCTGAATCGCTATTTAAAATGAGTCCTGAATTTATGCCTATATAACCGTCTGGTCCCGCAAATGCATTGATATCATCGGATAAAACCACAAAAAAATAGAATTGCTGTGTAGGGTTGTCACTATTAGCAACCAGCATATGACCAAGGTTTTGAATATAGTGTTGCACATCTGGATCAAGACTAATCTCCAGTTGTGAGCGTATATTGCGAAAGAAAGACTCACCTAATGCTTTTTCCTGGGCAGGGGAAATTAGTGTGCCAGTTGAATCTCCCATGTCGGGTAGCTTTAGCTCATCAGCAGCGCAGGCGGCGGTGCTTAAAAATAAATTGAGAGTAAGCAAAGCAAAAAGCAATGGATATTTATTTGGCTTCATCAACTGGTATACTCATTTTCTCATTTTACGATAGGATTGTTTGGAGATTACTGTCATTTAGCATTTAGTGTAATTACCATTGCTGTGTATGATATTGTACTCAATGTTAGTTTATCTTTCTTGTTTCATGGCGATTAATAATGAAATACACCATTCAGATCAATTCTAGTCCCTATCAGTCTAATAGCGCTGAAACTGCATATCAATTTATTAAAAGTGCTTTAGACATGGGGCATGAAGTGTTACGCGTTTTTTTTTATCAAGAGGGTGCATATCATGCGTTTCGACATGCAACTCCACCCGATGATGAAGTGCAGGTAGTTACTCGCTGGAGTACATTGGCACGTGAATATGATATAGATCTTGTGGTGTGTATTTCTGCTGCACAGCGGCGTGGATTATTAGAGAAAAATGAGGCCAGGCGACAAGGAAAAGCAGATAATGATGTTGCAGATGGTTTCCGTATTGCTGGTTTGGGGTTATGGGTTGAAGCGATACTGGAGGCTGATAGGTTTATTGAATTTGGTTAAAAGAGTAAAAGAAAAGCAAAACAGGGCATCTTATCGTTGGCATATTCGCTTTAAAATTGACCACAAGATCTTATGTAATATGGTACTAGTTGATAAATTGCCAATACTAATAAATATCTTGCGGTTATAACTTACGATATGCAATACACTTGAATTTTGATGAATCCTAAATTTAGCTAACAAGTGCAGCGTAGCGGTTTAATTTTAAGTGATAACAATTATAAAGTGCCTATGAGCGTATTTATAGCCTCTTTTCCCTTAGACCTTGTTTGCAGTAACCTGTTAAGCTCCCATGTTGTTTATTATGAAGATTTGCAATGACCATCCTGCACAGGTTGTAATTAAATCAATAAGTTAAGATTATATTGGGCTTACAATGCTATAAATTATTTTGAATTATGCATGTCTATACTGGCTGTCTGTATTAGCTGATCAGTCTGTGCCGCGTCATTACGCAGGGCTTCAATATTTTGTAAATAGTCATCATCAATATCACCTGTAATATACTGATGATCAAAACAGGAGGTATCAAAATGATTAATGCCAGTATTCCCTTTGCGTACCGAGTCGATTAAATCCTGCAAATCCTGATATATCATTTTATCTGCACCAATGGCAGTACAGACTTCTTCATCAGTACGGTTATGGGCAATTAGTTCATTGGCTGCCGGCATGTCAATACCATAGACATTGGGATAACGCACAGCGGGCGCAGCAGAAGCAAAATAAACTTTTTTAGCACCTGCATCTCTTGCCATCTGGATGATTTGTTCTGATGTGGTACCGCGTACAATGGAATCATCGACTAATAAAACATTCTTACCTTCAAATTCCAGGCTGATTGCATTTAGTTTCTGACGCACTGATTTCTTGCGCATTTGTTGCCCAGGCATAATAAAAGTCCTGCCTATGTAGCGATTTTTTATAAATCCTTCACGGTATTTAACGCCGAGTGTATGGGCCATTTCTAAAGCTGAAGTGCGACTAGTATCAGGAATCGGGATAACTACATCAATATCATGATCAGGCCATTCTTTGAGTATTTTCTTTGCTAATTTGTCGCCCATACGCAAACGCGCTTTGTAAACCGAGATATTATCAATGATTGAATCAGGGCGGGCAAAATAAACGTATTCAAAAATACACGGGCAATGGTCAATAATCTCAGAACATTGTTGTGTATGTAGTTTTCCTGATTCTTCAATAAACACGGCTTCGCCGGGCTCGATATCACGGATAAGCTCAAACCCCAAAGCGTCAAGAGCAACACTTTCTGAGGCAATCATATACTCGGTGCCTTGTTCAGTCTTGCGTTCGCCAAAGATGATAGGGCGAATGCCGTGTGGATCTCTGAAACCTATAATACCAATACTAGGAATCATCACGACTACTGCATAAGCACCTTTACAGCGCCGATGTACACCTTCAACGGCCTTAAAAATATCATTTTTATTGAGTTCTAATTTGCCCAGTTGCTGCAGCTCATGAGCAAAGACATTTAATAAAACTTCAGAATCAGAATTGGTATTCAGGTGGCGCTGATCTTCAATGAATAACTCTTTTTTTAATTGCTCTGTGTTGGTCAGGTTACCATTATGAGCCAGGGTAACTCCAAAAGGTGAGTTGACATAAAATGGCTGGGCCTCGGATGAATTTGAGCAGCCAGCAGTTGGGTAACGTACGTGAGCTATTCCCATATTGCCTTTTAATTTGACCATCTGTTCGGCGGTAAAGACATCACGGGTTAAACCGTTATCTTTGCGTAAATGTAAACGTCCGTTTTCACATGTTACAATTCCTGCTGCATCTTGTCCTCTGTGCTGTAACACAGTTAATGCATCATAAAGATCATGATTTACATTTCGATGGGAAACAATCCCCGCAATACCACACATGTTTTTTCCTGATTTATATAAGTTATTGGAAATTTAAATAGTCTGCAATACCTTCAGGTATATGAGTTTTTAACCAGACTGCTAATATTTGAAAATGCGGTATTAGTTGTGATTTTTGCCACCATGAACTTTCAGGTACAGGAGTCAAACCCGCTAACATGACTAATAGAATAATGATTATCACACCTCGAGCTATACCAAAAATCAGACCCGCTAAGCGGTCAGTTCCAGTCAAGCCGGTTTTTTTAATTAGGGCGCCGAGTAATTTATTGATAATTGCGCCGACAACTAAAGTTAATATAAACAGCAACACAAAAGCTGTGGCAATTCTTGCACTCGCGTCGGTAATAGTAGTTTCAAAAAAAGTGCCAAAGGGGAGGCAAAAGTTAAAGCCTACCCAGGCGGCTACGCCCCATGTAACCAGTGCAAATGCCTCTCTAATCAAGCCTCTGAAAAGACCTATTATAAGTGAGATACTGATTAAGCCAATAATTGCATAGTCTATCCAGATCATTGTTATCTCTATTCAGAAACCAGAAGAGTTTTTACTTTATATTGTGCTTCGAGTTGCTGTTGGGTTTTTAATGCTATTTTTTCATCTAATTCCGGGCCAACACGCAGTCGATATAAAGTACCTTGATTAGTGGCCACTGAATCTACATAAGCCGAAAATTTACTTTTTAGCAACTTACCCCGGAACTCATTAGCATTCTGTTCCTGACTAAAGCTCCCTACTTGAATGATCCAACTTTTAAGATTGGTATTTTTGACGGATTTTTTAATGCTTTCAGCCTGCAGATTAACTTCAACAGGTACTGGTTGTGACAAGACTTCAACAGTTGTTTTGGGGATATTGTCCAGTAAAGGCTGTAAATCTTGTTCAGGTTCCTGAGGTATTGCAAGCTCATTCATGTATAAGTCAACATCTGATACCTGATCATCAAATATCATGGGAACAAAAATGGCCGCGAGGGCAGTGATTACAATTGCTCCTACGACTCTTTGCTTTAATATATCGTTCATAATATGGTCCTTATGGCTTGTTAACGATTGTTAAATATTCAGAGACCAGAAAAAATGATCCGAATATTAATATGATGCCCTGGTCAGATTGTGCATTAACTTTGGCTGCTGAGTAGGCGGCTAGAAAGTCTTTAAAATCAAAGCTTACCTGAGGAATACTACATTTTTGAAAAGCATCTTTCAACTCAGTTTCTTTACTGATCCTTGGATTGTCTAATGGTGAAATATACCAGTGCTTGATCAATGGTTGCATAAGGCTAATAACACCGGTTATATCTTTGTCATTCATCATGGTGAAAATGGCATGTACCGGGGTTTGTTGAAACTCGCTCTGTAAATGGTCGGTTAAAGTCTGGGCTGCTTGAGGGTTATGGCTGACATCTAATAACACCGGGGGGTCGGACTTAATCAGTTGAAATCGTCCCGGTAGATTAACGCTGCTTAGCCCTTGTTTGATTGCTTGCTCGCTAACCGATATTTTTGCCTGTAAATTTTCAATGGCAGTCAAAACAGAGGAAGCATTTCTATATTGATGTTCCCCTTTTAAGTGAGGTGCAGGTAAGTTGTTTAAGTGTTTATTCCCGTAGTGCCAGTTCCAGCTAGTTTTGTTTTTGTGATAAGTAAATTCATGTCCAAGACGTAATAGCTTTGCGTTAATATTCTGAGCATGGTCAATTAAGGGTTTGGGTAGATCTAGATCACCAGTAATAGCAGCTATATTAGTGCGGAATACGCCTGCTTTTTCATAAGCAATCGCGTCGCGAGTCTCACCTAACCATGCAGTATGATCTATGGATATGGTGGTGACGATAGCTGCATCGGGATCAATAATATTGACTGCGTCAAGGCGGCCACCCAGGCCTACTTCTAATAATTGTATATCAAGATTTGAACGGGAAAATATATCTAGAGCAGCCAGGGTTCCAAATTCAAAATAGCTCAGCGAAATATTATCTCTCACAGCTTCTATGCGTTCAAAAGCAGCACAGATAAGTTCATCACTAACAGCAACAGCATTAATTTTAATACGCTCGTTATAATCAATAATATGAGGTGAGGTGTAAGCACCCACTCGTAAGCCCTGAGCAAGATAAATCGCTTCCAGAAATGCAATGCTGGAGCCTTTGCCATTAGTGCCTGCAACAGTAATGGTGACAGGCTTTTTAAGAGCAGGGTTATGCAGGGCGTTAAAAACCTGGGTTACTCTGTCTAAACCAAGATCAATACTTCGTGGATGCAAGTTTTCTTGCCAGTTCAGCCAACCTTTCAGGGTATCAAAATGCATAATAAAAAATGATTATCAAGCAGGGTAAGTTTTATGCCTTCCACAATAAGAGTGCATAATAGTTAGCATGCATCTTTACGCCAAGACCTAGGGTGTAAGGTGTTGAAATAGAATATGTAAAATCGTATTAGTTTGCAGCATTTGCAGTAAGAATAGCTAAAATGGAGCTAATTTTCTTACGCATTTCACGGCGGTCAATAATCATATCAATAGCACCGTGCTCTTTTAAAAACTCACTGCGCTGAAAACCTTCAGGTAATTTTTCGCGTACTGTTTGCTCAATTACTCGTGGCCCGGCAAAACCGATTAACGCCTCAGGTTCAGCAACGTTTATATCACCTAACATCGCCAAACTGGCTGATACTCCTCCCATCGTCGGGTCAGTCATAAAAGAGATATAAGGAATGCCAGCAGTAGACAGTTTTGTCAGTGCTGCACTGGTTTTAGTCATTTGAAATAAGGAGAATAATGACTCTTGCATACGGGCACCGCCACTGGCGGTAAAGACAATAAAGGGTGTTCCAGTCTCCAGGCTTTTATTCACGCCGCGCACGAATTTTTCACCTACAACTGATCCCATTGAGCCACCCATAAAGCCAAAATCAAAAGCGGCAACGACGACAGCTTTACCTTCCAGAGTTCCACTCATTACCACCAGCGCATCATTTTCTTTAGTTTTTTTCTGTGCCTGGGTAATGCGGTCTTTGTACTTTTTACTGTCTTTAAATTTTAAGGGGTCTAGAGGTTTCAAGTTTGCAGCAATTTCTTCACGATCATCAACATCAAGAAACAGTTCTAAACGTCGTCTTGCTCCAATGCGCATATGGTGATCACATTTAGGGCAAACATTAAAGTTCTTTTCCAGTTCGCTATTATACAAAATTGCATTACAGGCAGGGCATTTGTTCCATAAACCTTCGGGGACAGCAATTTTCTTACTGTCAGTTTCTTTTTTTATAATGGTAGAGGGGACTAACTTTTCAAACCAACTCATGTGTGCTCCTTCTTTAATCCTGTTTATCCATGGCAAGGCGCATGGATTTTAATAACTCGATAATCTCTTGTCTAGCGACTTCAGGGGCAGATAAGTTCGCCTCAATTTTACTAATTAATGCACTGCCGACAACTACAGCATCACCAAGACTCGCAATAACTTTAGCAGTTTCAGCATCTTTGATTCCAAAGCCAATGCCTACTGGTAATTGCGTGTTTGCGCGAATATCGATTAATTTTCTTTGTACGTCTGATGTGTCTAGGTTACCCGCACCAGTAATGCCTTTTACAGAGACATAATACAGAAAGCCGCTACCGACGGAATCCATTTTTTTAATTCTGTCAGTGCTACTATTCGGGGCCAGTAAAAAAATCTGGTCAATATTATGTGAGTTTAACAAAGCAGCACATTCTTGTGCTTCTTCAGGGGGTAAATCAACAGTTAAAACCCCATCAACACCTGCATTTTTAGCTGCCAGCGCAAAACACTCATAACCCATCGCTTCAACAGGGTTAGCATAACCCATTAAAACAACTGGAGTGGTTTGATTATTAGTCCTGAATTCGCTAACAATATCCAGAGTACGGCGTAAACTCATTTTATGTTCTAAAGCACGCTCGCTGGCACGCTGAATAACTGGGCCATCAGCCATCGGGTCAGAAAAAGGTACGCCTAATTCGATAATATCCGCACCTACTTTAACCATGGCATGCATCATGGGGACAGTGAATTCAGGGTTAGGATCCCCTGCAGTAATAAAAGGAATAAGTGCCTTGTGTCCCGACTGTTTAAATTCGGCAAATTTAGTCGCTAAACGGCTCATATTTGAACTCCTTCATGATTTGCAATGGTCTGCATATCTTTGTCGCCGCGACCGGATAAATTCACAATTAAAATCTCATCTGATTGCATGGTCGGTGCTAATTTCATCGTGTAAGCGAGGGCATGACTTGATTCCAGTGCGGGAATAATACCTTCCATGCGTGTTAAAGCATAAAAACCTTCTAAAGCTTCTTTGTCAGTGATATTGACATATTGTGCGCGGCCTATATCTTTTAACCACGAGTGCTCAGGCCCCACTCCCGGATAATCTAAACCCGCAGAAATAGAATGCGTTTCAATGATTTCACCGTCATCATCTTCCATTAAATAAGTGCGGTTACCATGTAAAACTCCAGGTCGACCGGCACATAAAGGCGCTGAATGACGGCCGGTTTCAATGCCATCGCCCGCTGGTTCTACGCCGATCATTTTGACATCAGTATCATCGATAAAAGGGTAAAATAAGCCAATCGCGTTGGAGCCGCCGCCGATACAGGCAACCAGTGTATTTGGTAATTCCCCGGTCTGTGCGAGACATTGTTGTTTTGCTTCACGGCCGATAATGGATTGAAAGTCTCTCACCATTGCCGGGTAAGGTGCCGGACCTGCAGCAGTACCGATTATATAAAAGGTATTATCAACATTGGTAACCCAATCTCTGATGGCTTCATTCAGGGCATCTTTTAGTGTTTTTGAGCCTGATTCTACCGCGACGACTTTAGCGCCCAGCAATTCCATGCGGTAGACATTTTGTATTTGCCTGGCTACATCGACAGCACCCATGTAAACCACACACTCTAAACCTAAGCGTGCGCAAACAGTGGCAGTAGCAACGCCATGTTGACCAGCGCCAGTTTCAGCAATAATGCGCGTTTTACCCATACGCTTAGCCAATAAAATTTGGCCAATGGTATTATTGATTT
>Ga0208279_1001676_pt1 | contig 11696 bp, 6 predicted proteins | sample AntAceMetag02UKM_FD_184766 | JGI IMG/M metagenome (GOLD analysis project Ga0208279, IMG submission 184766) | Saline lake microbial communities from Ace Lake, Antarctica - Antarctic Ace Lake Metagenome 02UKM (SPAdes) (version 2) | ecosystem: Environmental > Aquatic > Non-marine Saline and Alkaline... | reverse complement strand
CGTCTGTGTCGGCGTGTTCGTGATTGTCGGCGTCTGTGTCGGCGTGTTCGTGATTGTCGGCGTCTGTGTCGGCGTGTTCGTGATTGTCGGTGTCTGTGTCGGTGTGTTCGTGATCGTGGGCGTCTGAGTCGGCGTGTTCGTGATCGTCGGTGTCTGTGTCGGTGTGTTGGTGATCGTGGGCGTCGGCGTGATCGTGGGTGTCTCCGTCGGCGGTGCCAGCAGCAGGAAGCCGAAATCGACATCGGTGCGGACCTGCCCCTCGGCCATCGCCACCGTGGCCGCGAGCGGCGTGGCGGTGCCGTCCAGGTCGTATGTCTGCACAGCGCCCACCGGGAGAGTGGAGGAATCCACCGCCAGGACATGAGATCCTGCGGGAAGGCCGCCGATGGAATAGGATCCGTCCGCTTGAGACAGCGCGCTGGGCTCGCCCGCCTGGAAGATGCCGTCGCCGTTGGAGTCGACGAAGACGCGGACGCCCTCGATCCCCTCCTCGCCCGGATCCTGGAAGCCGTCGCCGTCGGCATCGGACCAGATGAAATCGCCCACGCTGCCGAGGGCCCAGCGGTAATCCTCGACTTCGCCGTTCTCGGCCCCCCCGGAATAGGCCAGCTCCGGGTACGTCGGCTTGGAGGGGAAGAGGCGGAAACGGGCGTGGAGAACCGTGGCCGCGGAGGGGAGGATTGCGCCCGCGGGAACGTCCAGCGTTGTCGCATACGTGCCGAAGCCATCGCCGCCGGTGCTTGAAACCGCCGCGCTGGCGACCATATCGCCGGTGTCGGTGAAGTCGCCGTCGTTGTCGAAATCGATGAAGCCCACGAGCCACCCGGAGCCCGCACCGACGATCACCTCGAGCGTTCCCCCGCCGGCCCCCTCGCGCCATGCGCCGGTCACGGAGACGCCGTCGTCGCCCGCATCGAGATCGACTCCCGCCGAGGGCTGGCCGTCGTCCTCCGTCGTCACCGTCGCCCCCAGGAAGAGGTCGGGCGTATCGCCGACGGCGTGGCGCGCCCCGTAGGGAAGCAGCGTGCCGTACGTTTCCGGGAGATCGCCGAAGTCGTAGAGCACCGTGGAGATGAAGGCAAAATCCACGTTCTCGATCTGCGCGGCCGCCGGCACGACCATGTACGCCCCGGTGGTGTGGCCGAGGCTGTCGGAGGCCGCAACGACATCGGTCGCGGGATGGCCCGGGGTATCCTCGTCGGTGGTGAGGATCAGGTTGCTGTACGGCGCGGCGAGAGAAACGAGGTAGTAGTCGGCGTCGGGAAGGTCGGTAAAACTGTAATACCCGTTGGCCGCGGTGACCGTACTGCCGAGCAGGACCGTCTCGCCGGAATCAATGGTCCCGTCCGTGTCGCCGTCGTTCCATGCGTAGAGGTTCACCGTGACGCCTTCGAAGTACGGTCCGGACGGCCATCCGTCGGGCGGAGCCGGACCATCCATGCCAACCGTGCCGCTGAGCGAGTTGGTCCCCGCGTAGCGATAGCCGTAGTCGGCCGTGACGTGGTTGGCGCCGGAGATGGTGGCGGATGTTTCGTTGCCCGTCGTGCCGGGCGGGATGACCGTCAGCACAAGCTCCGCGGGAAGCCCGTTGTCGTCGTTGAACCGGATGGTGTAGTTGCCATCGGCGAGGCCGCCGAACGAGTAGTCGCCGTTCTCGTCGGTGTACTGACTGGCGATCACCGTGTCGGTGCCGTCGAGCAGTTCGACCAGGGCGTAGGGCAGCCGCACCTCTTCCTCGCCGATGAGCCCGTCGTTGTCAAAGTCGATCCAGAAGGTGCCGGAGATGATGCCGCCCGGCATGAAGTAGCCGAAATCGGCGCCCATGAACCTCTGCCCCTGAAGCAGGCTGACGGCGTGGCGTCCGTCGCAGGACCCGGCGAGGGGATCCGAGCAGGCGAGGCCGTCGTTGTCGGGATCGGCGGTGATGGCGACGCCCGGGACGTTGAGCGCGCCGTCGTCGGTCCTGACGCGCACCTCGTAGTCCCCCGGGTCCAGGTTGTCGAAGAGATAGTTGCCGCCGGCGTCCGTGAGGGTGGTGGTGACATACCCCCCGTCCAGATAGAGGTCGACTCTCGCGCCTGCAATGCCCGGCTCGCCCGCGGTCTGGAGCCCGTTCTGGTCCACGTCGGAGAAGATCGTGTCGCCGATGGCGCCGGCGGGGTAGACGAGTGTCCCGGCGTCGTCCGAGCCGTCGTTCGCGTCGGAGCCGTCGCTGAACTTGGCGCCGCTCACGGCGGCCAGGTCCGTGGTCGTTATCTGGCCGGCGGCGAGCGGCTTGGCGGTGAAGTTGACCGTCACCGTGGCGGTGTTGCCGGGGGCGATCGGGCCGATGTTGTTCCAGGTGAGCGTGCCCACGGAGCCGACCACCTCGCTGGTGTCCTGGGCGGGAACGGCACTGACGAAGGCCAGCTCGTCGGCATTGTAGGTGTCGGCGAGCGGGACCGTGCCCAGGGTCGTGTCCCGGGTGGCGGTGACTCGCATCCCCAGGGCGTCAAGCCGCAGATCCGCATCGGGGGCCGCGGTTTTTCGGGCGGTGAGGAGAATGGAGATCGAGTTGAGCTCCGCCCACGTCCAGGTGCGCGTGCCGGTGATGTCAATGGTGACCGTCTTGAAGGTGGTGTCGTCGAAACTGCTGGCGAGACGCCCGGTTTCGCTGTAGAGGGTGGTGGCGCCCGAGGAGGCCGCGATGTCGAGCTTCGAGACGTTGCTGCCGAAGCCCGTGCTGTAGGCCGTGAGGATCATCTCGACCTTGGTGATGGCGCCGGACGTCGCGAAGGTCGGGTAGCTGAACAGGGTGAGGGTTTCCGCGTTGCCCTGGTAGGGCGCGGAGGCGTAGGCGCCGTTCGGCGCCTCGCGCGCCAGGGTGTAATCCGGCCAGCCGCCCCCCGACGTGCCGGTCGTGGAGTCAGCCGCATAGCGCAGGTAGGCGACGGGGTAGCCCGAGACCGGGTACTTGTTGGTCACTTCGATGGTGTAGCCGACCGCGCCGCCCTCCCGCGCGGTGGCCGTGCCGGTCTTGACGACCTGGAGGGTGGGGGCGAAGCCGAAGTCGTTGCCGGTGGAGTTGCCGGCCACGAGCGTGACCTGCCGCTCGCCGGCGGTGGTGAGCGTGTCGCCCGCGGGGATGTCGGGGTCGCCTGAATCCACCACGACCACGTACGTTCCCGCGGGAAGGCTGTCGAAGACATAGGACCCCGTCGATGTGCTGTCGGTGGTTTTGATCAGCACCCGTTCCCCGCCGACCACGGCGTACAAGGAGACCGTGACCGATTCGATGCCGTTCTCGCTAGTCTCCTTGGTGCCGTTGCCGAAGACCCCGCCGCCCGTGCCGTCGTCCAGGAAGACCGTGCCGTCGATGGCCAGACTGCCGCTGATGAGCGTCTGGACCGCGCTGGTGAGGAAGGGGGTCGTGTCCCCGAAGGCGAGGCCGGCGGTGTTCGGGATGATCGGCACATTCACGAGCGGGGAGTCGATGTTCACCGCGAAGGTCACGACCCCGGTGGCGCCGGCTTTGAACCAGTCGCTCAGCCACCATTGGATATCGGTCACCGCGGAGGCGGGGTCGGGCTCGGTCGCGGTCCAGGTCAGCCCGTCGTCGGTCGAGTAGAAGATGGTGAAGGTGGTGTCGTCAGGCGGCGTGTTGCCGGCCGCGGCCGATCCGCCGATGTAGACGGTGTGTGCCGGGATGCTGTCCTTGATGACCAGGGGCACGCCGAGCGCGGGATCGCCCACATCCAGGGTGCCCGGATTGGTGAAGGTTATGGTGTAGTCCAGGCGGTCGCCGGGGTTGGCGGTCTGCTTGTCGACCTCTTTCTCAAGGGTCAGGGGCGAGGGCGTGGAAGAGAGGCCGAAGCCGGCGCCGAAGTCCCCGTTGAATTTTTCGTTGTCGAAGCCGGAAGCCGCCATCTGATAGGGGGACAATTGCGAGAGGGCATCGGATTGCAGGACGGAGAAGTCGTAGCGGACAAGCCCGATCACCCCGTTGTTGTCCGGGATATTCGAAAAATACAGCTGGTCCTCGACATCGTACACCAGCTCCCCCCCGCTCTTGAGCTTGACGACGACCAGGGCGTACGTCTTCGCCAGGCGGAATGCGCCGGGTTCGAACAGCGTCGGGTCGCCGACCGGCTGCAGCCAGGCGTTCTGGTCCGGCACCAGATCGCCGTCGTTGTCGAACCCCTGGGCGACATTGCCCAGATCGTACCAGATGCCCTCGGTCACGATTTTCGTGCCGGGCGTGCCGTCATTGGGATAGGTGTTCCAACTCGGTTCATACTGCTCCAGTAAATCCTTGTATTCCTGAGGGACCTTATTGGCGGTGCTCGGCATGATTTTATTGGCCATCGCGCTGATGCAGTTTCGCATCGTCGCCCGCCGGTTCACCTGCGCTTCCCTCGGCGTGCCGCCCTCGTTGGCCCGAGCCCATACGTCGTAGAAGAGGAACAGGTCATCGTCCGGTTTTACGCCTCCGGTGACGGAGTCCCCGTTCTCGTCCAGGTTCGGGTAGCTGACAAGCCAGTAGATGGGGATGTATCCCCCCGCGGGAATGGTGCCGAGGTACCGCGTGGCGTCTGCCGCGCCGGCGGAGCCGCCCTCGTGGGTCAGGGCGAACTCGCTGCCGGGCAGCGGCCCGGACAACGGCGGGTGCGACCGGCTGGGATAGATACCGGGGGTGTCGGCGGAATAGTTTCCGATGTATGCGTGCACGTCGGTAAGATCGGTCGCGCCGTCGTTCCAGATGAGCGCGGAGATGTACGCCGAACGGGGCGCGTAGGTCGACGGCGACTCGACATTGGAATCGACGATGAAGTTGTAGGCGGTGGTGAGTTCGATACGCAGGCTTCCGGAGGGGTTGGCGGCGTTGGCGACGCGGCCGGCCGCCGGACAGAGAACCAGCAGCACAATACCCCCCAAACCAACGCGGCGGACGGCTTCCGTCAGCGCAGGGGTCAGGCGCCGGAAGGATCCCCGGCCGTGTTTACTGGGTGTATCCGCATCGTGGACACGCTCGCCGCATAGGGGCTTCATTTTAGCAACAATTTGGTCCGGTTTGAGAGGGCATTATCCTATTTTTCACAATGTAAGGCTTCTGCAAAATAATAACTGCTTTTATATCAATTGGTTAAACACCAAATTGTCTTCAATTTTCCTCTCTTTTTTCTTGACCTAATAAGCTGCTTATCTTATTATAAGATATTGCACCACAACTGATAGCAGCAAAAATAAGCCAAGAAAAAAGGAGGAAAAATATGGCATCTCTAACCTTCCAACCCTCACTGTTTTACAATTGGGATTACTTCCTTAACCTTCCCACCAACAGGAAGCCCTATGAACTCTTTCAAAACCTTGATCTCTCTCAATTCGAAGATAAAAACCATGGTCATGGGCAAACCGGCTATTCCCGTCATGCCATGATCAGAGCCCTCATCGTCAAAGACATCGTTCAGCTAAGCTCTATTCCCCGACTGGTTGAATACCTGAAAGACAATGCCACCGGCTGTACTCTGGTAGAGGTAACCGTCCGCAATCACATAGCCCTGGCTCACATCACCCTTTCCTTAGTGGCCCTGACAGCTCTTAAACTGGGCAAACCAGATAAGATCAATGCCTATCTGAAGTTTGCCGACTGACTTATCCTTCCCTATTCGATTTTCAAAGAACTAAAGGCTCGCTCTGCCTGTGGTAGCTTCTCTCTTCTTCTACCACTGAAAAAATCCTTCCTAATTCTCCTGCCACACATCTTCTGTGTTGCTTCCGCCAATTGATTGCTATTTTGCAGGACTTTTATATATACCTTATTCCCTAGGAACTGTCAATGTTTTTTTACTTTTTTCTTTATTTTTTCCCCTTTTCTTATTATTCCCTTGTAACTAATTATAATTTAACCAGCTAAAGAAACATTCATGCGCTTTGTATTACTTTTGCCCAACGAAATTTATGAAACAACACCGTAAATTGATTACCATTTTAAAATAGGCTTAAAGGGAGTGAGTTCCAGGTCAAAATTCCACATATCGACATTCGTCTTCTCCTTTGTTCCTTGGTGTCTTTGTTTTCTTTGCGGTTTCTCTAATTCGTGTTAATTGGTGTCATTCGTGGACCTTTTTCAGTGTTTTCTTTTCAATTGAAAATTGAACATTCGTCTTCTCCTTTGTCCCCCCTTCTTCTATATCCTGTCAATCCTGTTATCCTGTCTAATTCTTCTCTCTTCTTTTTGCCTTTTTCTTCTGCTTTTGGTGTCCTGTCACTCTTTTCAAGTTTCAAGTTTCAATTTCCCAGCATCGAGTATCGAGAATCAAGCATCCCTTTCTTAACTCATACAACTCATAAAACTCATTTAACTCATAAAACTCATTAAACTTCTTGCCCTCTGTTTCAAAAATGGAAAGCACACCGTGTAGTCGTGTATAATATTCTGAGAGGTGATCTGAAACCGTAACCGGAGGAGGTACGCATGAAATCCGTTATCGTGAAGGCGACGACGGACCGTTTCACCTGGGAGAAGACCGGCTGGTGGCTCGTCGGCCTGAACCTGGCCATGGCCGTGAACTCGACGATTTTCTTCACCACCCAGCTCAAGTCCGGCCTCGACGGCTGGCTTGCGATGAACTCATGCGCCCCGAGCATCTTCATATTCTGCCTGGGCTACCTTATCAAGAACAGGTCCGTGATGGCCGTCGGCGCCGGGCTCATGTTCCGCTACGGGACACTCGGCCTCTTCATCTTCGGCTGGACGGGGATGAGCATCATTCCCCAGGTGGGCCACATCCTAATGACCCTGGCCGTCATCTATTTCTTCGTGAAGATGGTCCGCAGTAAGGAGTGGGACGCGATCGTCGTCTGCGCCTTCGTCGCAGGGCTCATGCTCTACGCGGAATGGCAGTGGAATTGGTTAGGCGACCGTCCGCAGGTGCTCGACGGCCTATTCAGGGGAGAGCTCACGCCCGAGATGTTCCAATAGGCTGCAATGGATTCCGACTCAATTTAAAGAGACGCCGGGAGTCCGTGGCTGGAAAAAGTTTACAAATTATCGGCGGGGAGAGCTGCCGGGAGTGCCCCTTTTTCTCAAGAGCGACCCTTTTTCTTTGTTCTCTTTTTCCTTTTTGCGGCGCATGATCCAGCCGGTGCAATACCACTGGGGGTCGTTGGGATCATGGCGATCGACCCATTTAAGAAGCCATGAACTCGACTTGTGCATGCTCGAGCATATTGTCTTGGGAGCTTCGCCGTTGAGATATCTTTCAACAGCTATTTTCCTCAGTTTTTCATCTTCTTTATTTCTCATTCGACACCTATCACCCGACACCCATCATGCACTATATATCACGCCCTACGCAATACAAAAATAGACCCTTCTGTCTATTGACACGGTATATTTAATGGGCGACCCCATTCGGGGGTTCAGGAGGTGATGCGTTGTCTGGATTGCCTGCGGCGGTCTACCTCTTTCAGAAAACGCTTCCGCAGGCGGATTGAAAGAGTCGCAAGTTCCCTTAAATTGCGCATGTGCTCACCTCCTGCATTGCCATCGGCTGTACGGCGGCCTCTCCTGGTCAACAGCGTCCCCCGAGTTCCTGAAAAATCTACACGAACTGTCCTGCGCAGTGTCCCGACGACCAGGCCCATTGCAGGTTGTAGCCGCCCAGCCATCCGGTTACATCCAGGACTTCCCCGATGAAATAGAGGCCCTTCACCTTCTTGGCCTCGAAGGTCTTGGAGGAGAGCTCGGCCGTATCGACACCGCCCGTTGTCACTTCCGCCTTTTGATATCCCTCAGTCCCGGAAGGGCGGAGGCGCCACCGGTGAAAGGTCTCCGCGACCTTCGCTATCTCTTTTTCGCCGCACCGGTTGAGGGGCCTGTCGCAGTCCGCTAATCCCAGCAGCCTGTGGGCGAGACGCTTCGGCAGCAGGCTTCCGACCATGCTCTTCAACTCCGCCTTGGGCCTCTCTTTTCGCCATCGTTGTACAGCTTCCCCGATGTCGAAATCAGGGAGAAGGTCTATGAGAATCTCGTCTCCGGGATTCCAATAATTCGAAATTTGCAGTATGGCCGGGCCGCTCAAGCCCTTGTGGGTGAAAAGGACGTCGTCCAGGAATCTCTGCCCGCCGCAGGAGACAGCCGCTTTGACCGATATCCCGGAGAGGTCCTTCAAGTCTCTTAAGTCTCCATTGCTCAAGGTGAGGGGGACCAGGCCCGGCCGGCAGGGAAGGACATTGAGGCCGAACTGCTTCGCGACAGCGTAGCCGAAGCCGCTCGCCCCTATCTGCGGCATAGACAGGCCGCCCGTTGCTATGACGAGGGATTCGGCGGTCCACTCGCCGAGGCCCGTCCTCAGGGCGAAACGGCCTTCTTTTCTGATTTTCTCGACGGCGCATTTTGTTTTGATGGCGACGCCCGCCCTCCGGCATTCTTCCAGTAGAAGGTCGACGACCTCCCCGGAATCACAGTCGCAGAAGAGCTGCCCCGCTGTCTTCTCGTGATAGGGGACGCCGTATTTCTCGACAAGTGAGATAAAGTCGTGCGGTGTATAGCGATTCAGTGCTGATTTGCAGAAGTAGGGGTTTGCCGACAGGTAGTTCTCGGCATCGATTCCCAGGTTGGTGAAATTGCAGCGGCCCCCGCCCGAGATGAGGATCTTCTTCCCCGCCCTGTCCGCGCGGTCCAGTACCATGACCCTGCGCTCCCTCTGCCCGGCTGTCAGGGCGCACATCAATCCCGCCGCACCGGCGCCGATTATCACAACATCACAATCGTTCATAGGGCTCTATCCACTGCTCCTTGCAAGAATCGCGGCCGGCGGCCGGGAAGGGGCCGGGAGGATTTCCGGCCCGTCGCAACACTTTCTTTGACTTTGCCCGCGCGCCTTCCTTTATAGTATATCAGGTATTGCCCGTAACGGCGGCTCCCATCGCCGGGAATGCGCCTCACAGGTAATCCGAAAGGAGGAAGAGTATGATTGGGAGAGGGGTCAAATACTAACTCGCCCATCTGCTTCTTTGTATCTGCGCGCTATGCACGACGCAATAACTACTTGTTCGTCGACTGCAGCTTGAGCTGGTGGCCGGCGACGTGGAAGCCAAGCAGGCGGGCGATGAAGACGATGACGTACATCTGCCCGACGACGGCCTCCACGATAGCCAGTCCACGGGACATCTCCGAAAGGGGGACGATGTCGCCGTAGCCCATCGTGGTGAGAGTCGTGTAGCTGAAATACCAGAGGGAGGTGAATACCGCGTCGGGGTGCTGGAAATCCTCCGCCCCGGACGCCGACATGAAAGAACCGGGTTCCAGGTACTCCAGGATCGCATATAAAAACGCCCACATCATGCCCAGGAGGATATAGACGCAGACGCCCCCCATGATCGTGTCCGCGTCGACGCGCTTCTGGAGGAGGATGTGCCAGAGAATCCCGATGCAGATGAGGGCGACGAAGAGGGCGTCCACGCTGAAAATAGCCACATCAATACTGTCGAAGCGGAGAAAGACGTTGCATATGGTGAGTGCGACGCAGACGGCGCCAATGGCCAGGACGGTGAGGAAGAGGCCGCGGGTACGGCTGATGGACCTGAGACAGGTAAGGAATATCAAAACGAAGAGGAAGTTCTCGGTGTAATCGCCCAGGATAGCGCCAAGGGATTGTCTCAAGAGGGGGCCGATAATGACCATGAGGAAGAGAAATACGAGGAGCAGTAGAAACCTGTTCCGGAACACGAAGGAGAGGACGGCATACCCCCTCCCCCGCCGGTCTCCCCTGTCTGACCTCGAGTCGCTCTTCTCCGTCATCTCAGCCATTCCTTTCGGCCCCCGCGTAGGGGCTCAGTCACCGTCCCGGAAGTACATCCCCTCTCCGGGGAGGCTGCGGGGCGGGCACGGGCGGAGGTCGAGCGCCTCGTAAACCGTATCCGCTATCCCGCGCCACTTCCGGTTGACGATCCGCCAGTTGTCCGGCTCGACAATGCTCTCCCTTGTCAGAATATAGCACAGGAAGACGCTGCTGTCGCCGTAGCGCGGGTGGCCGATGACGAGGCCGTCCCAGGGAACGCCGTTCGTTATCACGAACTCGTCACTGTTCGCGGTCTGGGACAGCAGGTAGCCGTCCCTCTCCCGTACCAGCTCCCCCTCCCGGCAGCGGTAGATACCGGAGGTGATCCCCCCCTCGGCACTGAACGTGCCCTTCTCCCTGGTGTAGAGCATGAGCGCGGATCCCTCGATGTCTGGGAGGGAGCTATTGTAGGCCTCGATGTCGCCGGGCGTGATCTCGTCTATGTCCATCCACTCGGCCAGGTGGAAGAAGGTGAGGGGCACGCTGTCCTCCATCGACTGCCAGTCCGCCAGGTACTGCGACTCCCCCACCAGGCGGGCATTGACCTCGCTCACGTAGATATCCGTCACCCGGTTATCCCTGTCGACGGTGGAGAGGAAGTCGACTCCGAAGTTACCCCTGTAGCCGCGATCGCCCATCCAGGCGCCGATCTTCCTCGTGATGTCGAGGAGGAGCTGCCTCTGCTCCGCCTCGAGAGCGTTGAGTGCGAAGTCGGAGCCGATGTACTGGGTGGGCGTCCGAACGAAGTAGGGGTCGCCGACGATCTGTATGTTGGGCTGGGAGAGCGCGACCGAGCCGTTCACCACGCACCCGGTGCAGTTCAGGCTCGGCCCGGAAAGGAACGGAGTGACCTTGACCTGCGTCTTGTCGAATGACTCGCCGAGGGCCTTCCTGTTCTCATCGGTCACCCGCAGGAAATCCTCCTTGCTGAAGACGAAGCTGGTCCCACCCCCCGCCTGCGAGAGTGGGATCTGGACCACGAACCCCGTCTCGTACTCGTCGGCGAGACGCCGGTAGTCGAGGAGACCGAAGAAGGTGACCTGGCTGTCGGGCGGGAGGGGAATCCCTATTTCCCGGGAGCTCCACGCGAGCCTCGCCTTGTAGTCGAAATAGTTCTGTATTATGGTCGGGTTCTGGAGCAGGTGGTACCTGCTGCCGCGGTGGAAGAGGAAGCTGTCGAGCCCCTGGGTGGTGGCAAAGGGAATGAAGCAGATGTCGCCGGAGAGACTAGAGAGGAATGCGGCTATCTCCTCTCCCCTGTCCTTGTAGAAGTACTTATTGAAGAACCTGCTCTCGTTATGGCGGACGCCGGCCCCCTTCTCGTAGGAGAAGACCTTCGTCCCCCACTCCCCCTCGACGTGCTTCTGCGACTCCTGGCCGTAGTACTCCGATACCACGCAGGAGATGGGGAGAAAATGTTGGAACATGTGGGCCGCCAGGGGGCCGAACCCCTGGTAGACGATGCGCTTGTCCCTGAACCATCCCCGGTCCCCGATCAGTTTCTTAAGGACGGTCAGGCTCTCCAAAGGCCGTGTCATCTTTGTACCCTCCTTGGATACGTCTCCGTCATTGTACACGCGTCGAAGAGAGAAACGCAGGTATCCGTATCCATCAGATAATCATACGCTTTTTAAAGGAGTTTGCATCATCAACTATTCGTTCCATTCAAACCGTGTTGCTGCCATTCACTATACATCACGGGGCACGCCGAATGCCTCAGGGGCAAACCGCCTTATTGCCACTAACCCGACTTTCGCAAAGGCACTACAAAAGCAAAATTATTTAGTATCGTTCAAAAGGTTCGGCATTTTGCCATTACATACAAATTCCTCCCCCTTGATGGGGGAGGTTAGGTGGGGGTGAAAAAGCAAT